>MDTD01159777.1_pt1 | contig 19395 bp, 24 predicted proteins | sample 811221 | NCBI WGS metagenome assembly MDTD01 (sample SAMN05326646, study PRJNA326480) | marine metagenome | isolation source: seawater | place: Pacific Ocean: South West | collected 2011 | reverse complement strand
CGAACCTACGACCTACTGGTCCCAAACCAGCCGCGCTACCAAGCTGCGCTACACCCCGTGGTAATATGTATTATACATATACGGATAGATTTTAAAAATCTAATAAATTAAGAATTGGGGTCTAGCTCCCATTCTGTTTGGCCGTTATTATCTTTTAGTGTAACCCCTATTGCAATAAGTTCTTTTCTTATCGCATCAGCTTCTTCATAGCGGCCAGTGTTACGCAACTGATTACGTTTTTGAATTAAATTTTCAATCTTGACAGTAAGTAACTTACTTGGTTCCATACGTTTCAATTGAGTTTGAAAATCAAGCCCAAGAAAAGAGCATGATTGGAGTAATATGGCACTATCTTTGACATTTTTCTTCGCGGATTTCGTAAGGTCAGAGAGATATTTAAATGCTAGAGGTGTATTTATATCATCAGATAATATTTCCTTAATCTCAGTTTGCACTTGCTCATCAGAATTAATCTCTGGGTTTATTGATCCCCTAATTTTATTAACTAGATTTAAGGCATTATCAAGAGTTCTACTAGTCCAGTTTAAAGGCTGTCGGTAGTGTGCAGATAAGAGCGCAACTCTTATTGTGGCTTTGTCGTTATTCTTGAATAACTGATTCAGTAAGATGACATTACCCAGTGATTTAGACATTTTTCTCTTATCAACAAGCACAATTCCGTTGTGAAACCAGTGGTTGCAATATTTTTCCCTGCTTATGCAACTACCTTGAGCAATTTCATTTTCATGATGAGGAAATATTAAATCATTCCCACCACCGTGAATATCTAAAGTAGTATCATCACCTAGAATATCTTTTATCATTGAAGTACATTCTATATGCCAGCCCGGTCTTCCTTTACCCCAGGGGCTTTCCCATCCTGGTGTGTTATCTTCGGAAGGTTTCCATAGAATAAAATCTCTTGAAGATTTCTTGTATGCAGCGTTATCAATTCTTACTCCATCCAGCATTTCTTCGAGTTTTTTTCCAGATAAGTCTCCATAATTATTAAAACTATCTGTGTCAAAAAGAACATGAGAGTCAATAACGTATGCATTACCATTTTTAATGATCTTCTCGATAGTTGAGATTATTTTCGAAATTGTATCAGTAACTTTTGGCTCATGTGTTGGCTTAAGATTCCCTAAATCAGCCATATTATCATTATAGATTTTTGTATATTTTGAAGTAATCTTATCTATAGATATCCCCTCTTCTTTTGATGCCTTAATTATCTTATCGTCTACGTCCGTAATATTTCTTATATATTTTACAGATCCATACTTTGATCTTAGAAGTCTGTACAAGATATCTGGGACTATTGCAGCTCTTGCATTACCAATATGTGGGTGACCATATACTGTCGGACCACAAACATACATTGATACGGAATCGCCTGAGATGGGTTTGATCACTTCTTTTTTTCTAGTTAAAGTATTATATAATTTTATGGTCATGCTAGAATATGAATATAAATTATGAGTATTATAATAAAAACAATTTCAACATTATTACTTACTATAACTATAGCATTTAGTTATTCATTCAGCAAAAATGTTGAAGCAACAGAAGGAGAAGTAAAATTGGCTATCATACATACGAATCAAGGCGAGATAAAAATTAAATTATATGAAAATGAGGCTCCTGAGACTTCAAAAAATTTTATAGAATATGCAAAGAGTGGCAAATATAATGGAACTATTTTTCATAGAGTTATAGCAGACTTTATGATTCAAGGTGGCGGTCATCTTCCGGATATGTCTGAAATTACTACAAATGCTCCTATAGTCAATGAATCTTCAAACAACATTAGCAATACAAAAGGCACGATTGCAATGGCTAGAACATCTGATCCACATTCTGCAACATCACAATTCTTTATTAACTTAAAAGATAATAATTTTCTTGATAAAAGTAAATCACCGGATGGCTATGGTTATTGTGTTTTTGGAGAGGTGATTGAAGGTATCGAGACTGTGGAAAAAATAGGATCAACTCAAACAGGTAACGTTGGATACTTCTCAGATGTTCCAACTAATACTATCACTATCGATAAAATTGAAATATCTGAATAATGGAAAGTATTTTTATCTCTGATTTACATCTTGATAAAACTAGACCTAGTGCCGTTAATCATTTCATGGAGTTCATCAAAGATCGATTACCAACTATGGAGAATTTATACATATTGGGGGATTTTGTTGAGTCTTGGGTAGGTGATGATGATCCAGCAGATGGAGTCATAGATGCTTTTGAGATCATAAAGTCAATTTCTAAGAAAACTAAAATATATTTTATGCATGGAAATCGTGATTTCATGATTTCATCTAATATCTGTAATAAATATGGCATGGAGTTAATTGAAGATCCCACATTGGTCAAACTATACAACAAAAGAGTTTTATTAATGCACGGTGATACTCTATGCATTGATGATCTAAAATATCAAGAATTTCGTCAGTTAGTCAGAGACAAATCTTGGCAAAAACAGATGATGCAAAAATCACTTGAAGAGCGATTAATGATAGCTGATACACTTAGGAATAAAAGTATGCATGAAACTACAAATAAAGAAGAATTTATTATGGATGTAAATGAAGAGGAAGTTAAAAAATGCTTCATAAAATCAGATGCAGAAATAATTATTCATGGCCATACTCATAGACCGATGGTGCATGATGTAGAAATAGGCAAGCGAAAACATAAAAGAGTCGTGTTAGGTGACTGGGGCTCAAAAAGTCATGTTCTTATTCTTAGTAGAAAAATTTTAGAGCTCCAAGAAATTCAACTCAAATAACATTATTAAATAATATCAAAACTTTTGATACTTTTAGGATTAGCAATATTAACAATAATATCTTTTGTAATCATGCGAACTACTCCTCTCTCTTGAATAGAATTAATATCAAAGTTTAATACGAATTTAAGGTCTTTGCCTGATATTTTATAGCCTTGATAATAATTATTTGTTTGTTTAAATCCTACAAGTTTATCGTAATAAAAAATATAGTTATCTTCGATTGAAGATATTGGGATTTCAGAGGTTACTGCATATCCTAAATTTTTTAATAGTAGAAGCTCAAATCCAATTATAACACTATCATGATGATCATCGGTAGAGCTCATATAAGAGATATAGTTATGATAAAAATTAAATAAGGTTTTTTGCGGTTGATTTTTAGGTACCAATCTGTATATAAGCTCATTGAAATAAACAATTAATAAAATATATTTTTTTTTAATTATATATGGCTTACTTAATTCGTATTTTATTAGCGATGGCAGATTAGCTTTAGAGGTTCCTATTATAAATTCTCTAGACGGCTGGAGTTGCGAGACATCTTTGCGTTTCTTGGCTCCTTTTAGTATAGTCGAAATCAAGCCATTTTCTTCAGTCAAAAAATCAAATATAGTACTCGTCTCTCCAAATGATCTAGAGTGAATTATAAACGCTCTATCTGTAATCCCAGTCAATTTATGTACCCTAAGTTTTTTAGGAAGCTATAATCATTCTTCCAGTTTTTTTTGATTTTAACTGTTAAATCTAAAAATATTTTTGTAGAGAAAATTTCTTCGAGTTTATATCTTGCATTTGTTCCTATTTGCTTGATGTGACTCCCAGACTCACCTATGACTATTTTTTTTTGGTTGATCTTTTCTACATATATAATCCCATGAATCTTAATAAGATTTTTACTTTTAGTAATTCTATCAACAATTACTGCACAATCATAAGGTACCTCACCATAAGTTAAGTCGTTAATCTCACCTCTAATGATTTCTTGTACGAAAATAGCATCTATGTCATTCTGTGTCTTAATCTCATGCTGACAATCCGACTCTTTTGCTAGGGCTTTTATATAACTTATTAGTTGTTGAAGACCCTCTGCTGTCTTAACTGATACGGAAAAAATTGGATGGTTATATGATTTCTTGAGAGTGTTAATTGTCTTGATAAGAGCGTTTTTAGTGAGTAAGTCAATTTTATTTATCACTATGATAACTCTTTTTTTCATTATCTCCGCTGACTCAATTATGGATTTATCCAAATATGATATTTTTTTGCTTGCATCAAGAATAATTATCAACACATCTACTTTATCAAGTGGACGCAAGAAAGATTTTTTCATTAATACTGATAGTAAACTTTTATCAAACACGCTCACCCCAGGTGTATCGTATATTGAGATATTTACGTTATCAGTTACTACTGAAGATTGTATGTTAATACGTGTCGTTTGAGATTTTTTATTTACACTACTTACATATGAATCACAAAGGTAATTCATCATTGATGATTTGCCAACATTACTCTGACCCGTTATGACTATTTTTATTCTTTTCATATCTTTTCAATTTTTCCAATATAGAATTGGAAGTTTTTTTTTGACCATCTTGAACATTTTTGCAACGAGACTCTGCTTTTATATTATGCGAAAGCAACTCACATGATACTAAGAATATCGGATTATGATCTATTTTGTTAAGCTTTAACGTTTTATATACAGGTAAATCTATTTTCCTAGCTTGGCAATATTCTTGTAAAAGCGTTTTAGTATCTTTCTTACCTATAGTCTCTTTGAATTCTAAATCCTTCTCTAATAATCTTATAACAATTCCCGCAGTTGACTCATAATTGCTATCGAGATAAATTGCACCAATCATGGATTCAAATAGATCTGTTGAAATACTAGTTTTAAGATTATCATCATTTAACTTAATATTATTTGATCTAACAAAACTTACTAAACCTAGGTTCAAAGATATTTCAGCTAACACATCTTTACTAATGATAGTTTGAATCTCTCTTGATAAGCTTCCTTCGTTTGCATTTTCGTACTGAGAGTATAGATAATGTGTAATTACTAATCTTATTATTGCATCACCGAGGAGCTCGAGTCTCTCATAATTAATGTTGCTCATACTTTTATGAGTGAAAGCTCTGGATAATAATTGCTCATTTTTGAACTTGTAATGAATAGTTTTCTCTATAAATGAGGTTAAGTTACTTGTTTGATTGCAAATCTCTTTACTCATTCAATGTCTTTGCCAACTCTATCAAATATTTTTGTTTCTGATTGTGGGTTCCAATACATCCAAATCATAAAAGCTTCGCCAATTAGGTTATTTTTATGAACAGTGCCCCAATACCGGCTATCATTGCTATTATCTCTGTTATCGCCTAGTACAAAATAATTATCATCAGGGACATTGAATCCAAAATCAATTCCTCTATTGGTACTATTAAGGATCAGATATTCTTTATTCCCATTATTCTCAATATAAATCATTTGATTAGATAGGTTTGTATTTGATGAATCTTGGTCATTAAATTTTTGTAAGGACAATTGTATCCCGTTTATAAAAAGAGTTTTATTTATATACTCGACCCTATCACCTGGAATACCGACTACCCTCTTTATGTAATTTATTTTAGTATTTTCTGGAAACTGAAAAACAACTACATCACCTCTTCTTGGATATTTGTTCTCAAAAATTAATTTATTAGTAAGTGGTAACCTAAGACCATATTTATACTTATTTACTAAAATAAAGTCACCTACTAATAATGTAGGAATCATAGATCCTGAAGGTATCCTAAAAGGTTCAAATACGAAAGATCTAATAAAAAGAACGATGAATAATATTGGGAAAAGAGAAGCCAGAAAATCAAGGAGATATGAGGTTTTATCACTGAAATTAAATGATCTATGTAGAATAAATGATACACCACAAGCAAGTGTAAGCATCAAAAGGAGCGCTGTAAAATCCATACTATTTTTTCGGAGTCATGAATTCATAGAAAGCTTCTTTAGGGATTTCTACATTCCCAATTTTTTTCATCTTTTTCTTACCTTCTTTTTGTTTCTTCAATAATTTCATTTTACGAGTAGCATCACCCCCATAAAGTTTTGCAGTCACATCTTTTCTAAATCCTCTAATTGATGTAGATGCAATTATTTTTGAGCCAATACAAGCCTGAATCGATATTTCAAACATCTGTCTTGGTATGAGATTTTTAAGATTTTCAATCATTTCTCTTGCTTTACGATATGAATTCTCATTATGCATTATCTGTGATAGCGCATCTACACGTTTTTTATTTACGTTTATATCGAGCTTGATCATTTTACTTTCTTGATAATCTTCAATTTCATAATTGTAGGATGCATAACCTCTAGTAAGGGATTTAAGTTTATCAAAAAAATCATAGATTATTTCTGACAGAGGTATTCTAAATGTTATCTCGATTGAGCTAGTGAGATAAATTAGATCGACTTGACTACCTCTCTTTTTTGTACATAACTCAATAATTGATCCTAGATATTGAGATGGGGTCAGAATTTTTATTAACGCGATAGGTTCCAAAAATGATTTTATCTCATTCATTGGAGGCATGTCTTTTGGATTTCGTATATGTATTGTTTTATCATCTTTTGTCAGTATTCTATAGGTTACAGAGGGAACAGTCATTAGGAAGTCTAGCTGGTATTCCCTGTTAAGCCTCTCACGTATGATCTCCATATGCAAAAGACCTAAGAAGCCACATCTAAAACCATGCCCTAAAGATAAGGAATTTTCTGGCTCATATGTAAATGAATTATCATTTAAAGAAAGTTTATCTAATGCTTTTTTCGAGTCTTGATAATTCTTTGAATCAATGGGATAAAATCCAGAGAAAACTCTTGGTTGAATCTCTTGAAAGCCTGGCAGAGGTTCTGTATTACTATTTTTTGGATCTGTAATCGTATCTCCTATTGGAGCAGCATCTAATGTTTTAATGGATGCAGTCATAAAACCAACATCGCCAGCTGTTAACTCATCTAAATAAGAGATTTGAGGAGTAAAAAAACCTAATTTATCAATTATAAACTCCTTATTATTAGATAATATCTTTATTTTGTCTTTAAGCTTTAATGTACCATCGATTATTTTTATAAGAACAACTATTCCAAGATAGTTGTCAAACCAAGAATCAACGATGTATGCTCTCAGAGATTTTTGATTGTCCGAAAGTGGCTCCGGCACAGATGCAATTATTGATGGTAATATGCAATCTACACCAACACCTGTTTTAGCACTAACTTCGAGAATAGAGTTTTTATCAATTTTGAGAAGATTCGATAAGTCATCTCTTACACTATCTACATCTGCAGATGGTAAATCAATTTTATTTATTACAGGTATAATTTCTAATCCAAGCTTTTTTGCTAATGAAGTGTGTGCAATACTCTGTGCCTCTAATCCCTGAGTAGCATCAACAATTAAAATTACACCCTCACAAGCTGATAGAGATCTAGAAACCTCATATGAGAAATCAACATGACCAGGAGTGTCAATAAGGTTTATCTTGTAATGCTTATTATCACTAAGGTATTCTAAGGCCACTGTTTGAGCTTTTATGGTGATCCCTCGCTCTCTCTCTAGGTCCATTGAATCTAAAACTTGATCTTTCATTTTCCTATCAACTGCAAGGCCATGCTTTTCAATTAATCGATCAGCTAATGTAGATTTTCCATGATCAATATGAGCTATAATAGATATATTTCTTATATTTTGCATCTATCTATATGATACTGATGCATTAGGAAACATCAAATTATTTAGAAATCTTTAAAGCAATGAATAGAGGGGTATTGTTTCTATATACAAGCACGTTAGCTAAGCTTTTATTTGCTAATTGAGATAGTATTTTTTCAAAATCTTTTTTGCCATAGATGGGTTTACCATTTACTTGAGTAATAACGTCATCAATCATGATTTTTGAGTTAGATGATTGTTCACTAGATATTTTCTCTACTCTAACACCTCCAAAAACATTTAAGCTTTTTTTGGTAGCATCATCAATATCTGTTATTGTTATTCCAGATATCGTCACACGCTCGACTGTTTTTTGTGTCAAGGTAGCTATTTTATCGTCTTCGGGTAACTCTTCTATCTTGACGAACTTAGATATTTTTCTTTTACCTCTTAAAAGCTCAACTTTAATAACTGAATTAACAGTCGAAGTTCCAACAAGAAGAGGAAGGTCTTTAGATTTCTTGACAATTTTATTGTCAAATTTGAGTATTACATCACCCTGTTCAATTCCTGCTTTCTCTGCTGGACTATTAGATAAGATTCTTGCCACTACAGCTCCTTGTGGTTTTTCGAGTCCAAAACTCTCCGCTAAATCTTTATCCATTTGTTGTATATACACACCTAACCAACCTCTTTTAACTCTTCCATTTTCTCTAAGTTGATTGTAGACACTACTTAAAGTTTCAGCAGGGATTGCAAATGATACGCCCATAAAGCCACCAGATCGTGTATAGATTTGTGCGTTTACACCAACCACTTCACCATTGAGATTAAATAAGGGTCCACCTGAATTACCAGGATTTATTGCTACATCGGTTTGTATGTATGGTACATAACTCTCATTTGGCAAGTTTCTCTTTTTACCACTAACAATTCCAGCTGTGACAGTATGATCAAATCCAAATGGTGAACCTATTGCAAGAACCCATTCACCTATTTTTAGTTGCTGGGAGTCTCCAATTTTTACTGTTGGCAAATCGTCCGCGCTTACCTTTAATAGTGCTAAATCGCTTCGTTCATCCGAACCAATGAGTTTAGCAGGCATTATACTTCCATCGTTAAATGTGACAGATATTTCTGTTGAATTTTCTATAACATGATTATTTGTCATCACGTATCCATCATCAGACAAAATGAACCCAGAACCAAAGCTAGGAGTCTGTCTAAACTGATTATTTGGATTTGGATTATTCTCAAAAAATCTCTCGAAAAATGGTTTAAATTCATCTGGAATATTGGGGGTATTTGAGTTGGAGTTTATATTTGAGGATCTGACAGCATTTACAATAACTACTGCATCAATATTTTCGTCAACTATGTTAGTAAAATCAGGAAGTGTGCTCGCATTGAGGAGTGAACTGAAAATAATAATAGAAAAAACTAGGAAGCGTTTGATATAAAGCATTTTACTTGCAAGCTAACTCTTCTTCATTAGATGTGTCTTTGCTATCGACGCACGAATCAATTTGATTGCTCACATTTTCTGTTTGTGATTGTGGTGTGATTTGGATATCAGTTTTGGAGTATTCAATATTATTGTCATTGTAATTTAAGATATATAGCGTAAGCACAGCAAAAGTGAAAACACTTGCATAGCGTATTAACGATTTACCAAAAGTATGACTGTAATTTCCAGCTAACTTAATTTCATTCATAACCTTTTTTACGAAAGACTTACTAATTCTCGAAGGATAATCATTACTAATTAATGCCCGATAGATAGCTTTAGCTTCAATGTCTTTTAATTTATCCATATGATCTCTCAAATGTTCTCCTTGATTACCTTTATCATCAAATCCCTAGCTCTATGCAACCTAGATCTGACGGTTCCTATCGGTATGTTTATTTTATGAGATATTTCCTCATAACTCAAACCCTCTATATCACTCATGGTCACTATATCCCTAAGCTCACTGGGTAAAGACTCGAAAATCTTACTCATTCTATTTGATAACTCCTCTAAATTATAGTGATCATCAGGGCATTCATCACTTACCCTTGTATCACTTAGACCGGTATTTTCAGTAATAGTTTCCTTTTCTTTTGTCTTTTCCTTCGAATTGATATAATTGAGGGAGCAATTAACGGCTATTCTGTGCAGCCAAGAATAAAACTTGCTATCAAATCTGAAATTTGGGAGTGATTTATATGCTCTAATAAATGACTCTTGAGCAACTTCCTCAGCATCATGATAGTTTTTAGTATATCTCAAACATAAGTTAATTATTCTTAGTTGGTATTTCCCTACTAATAATGCGAAATCATCAATATTTCCATTAATTATTCTCTCAACTGTAGCTCTATCATCATCGGTTATCACATTATTATTACCTGTTGTATACAATCCATATCGATAAATGCTATTTTACTATATATGGGTATTCGCATAAACACAGATGTTTTAATAATTGGATCTGGAATAGCAGGCTTAAGCGTGGCTCTATCCTTGTCAGAGAAAATGAACGTTTTACTAATAACTAAAAACAAAATGTCAGATTGTTCGACATCGTGGGCTCAAGGAGGGATTGCTGCTGTTAGAAGTGAAAATGATAGTATCGATCAACATATTAAAGATACGATAATTAACGGGCATGGCATTTGTGATAATAAAGTCGTGCATAATATTATCGAACAAGGACCTGATTCAATATTATGGCTGGAAAAAAATGGCATCAACTTCACAAAAAAGAAAGGTGAGCTGGACTTAACATTAGAGGGTGGGCACTCACAGCGGAGAATATCTTACATTAAGGATGAAACTGGAAAGTTTTTGCATTTAGGTCTTACTCAGAGAGCTAAAAACAAGAAAAATATAACAATACTTGAGAATACTCAAATCATAGATCTAATTCATATAAATACTAATAAATCAAAAAAATGTTTAGGTGGGTATTTATTTAATAAAATTTCAAGAGAGGTTTACACTATTCAAGCTAATAATACAATTTTAGCTACTGGTGGAGCGAGTAAATTATATCAATATACAACAAATCCAAATACCTCAACAGGTGATGGTATAGCAGTAGCATGGAGAGCAGGTTGTACAATCTCTAATATGGAATTTATTCAATTTCATCCAACATGCTTATACCACCATGAGAATAAATCCTTTCTTATTTCTGAATCATTACGTGGCGAGGGTGCTAAGCTTTTAACTAATGATGGAAAAAGATTTATGCATCGATATGATCCTCGAGAAGAATTAGCACCTAGAGATATTGTTGCAAGAGCAATAGATAATGAAATGAAAGAGAGAGATGATAAATATGTTTATTTAGATATTTCTATGAGAGATGAAAAATTTGTCCAAAATAGATTTCCTGCTATCTATGAAAAATGCTTAGAGATTGGTGTGGATATAACAAAGCAACCAATTCCTGTTGTACCAGCATCTCACTATACTTGCGGTGGAATCAAAGCAGATATAGATGGTCAAACTGAAATTGATAATCTATATGCAATAGGAGAAGCTGCGCATACCGGATTTCATGGAGCGAATAGATTAGCTAGTAATTCATTATTGGAATGTGTTGTTATGGCAAGACAAAATGCATTAAGAATAATGGACCATTCGCCTGATGATTATGACAACATAGAACTATCTTTTTGGGATGATAGTTATGTTAGAGAATCTTCAGAAAAGTTTATAGTTAATTATAATTGGGATGATATAAGGAAAATTATGTGGAATTATGTCGGAATAATAAGAACCGAAAAAAATCTACTGTTAGCAGATGAGAAAATTGCTCTAATAGAAAAAGAAGTTAATCTTTACTACAGTAAATATTATATTAGTTCAGATCTATTAGAATTGAGGAATATAGTTAATATCGCAAAACTTATTATCAAATCTGCGTTGCTAAGAAAAGAAAGTCGTGGTCTTCATTTTTCAAAAGATTATCCATTATCAAATAATAGGTTTAAAAAAGATACTGAAATTAGCGGAAGAACAAATGAGTACGAGTTTGATTTATCAAAATTTAAAGTCTAAAAAGATTTTTTCTATAATACCTCAACTCTTCGATTGACTCTCTAATATCGTCCAATGCACGGTGATTAGAGCGTTTAGAAAAATTGTCAGTATCTTCAAAAAACCATCTCTTTCCCAATTCACGAATAGATGTAACATCAATATTTCTATAATGACAAAACTTTTCAAGCTCAGGCATGCATCTAGCTAAAAAACGTCTATCCTGACAGATAGAATTACCGCATAAAGGTGAGTGTCCTTTATGAGTATAATTTGATAAGAATTTAATCGTCTCAGATTCAGCAAAGCTCTCGTTGATATCACTATTCCGTACTTTTTCTTTTAAACCTGATTTTGTGTGTTGATTGGTATTCCAACTATCCATGTTATTCATTATTTCATCAGGTTGATGAATCACTAGATTAGGACCTTCACCGAGAATATTAAGGTTTTTATCAGTAACTATAGTTGCAATCTCAATAATATAGTCAGTTTGGGTATCCAATCCAGTCATTTCGAGATCGATCCAGATTAAGTTACTTTTATCTTTCATTTTCTTAGAGTAATATAAATGATTAAGAATGTAAATTTGTGAGAAACTATGCTCTATATTGCTATTCTGATGACCGCATTCGTGATAAGTAAATTGTCACTTGATGTCCACCAGATTAATTACATTAAAAATTTGTCTATTTCACAAGATGAAATGGATAAACTGAACGTAGATCAAAATTTTATTGATAAATCAAATTCTTATGCATTACATAAGCTTTATCTATCCACAATCTCGACTTTGATAACATTGGCATTTGTGATCTTTGTTTTGTTATTAGATGGTTTTAACAAAATGTATTCTTTTTCAGAGTATATAGGTCTTGGTGTAATTGGAGCAAACTTAGCAACTATAATTATCTTCTACATATCTTTTTCTATCATTAATATTCCATCAACCTATTTCAAAACATTTTATATTGAAGAGAGATTTGGATTCAATCAAATGACCAAAGGGCTTTTTGTAAGAGACACTCTTATAACAGCAGCTTTAAGTCTAGTCATCATATCTATAATTTTCAAACTATTCGAAATATTATTTATTACTTATACTGAATTTTGGTGGTTCTATTTATGGATAATGTTCATTTTACTGAATTTAGTAATCGCATATATCTATCCATCGTTAATAGCGCCTATTTTCAATAAGTTTGAGAAACTTAATGATGACTCGTTAAATAGCTCAATTTATGCGCTAACAGATGAATTAAATTTTCCAATAAACGACCTGTATGTTATGGATGGATCTAAGAGATCCTCGCACTCTAACGCTTACTTTTCTGGTCTATTTGGAAAAAAAAGGATTGTTTTTTTTGATACTCTTTTAAAAGTGTTGACTGTGAGTGAGATTAGATCTGTTTTAGCGCATGAGATAGGGCATTATAAAAAAAATCACATTCTTAAATCAACTCTTTTATTTAACTTCATAAGTTTAATATTCTTGTATGCATTTTATATTTTTTTTAATACACTATCTATTGATATAAAGATCGCCTCTAACTTACAACCATCTTTTGTAGCTATTTTATTTATTTTAATCTCTCCCATGTTATCTTTTTTCTTATCACCACTATTGTCTGCTTTCTCAAGGAAAAATGAATTTCAAGCTGATGATTATGCTAAAGCACATACAGATAGTAAAGACCTTATTTCCTCTCTTTTAAAGCTATCTAAAGGTAATCTATCCCTTGTAAAATCAAGTCCAATTTATTCAAATTTTTATTCTAGTCATCCAAGTGTTTTTGATAGAATAAATAATCTACTGGAAAAATGAGATGAATGATCTTAATAAAAAGAAATGTGTGCCTTGTGAAGGAGGTTTGGATCCTTTTTCGAAAGATAAAGCTGAAAAGTTTTTAGCTATGATTCATAAAGATTGGTCAATATCTAATGACTATAAAAAAATTAGTCGTGAGTTCAAGACAAATAATCACTATGAACTAATGTCGTTTATAAACATGGTAGCTTGGATCTCTAATACAGAAGACCATCATCCACAAATAACATTCTCATACAACACGGCTGTTGTTGAGTACTTTACGTATGCAATAGATGGTTTATCGGAAAATGATTTTATATGTGCGTCTAAAATAGATAATTACTTCAAAAACTAAAGTTCTTTTCTTTCATTAAAAGCATGTGAAATCGTCTCACCATCTAAGTATCCTAATTCACCATTAAGAGGGATGCCGAATGCTATTCTAGATACTTTGATTTCTAAATCTTGACAGATTTTTTGAATGTAATGTGCTGTAGCCTCGCCTTCAATTGTAGTGCTTGTAGCCAATATGAGTTCTTTGATATCCTCTTTTTTTAATCTACTTTGTAAACGGAATATACCAATCTCCTCCGGACCCAGACCATCAAGAGGTGACAAAGTTCCATGGAGTGCGAAATAGTCACCATTGTAATCTGTATTATCTTCAATAATATAAATATCTGCAGGTGACTCTGTTATACATATAACTGAGTTATCTCTGTTATCTCCTATGCATAGGTGCTTGAGAGATGATTTTTGTATTTCTGCATCGTCTTTATCAAGATATACGCCACAGATATCACATGTGACAACATCAGTTAAGACATTTTGCAACTGCCTAGATAAATTTAATGTTTTATCTTTATTAGAACGCAGTAATTTATATGCCATCCTTTGAGCTGATTTTCTTCCCACGCCAGGCAATATTGTAAGTGCATCTATTAAATCCTCTAAATTTTTAGATTTTTTCATACTAGAAAGGAAGCTTCATATCACCACTACTCATCATGCCGCCCATTCTTGTCTTAATCTCTTTGTCAACTTTTTCATGAGCTTTGTTGCATGCCTGTTTAATAGATTCTTCTAAGTCTGAATCGTTTGGCAATGTATGATCAACCTCTATTTTTATCAGATTGTGATTTCCACCGACTATCGCAGTGACTTTGCCATTTTTAGAAGCGCCATCACACTTAATCTTAGAAATCTCTGATTGTACTTTTTTCATATTACCGTATAGATCTTTTGCTTGTTTCATTTTATCTAGAAAACTCATTTTCTTCTCCTATTACTCTATAATCTTCTTGATTGAACCTTTTTGAACTTTGGCATTGAAAACTTTTTTTATTTTATTTATGTCTGGATCATTTTTAACTTTATCATATCTGTCATTTATATCTATCTCATTATTTTTTTGATTAATGTTCATTGGAGTATCTAGATTATCCTCATAGACTATGTTTATTTCAGATGTAAGAGATAAATGATTTACAATTTTTGATTTTAAATCATCTATACATGTTTGTGGATAAACATCCTTTTTCTGCTCATTGATTTTAAGGGTATACGTTTCTCCATCTGTGCCAACAGTAAGAACTGAATGATTAGCCAAATGTGCAAGTAAGCCTGAGAGTTCTATGTTATCAATTATATTAACCCAATCTATCTTAGATGATGAATCATTATGATTCTCTTTAGTATTAACTTTTTTAGCATCAGTATGCTGACTCTCAAACTTTTCTTTTCCCACATTATCTGATGAAAAAATAATTATACGCATAAGAATCATTATTAAATAATCTTTTTTACGAGGAGCATATGAATAATCTTTTTTTGATGCGACTAGTATCTGATATGCTAACTGGATATCCTCCATGGAGTTATTATTTTTATTACCTACTTCATTCGAGGCTTCACTGATAGTTTCCTCATAATATTTCTTGATTAGTTGATCAATAATTAAAAGGATATCGAGACTCTCGTCTAGTTTATCTACTAGTTGAATAAGTTTTTTCTTGTTTTTTGATTTTACATGAGAATATATTTCATTAATAATCTCAGTATCTACATCTCCTAGTAATAAGGCTACCTTATCCTTGCTAATGTCCTCTTTACAAAAGCTCACACACCTCTCAAGAATACTTAGACTATCTCTTATACTACCAAATGAATTTTTCGCAATAATATCTAAGGAATCATCATCGTGGATAATATTCTCGTTATTTAAGATGTTTCTCAAATGTTTAGTTATAAGTGTATTTGTTGCAGAGTTTAAACGAAAGTGCAAACATCTTGACAGGATTGTATCTGGCAGTTTTTCAGATTCTGTCGTAGCTAATAGAAATTTAACATGACGTGGTGGTTCTTCAATCGTCTTGAGTAATGCATTAAAGCTTTTTGTTGATAACATATGAACCTCATCAATAAGATATATTTTATATCTTGATTTAGAAGGAGCATAAAGAACATTCTCCATAAGATTTCTAGTATCCTCAACTTTTGTTCTAGAAGCAGCATCAATTTCTATAAGATCGATATGATTAGTATCATCGATCTCTAGACAAGAGGAACAGCTACCACATGGCTCTTCATGGACGCCCTCTTCACATAACAATGATTTGGCAAACAATCTAGCTATAGTAGTTTTACCCATTCCTCTTGTTCCAGAGAATAAGTAAGCATTATGCACTTTGTCTAGGTTAATGCTATTTTGAATAGTTTTTACTACTTTGTCTTGACCTACGACTTCACGAAAAAATTTTGGCCTATATTTAAGAGCCAGTATCTCATTACTCATTTGTTTTATTATAACTCAAATAATTAGTATTGTTTAAAAAAGGTGTCCGGATTTTACGAAGATGCAGAGTCCATGGGCTCCAGCTGATGCATGTTCAAAACAACTCTTTGGATCTCTTATCCATGTGACAGCTGAAAAGTTATTCGTACTATCGCATAGATTGCCTGATAAGATCAAAATCTCTTCTCCGTTGTTGTTTTTGAATGGCATTTTGACTTCAGAGTATGGCTTAAATTTAGCTAAATAAGCAATTTCAGTTTTAAATTGATGTAATTTTAGAAAATCAACTTCCTCGTTATATATTTTCCATGGCTCAGACATACTTTTAACCACTCTAGCAGTATCACCTTTTTGGAATTGTCTTAATTTTACAAAAATTTTACATCCATCCTTGCTATAGGGGCTGTGACATGAACCATGGGGATTTCTCACATACGTTCCTTTATGATAATCACCATATTCATCAGAAAAAATGCCATCTAAAACAAGAAACTCTTCACCATTTTTATGGTCATGTGCTAAGAACCTACTACGTCTGTCAAATTTGACGATTGAGGTAGCGCTAGTATACTCAGTATAATCAGCTCTATCTAAGTATATTCTTTTTACTCCATCAGATGGAGACGATCTCCATTTTTCCTGGGATTCAATTATCACAATACGAACACTCAGATCACTGTTAAAGCCATTACCTTGTTGTTCTATTAAGCTCATATCATCAATTTCTTGGAATATTATCCTCAACAAGAGATAATGTAAGACCATCGTATTCGTCTTTAATTCTAATTTGACAAGATAAACGACTTAACTCTGGGTTATAGCTTTTTTGTCTTTTCAATAAAAATAGCTCCATAGTATCAACTTCCATTGGTTCAATTTTATCTACCCATTCAGGATCAACATGAACATGGCAAGTTCCACATTGACATTTACCTCTGCAATTAGCTGGCACTTCAGGGAGTTTGAGTTTATATGCTGCGTGAACAACTTTTGTCCCTTCTGGCATCTCAATTTCAAAAGTTTCATCACAACGTTTAAAAAAGATCTTAGCCATTATCTACCTTGATTTCTAAATTTCAAAAATGCATCTGTTATCAGATATGGGCTTTTATAGTTACCAAGGAAATCCTTTTTTAATAATTTTGCTTCATCCGTTGGAGAGTCTGCCGAATTATCATTCACGACTATACCCTTGTTAGTGACGATGATGCAAAAGCCATTGTAATGATTCATACCTCTAATTGTGAGAATAAAATTCCTGATACCTACATACAATATACTAACCGAAAAATCTTTTACTTCTGTAGTTGTGTTAATAGTTCCATCTGAAAGCGAAGCATTATTTATATGGAGATTTTTAAGCTCTCTCAGGAGCATCCATTCCTTGATAGTACTGCTGGAGAGAAGGTCTACAAGTGTTTTCGTAAATGGTACAAGAAATTCTACTGTATTACAGAGATAATTTTTTTCATTTTGATCAATAGAGTTTTTCATTCTACTACTTTAATAGAAATTTTTTTTGAAATTAACGGCTTATCGTGAGGTATGTGAAGATAATCCGCAAATAACAGTTGAAGTGTATACTCGCCAGGATTTAAGTATATCACGCTGCTATCTTGACCTTTGCCAAAATGTATATGTTGATCATCTGCGGGTATAGGTAAATTCATATTAGGTAGTTGATCTACATTTATTAATAAATGATGATGCCCAGAGTAAGGATCATCAATCCCTGCTTCGACCAAATTCATGCCCTCTAATCCAAAAGATAATTGAATAGGATTTTTAACTGTCTGACCATCTTTTGGCGTGACAAAATAAACTACTGATCCTGCTTTAGATTGAGATGCAGCATTAACTCCCGAACACAGTAATGATATTATTAATAACATCCATATTTTATGCATGCTTAATTGTAGCATTATTTAGCGCTATATCAGAGTGCTATTAGTGATTATGATGACTATGATCTGTATGATCTGTATGATCATCTCTTGGATCGATGACACGGAACTTTATCATGTATCTTTTTTCATTGAAGCCAAGTCCAATCATCATGATATTTTCACCAGCTTTTATATCGCGTCTTGGGCCAACAAGCATAAGATGAGTGTGTCCTGGCTTTAATTCAACAGTGGAATTTGCAGGGATAGTAAGATTTTTCACATGAGTCATTCTAGCGACACCATTTTTGTGCTCAGTGCCATGCACCTCGACTGAATCAAATACCGGTGAAGAAAATTTATCGAAACCAATATCTTCGTCAGAGGTATTTGTTATCTTGAGGTAGCCAACGCTCATCATACCTGGAGGTCCTAGTGGAATATAAGCGCCCGATATCTCAAGTTCGCCTTGTGTGTCACGACTTTCATCAATCCCAGACATAAAAGCGAAGGATACAGCCGGTAACATAACGATAGAATATAAAACATTACGATAATTCATAATCAAAATATAACATATTTTAATCTTATAATCTATTATACTAAGGTTTTTGAAATAATTTATTTAATGAGTATTTTTGAAATAGTAATCATAACAGTTCTATCAGTATTTCAATCGATCTTCGGAGTTGGATTATTAATTGTTGGTACGCCTATATTTCTTCAACTAGGTTATGATTTTTATAGCGTTTTAAATATACTCCTACCGTTTTCAATCATAATCAGTTTTTTACAGTTCGTTACAGATAAATCTAAAAATTTCCATTTTAAAAAGAATTTTCTTACCATTGCAGTACCATTTCTAATAATTTCACTTCTTATACTAAAATCCTTCTATGAGGATATTGATATTAATGCAATTGTAGCGTTAGTAATGATCATCTTCTCAATAATTAATATTCTGATCTTAAAACACTATCTTAAATTTAGAATAAACAAATTATTCATGAAATTAAGCCTAGGTGCTCTTGGACTACTTCATGGCTTTACAAATATGGGAGGTTCTATGTTGGCTCTTATTTCATCAAACATTAGTAATGAAAAAGTAGAAATTCGAAGTAATATTTCTTTTGGTTATTTAATATTTGGTTCCATCCAAATATTATTTATTATATTTTATACAGATTCTTTCGTTATAGGTAATTATGTATATTTAGCAATACCTATATTAGCTTTTTTTATTTCTCAGAGACTTTATAATGCTGCATCATCGATTATATTTTCAGTTCTCCTGAATATATTTGTTCTTATATATGGTGTTTACATTTTAATATAGTTTTTTTGCAAAACATACATT
>MDTD01117317.1_pt1 | contig 19403 bp, 11 predicted proteins | sample 811221 | NCBI WGS metagenome assembly MDTD01 (sample SAMN05326646, study PRJNA326480) | marine metagenome | isolation source: seawater | place: Pacific Ocean: South West | collected 2011 | reverse complement strand
TTTTTTAGTTAAATTGACCCAACCTACATGCTTGCCCCTTATTTGTAAATAATTTAACTTTAAGTTTTTTGATCCAGAAAAATGATCCTCAAACAAAAAGGACCAGCTTTAGCTGGCCCTTTTTTTTCTTTTTCTTAATGAGAAATTAAGAATAATGTCTTCTAATTACTTCTAGTTACTTTCAGTTAATCCTACTTCCTACCTCTTCTCATCATACTCATTTTTCTATCAAAATTCCCATGCCTTCTTGGACAAGTGGCAGGATTAAACCTTGCCTTCCTCTTTCTTTGCATGATCTTTCTCTGAGACCTCATTGCACACCTTTTGATCTTAGCAGGGTTTTTCTTTTTCATACAAAACTTATGAACCCCATTAAACCATCTCATAAACCCTTTACACTTTTTAATTTGTCTCCGGCGTTTTGCAACAGACGCAGGCTTTCTAGGGCCTCCAGGACGACCTTTAACAACTTTGCTCATCCTCATCATATTTCTCTTACCAAAGCCCTTCCTTGTTGCATGCCTTTCAATTTTTCTGTTTAGGCCTCTACATTTTCTGAACTTTCTTTGCCTTAATTGCCTATCGAATTTAGCTTTAGTTTTACGAGCACAGTTCATTTTATTTCTTACATTTCTAACCCTGGCACATCTGTTAATAGACCTTTTAGTGCTCCTTTCTAAATTTCGACAAGCTTTCGCAACCCCTCTATTACGGTTATTTCTACGCTTAACTGAAGATAGCCGCCTTTTACTTGGATCAGGTAATTTCAAGCTTCTTGCGTAATTTCCAAGTTTTCTATCGAGGCCTCGACAACCCCGTGCCTTTCTTACCTGTTGATCAAATTTCCTTTTGGCCTTAGTAACACAAGCCATTTTGTTTCTTGGAGGTTTCTTTGAGCAAAAAAGAAGCGCCTTTCTTGCCTTGATTTCAATATTTCTACAAACTCTAGGATTTCCACGCCTTACCGGTCGACGATTTGAATAATGCCTAATTTTCTCGCCTCTCATTCGACTCATGGCCCTTCTTAAGCTTCTTTTACTGTAAGCGTATTGGGCCAGGGAATTCCCTACGTGGCGGCATACTCTCAATCTAGGATTTCTAACGTCCCTATCAAACCGCTTTTTAATGTTCGTTAAACATCTAAACTTATTCCTAACTCGAGTACATTTGTTTATTCCTTTTCTATACTTACTGTATAAAGGACGACAAAACCTCTTATTATTTGACCTTCTCTTGTTATACCGTTTTTCCATTGAATTGGTTAATTTGGGTCCAAGGGCCGTCATAGCAATGCCCTTGATCTGACTACCTAAATCCGGACATACTTTCCTTATAAAACGGTTTCTTTCAACAGCAGCTGAATACATACGTACCGCCCTGATAGCGCAATACCTACGCTTTGGTCCTCTCTTACTCTTACAATTGTTGAGAACTCTCCGGGCCGTTGCCTTCCACCTTCGACAAACTCCCCTATTAGGGCCCTTTTTAACTGTTCTAGGTCCACTTTCTTCCCGAACCTCAAGACCTTTTTGTTTGGCGTATCGGCCAACGATATTTCCTACAAACGCACACTTCCGCCCATACTTGTTCATGAGAAGGCCTATAAACTTCCGTTTATTATTATCCACACAGCTTTTCCGCTGAGGAACTGGCTTCCCTAAGCACTCATCGACCATGCCAATACCAATTCCTTGTAGCTCTCCACACTTAGGTCCCCTAACAGGTGATCCAAATTTCTCTGAGGGCTCATTTGGGCCATCATCGTCTGGTGCTTTAGTCTCCTGGCCAAGGGCCTGTCCAAAAGGAACCAGGCATAATGCCAGGAGAATCATCTTCAATGCTTTCACAAAACCCTCCTTTAAAAACTCAATAGAGTTCAGTAATAAATTTATATATTTAAAATGCTATTCTTTCTTCTTCTTAACTCTTCTTATTGGCTTGTTATGAGTATTTTAAGGCAGAGATTGGTTACAATTTTTTTTTTATCAAACAGGAATGTTTTAAGCTAAATACAGTTTTTATTTTTAGATAAAAACATAAATAAATTAACTAATTAGAAAATATAAAAAATAAAAAAATTGAGCTATTTTTTTATTTATTGGTAAAAAAAAAAAACTAAAACAAATTTATGATTGATAACTTTTTATGCCAGTTGAAAAATATTTCATCAAAGTATAAAGAAATATTCATCTTTTTATTTTTTTTTATTTACTTTCAATTCAATGGAATTAGCTAAGATTTTGCTTAAAAAAAATTCAGCAAAAATAAAAAAAAGGCCAGTTCAAAACTGGCCCCTTTTATAGAAAACGAATTCGAGCTTAAAAAAAACCTTATTACTCGCCTCTTAGCTTATCACCCATTTCTTCAAACCTTTGATGCTCACGAGGACAAGCTTCCGGACTAAACCCTGACTTTTGCTTCATGTCCATAATTTTTGGTTCAGACTTGGCCGCACAAGCACTTCTTTGATTTTGGGTTTTCTTTTTCATACAATACCTAAAAGCACCACCTGCCCATCTCATAAACTTTCGGCATTTATTTCTCTGGCGCTTACTTACTTTAAGTTTACCGTGAGTAATTGGAGGAGGGGCTTTACCAACGGAAGAATGATGACCAGGCCCTCCAGGAAGGTTAATCCCTTTTGATCTGGCGTAATTACCTACCCTGTCTTTTAATCCATCACAGCCACCGACTCTCTGGATATTTTTGTCCAAAACTGGCTCGGCTTTCATCATACACTTCATTTGTTTATTTTTTGGTAGCTTAGAACAACCAAGAACTATTTTTTGAGCTTTAGCTTCCACCTCTCGGCATGCTTTTTCACTACCTCCTCCTTGGGCAACAGATTTACTGCCCCCATCATGGTGCTCAACCCTGTCTCCCCTCATGCCATCAACAATAGGCCTTAGGCTTGGCTTTGAGTAGGCATATTGCCCGAGGGCATCGGACACATGATGGCAAGCTGAGTTTTTAGGCTCAGAGATAAGTTTATCAAATTCTCCCTTAAGACTCATAAGACAAGGCCCAGGTTTATTTCCTGAAGCACACTTATCAATACCACCTCTAAACCTATCAAAAATTGGCTTACAAATATCTCTTGAGCTGGCCATTCTACCTTGGACTTGATTTCCTAGTTCATTACTAAGCTCTTTTCCAAAAGCAGCATCGGCCATCGCACCAATTTTTCCCTCCAAAGAAGGGCACCTTTTAAAAATGTCTGGTTCTCTTTGAACAGCAGCAATAAACATATCAACTGCTCTTAACCCACAAGCTTTTCTTTCAGTTTTTGGCCTCCCTCCGCATTCTCCAATGACTTTTTTGGCGTTATCCTCCCATAATTGGCAACTGTCTCCTGCCGTTTTAGAATCTGGCTTGGGAACTTTATCACCTACTTCAAGTCCTACTGTCTGGGCATAACGTCCAATAATTTCACCTACAAAACGGCATTGGATCCCATACTTGTTCATCAAAAGCCCCATAAATTTTTTCTTGCCAGCATCGACACAAGCTGGTCTATCACCGACAGCTTTCTCCATACAGCCATCAACCAAACCCCTTCCAATTTCTTCAAGCTCACCACATTTTGGTCCAGTGTGAGGGGCTGCAAACTCTTTTGGTGGTTGTTCAGGACCAGGCCCTGGCCCTTCTTGACCAATGGCCTGCCCGATTGGGGCCAAACACAAGGCCAAGATGACTACTTTAAAAATTTTCACAATAACCTCCTTAAAGAAATAGTTTCAATTAGTTAAAACTATTTGGATTAAAAAATACTTATTAGTGAAATAGTGATATTCGGGTAATTCTACAACACCATTGGGACTTTTAATCTTATTTTTTAATTTATAAAATCAAAGCTTTTTCTTTAATTTTAACTAAGACTAAAACGCTTAATTTTTTAGGTAATTAGAATGGTATAGATATAGATTTTGTTTTTAAAAAGAATTGATCAAGATTAAAAGAGAATTTATATGATTTTAAATAACGGCAATTATTTTTGACAGAAATACAAATTTCAAATTCTTATTATTTTAACTTTAAGAAATGCTTAGTTTTTTTATTTGATAATTTTTTTATTTACTATTTTTCTTAATAAAAATTTTTTCAAAAACCTTTCCCAAAAAATAGCCTAGAAAAGACACAATTGTTATGAGGGCCATTACATTTTTTAAATTTATAAATAAATTCTCCTCTCCAAAATCATCCTCTCCTCCTGAAGGCTTCGCCGTAAAAAGGTGATAAGTCGCGTAAGCAAGTCCTGCCAAAATAAGAAGCTCTAGGATACTCTGAAAAATTAGTCTTCTTTTTAAAAAAGGAAATACAACCATACCTTCAGTTGAACCAACTCCTTTTTGGTTGACCTTTCTTGAAATGGTATTTTCTCCTTCCTGTGCATTTTCTTTCGCTAAATGCTCCTCCTCTAAACCATAAAAGTATTTAGGTATAAGAAAGATATCATCATTACCGGATGACTCAGCTTTTATACCGTTTTCTTCCAGGTACTTTTTTGAAAAATCATTCAGTCTTCTGTTTAAGGCAGTGTCTCTTTTTTTAAGACCATACTCAATTTTGATCTCTTCAGGAATGACATCCTCAACTTTACCTATAAATTCAGTCCAGTCAGTAATTGGAGTATTAATAAATTCAACACCTGGCTCATCCATTTTAAGCTTACTATTTCCAAGAAGATAAATGATAGAACTACCCTCAATTTTGCGAATCTCACTAACAAGAGATAGGCCATCCATAACAGGCATTTCAATATCACTAATCACAAGATGGTGAAAGTGCTTTTCAAATTTCTCCAAGGCCTTAAGGCCATCGTGAGCAAAGTCTATAAAAAGTGGTAATTCACCAAATCGGTCTTTAATTTTTGATGCATAAGTTGAAGACAATTGTTCATCAGGAGAAACCAATAAAATATAAAAATTTCCTCTCACGCTCTATCTCCTCCTATTCTTCAAGATTTTTGCAATTTGGCCAGTTCATCGTTTGAGGCCTTTAACCTCTTTGAAAAAACTTTAAACATATCAAGCATAAGATTAGGCTTTCTCGTCATCATTTCCATGAAATTTTCCCTATCAAAAGCGATGCAAGAAGTTGGTTTTTTAGCAATAATGGAAGCCGTTCTCGTCTCATTAGTAACCAACCCGATTTCACCAATCAAGTTTCCCTTTCCAATTGTAGCAATTGGAATAATTTGTTCATCCTTATCAATAAGAACCTCAACTTCTCCAGACTCAATAAGAATAGCTGTTGTTCCTTTTTCTCCATGAGTCATACAAATTTCACCAGGCTCATATACAATATGATAGAAAGTGTCTTGAAAACGAAGGATCTCCCTGTCCTCTATACCCCTAACAAAAGAATCATAAAAAGCTCCTACGTCCAAAACACTAGGTGTTACTTTGCGGCCAAGTAGATCACTTTCAAAACTGTCTGCCAGGTCCCTAAACCCGAGCTCCTTAGTATACTTCTCTAAGTTCTCAGTCACATTTAAAAAAACATGATCAACCTTTTCTGAAGCAAGTTTTCCCAATAAGTTCTTAAATAAAGCACTAATCAAAGCCGATTTGTTTGAGTCTTCTTTCCTGATTAGGATTATATCAATAAAGTAGGCTTCACCCTTCAATTGCTGGTTTGCTTCGGTATAGTCGAAAACTTCGTCCAAAACATCATGTTCAGTTTCATCAAAATTGTTATTTTTTCCTCCAATTTTCTTAGGAGGGTAATAAGGTACGGCCCTTAATGTGGCTATTGGCTCACCTGAACGGTAGGCCAATACATTATAAGTATTTGGGTAAACATCAAAAAAGTCTGAAACTTTTCCCGTAGAAACAAAAAGACCATTCAATGCCTTTCCAGACTCTTTTAAAACAGAAAACCTCAACTTTAAGACATCGTTAATTTCATTTATCGTGGTTGCATCTTTAATTAATGTCGCCATATTGTTAGAATATCTCCTGACAAAAAAAAATCTTATAAAAAGTTTTCTACTCCTATTTTGAGGCAAACTTATGATGAACACAATGCCCACTCTTTTTCTCTCTCTAACCTTAGTCCTTCTTTCTAACTTTATATCAGGCAAAACTCTGGCGAGTATGGACTTAAAAAGCCTCATTATTGAAGGCCTACAACACAATATAAATATAAAAAACCAGCGGATAAACTTGGAGAAAGCAAAAATAGATCTTTCGAATTCAAAGAAAGCATACCTTCCCACTGTTTCTCTATCAAGCGGATTAAGCTACTCCCATTCAGCCGGAGAAGGTACAGTTTCAAAAACAGCTTCATTAACTACATCGTGGACTCTTTGGGACCATTGGCAAACACAAACAACAATTGAAAACACTGGGCTTTCATTAAAAAATGAGGAAATTTCAACATTCAAAGCCGTTCAGGATTATATTCTCAATGTTTTAGGTTCTTATTTAAGTCTTCAACTCTTAAAAAATGAAAAAGTCATTACCCAGCAGGGAAGAGATAGTGCTCAAATGAACTACAAAAAGGCGTCCCAATTAGTAAAGCTTGGCGCCAAAACAAAAATAGATCTTTATAGTCCAGAAATCTCTCTTTTAAACGCTAACAGGGACCTCCTTGAAATAAATAAAAACATAAAAACAGCGCTCACCGCCTTTCAGTTTCTAATTAACCCTAATAAAAAAGTTGAAGTAAAACCTGTCGACTTTTTAACTTTTAGGCCTTATTTCAAAGATGCATTTGATAAAAACTGGGAGCGTTTTCAAAAGGATTGGGAAAAGGTGCTGCTCGAAAATAACTCTGATATAAAAATGGAGTTAAACAACATGGAAAAATCCAAAAATAGTTTAGGTCAGGAGAAGCTCAATATGTGGCCTCAACTTACAGCAAGTGCGTCCCATACATGGGATTTAGCTGAACAATTTAAAAGTGGGGACACAAACCCTCAATCCTTTCAAGCAGGTTTGAATTTAACATGGACCGTTTTTGATTGGGGAAAATCGAGGGCCAACTTAAAGTCTTCCATCTACAATCTTGAAACCAGTGAATTAAACTTCAAAAAACAAATATTTGAAAAAAAGAATACAATTTTAAAATTGTTTCAGGATTATAAAATTCTTGGTGAAAGTATAAAATCCTCACAACTCATTTTGGAAAAGGCAAAGGCACAACAAAAATACTCCAAGAATATGTATAACCTTGGGAAAATTACAAGCTCTGACCTTAGACAGGCCAGAACAGACTTATTTAGTGCAAGGGTAGGTCTGGCAAGAAGGTTAAAGGACAAATTTTTATTAATGGGACAAATTCTGCAGGCTTTTGGACAGGACTTGAGGCCTTGATTTATTAAGTTTCTTTGTCCAGAAAAATAAGCTTATCTAAAATAAGTCGATCTTAAAGCAAGATTCCCAGTCTTACTCTAGTTTAAAATAAGCTTTAACCTCTCTTTTTTTCATAACATTCTTAAATAACTTGTAAGTCGCTTTCTTTTTCATTAGGTTTAGACCACGAACTGAGAGTGCTTTTAAGCAGTCAATAAACTTTATTTAAGGACATTTTTTAAATGAAAAAAGTATTTAAATCCTTCATTTTATCAACCGCTTTATTACAATTTTCAAATCCAATTCTTGCTCAAGAAGCTTATAATGGTTCAAGTTTTGAAGAAGTTTGGTCTGTGGTTGAAGAAAAACCTTATTCATATCTTCCTGAAAAGAAGGTTACATTTTCAAGTTTCTTCAGTGGCTTTACAAATTTAATTAAAAAAAGTGCAAAAAGAACCGTTGAAAACAAATCTGATATACTTCCATACTTTGATAAACTCCTTCACAAAAATGGAACCTGTATGGCCGGAATTTGGGAAATAACAAAAGAAAACCCTTACTCAGGTTACTTCAAAAAAGGTTCTAAAGGTCTAATTATTGCAAGAGCGTCAACAACTCTTTCCAACACAAAACAAGGTGATCTACGAGGATTTGGTCTTGCAGGAAAAATTTTTCCCACAGAAGATCCTTACACAACTCATAAAACAGCAAACTTTTTTCTCATAGATAATCTCGGTGGAACTTACGAAACAAACTTTACAAGAGCTAATTTAACAAATGAACCAGGTATTCTTCCGTCCTTTTCATTTTCTCTTCCCTTACTCGCACCAATTGCTGCGGCCGTAGGAAAAGCATTTGGTGAAGCTGATAAAAACCCTGGCATAAGGCAAGTTTACTCAATATCAAATTTAGGGCTTCAAGAAAATGAAGTGGCCACCACCCCCAAGTACATGAAGTTTATTGGTGTAAATGAGGAAGACGCCGTTAATGAGTCAGATTTTAGAGATGAACTAAAAACTCATATAGACTCAAACGGGCAATTAAGTTTTAACATTTTCGTTGCTAACGAAAAAGATGCCAATGGAAATAAAGTATGGTCTTCGATTGGCAAAGTTAGCTTTGATCAAATTGTCTCATCGACTGGATGTGACCACAACCTTCACTTTCATCATCATAAATTTAGAGATTAATAAAAAATAAATCCAAAAAATCGAAATTCATTTTTAAAAAGGCCTTACTAAAAAAGAGGCCTTTTTTTTTAAAAATCAGTTTGCCATGCCTAGAGTTTCTTTAACTTTAAACTCTAGAGAATCAAAAAGAATGTAAACCAGTGGTAACAAGACTAGAGTAATAAGTGTCGAGAATGTCATTCCGCTTATTATACAAATTCCTAAAGTTGAATATGGTATTCCCATAATTTTAGACTGACCTAAAGCAACCGGCATTAAACCAAATACAGTTGTCGCCGTAGTCATAAAAACGGCTTTTAACCTTTGGGTGCAACCAAGAGCAATAGCATCATCCCTTCTTTTTCCCCTTGCTCTTAATTTTAAAATCACATCAATTAGAATTATCGCATTATTAACAACGACCCCTATCAATATTATCAGACCCAATCTTGCCATGGGATCAAGGTCAAACTTTAAAAAGTGAAGTCCCGATATACCAAAAATAATGGCCAAAGGAACTGTAAATAAAATCGCAAAGGGTAAAAGAGGCGACTCAAAAAGAGAGGCCATAATAAGATAAATAAGAAAGATGGACATATATATCACAAACTGTCCCTTCTTTTTCATTTCCTCAACTTTTTCAAAAGATTCGTTTTTCTTTTTTCCATAACCCTTTGGATACTTATAATCACTCACAATTTTTCTTACACTACTTTTGGCAGCGCTGTAATCAGCACTCGATAGTGTGCCATTAAAATAAACATAAAACTTTAAAAAAGAAAGTCCCTTTTTCCTTGAAATTGAAGTCACCTGTTTTGTTTCAACAAATACTCCAAGATCACCTAAAGGAACAAAGTTATTTTTTCCAACAGAAACTCTTACCTTTTTTAAAGCTTCTCTTGTCCAATCATTTCCTTCCGGAGTTAGCTTTACTTGTGTTTCAACCTTTTTACCATCGACAACGAGGCCATCGATACTATAAGAATTCATCAAAGATGTGATTTGGCTGGCTATTTTTTTAAGAGTTAGACCGTACTGCTGAACAACTGCTGGCTTAGATACAAAACGAAAACTCAACGAACCTCTTTCCATTGCCTCAGTATTAATCTTAGTGACACCTTTTATTTTTTTTATTTCATCCATTAAGTCTGCTTGGATTGATTTTAGTTTTAAAGTTTTGGCACCCTCTAAATAAACCGTCATTTTTTTGGGGCCACTACTCATATCATCATCGTCATCATATCCAGCTGATATTTTAAAGCCAGGAATTGGCCTAAAAGATTTAGCAAATTTTTTCATTTTTTCTTTTAGCGTATCAAGTGCTTTATCAAGGTTATCACTTTCAAAGGGATAAAGTGTAAATGTACCTGACGTATCTTTTGCAGTATATTCAGTTAAAGCGAACTTAAAGCCTAAATCTTTCTTTTTTCTGAGAAGCTTTCTTTCAATTTCCTCGACAATTTCTTTCCTTTCATATTCTGGTATTTCTTTATTAAAAGTCAGGTTTAAGTTATTATAGGGATCCCTTGGGTCATCTATATCAACTTCTTCTATAGAAGAAACCTTCATAAAAAGCGCACACATTATTGAAAGAATAACTACTCCAACCAAAACCTTATTTTTTAGTAATAAATGATAAAATTTAATCATAGTCGGTGAAACTTCCTGGTCTTCTTCTTCAAGGTCAACATCACAAACAGCAATATTTTTGCTCTCTCTTTTACCTATTAACGCTCCTAAAGGAACAAAAAAGAGGGCAATTACGTAAGAAGAAATAAGAGCACTAATAACTGGAACTTGAAAGGCCTTTAACATATTTGTAAAGGTATCACCTGAGTCAATAAAAGCTGCTGGTAAAAAAATAATGATTGTTGTCAAAGTTGAAAGAAGAAGAGGAATAGCAACATCATTGGCCCCAAGAGTTGCCGAATCAACTCTCGATAGACCTTTTTCTCTAAACTGAGTTATTTTTTCAACGACCACAATGGCATTATCAACAATAAGACCAATTGATAAAATTAAACCTGATAGAGATATAAGATTTAAACTCCCACCTTTCATGTAAATAAGAGAAACCACAAATAATACACTTACGGGAATAACAATTGATATAATTAGAGTTGCACCAATTTTCCTCAAAAATATAAAAACAACAAGAAAAGTAATTCCGATCGCCATATAAAGTGAATTAAAAACATCATTCATAGACTTTCTTAAACTTTGGGCCTTATTAATAACATAGACAAATTTAATTTTCTTAAACTCTGGGTCCAAATTTGGAAGGTCTTTAAACTTTTCATCAATTGTGTTTGCAAAATCAAAAAGACTCACTGAGGGCGTTTGGAAGATTTCAATAAATATTGTCTGGTCCCCATCCTTTCTTGATATATTTTCCTTTGATTTATCAAGCTGCTTTTCTTTGGCCACTTTATCTAGAGTTAAATTTGTTCCACTTTTTAAAGATTTCCCTTTTACAGTATCAAGCTCTTTGGTTACGAGACTACTTTTTAAGCTTGTTAAACGATTAGGAGCAAGGGCCGGTACATTTCCCAAAGTCTCCATTGAATTTTGAAAGTTTAAATTTTTAGAAAGGTCCGTTGGTGTAAGGCCATGCTCAAAAACCTTGTCTGGTGAAATGTTAAACTGATACTCAGTTGGCTCGATTCCTTGAATTTCAATTTTCGCTACACCTGGAGTTGATTCAAGGATAGACTTTAACTTTACATTTATGAGGTTATTTGGATCTTCTATATCTATCGGAATACTTGCAGTTAATTTCATGAGGGCCTCTGCTTCCGGATTAAACCTCATGATTTTTACTGATTTCATTTTCAAAATGCCCTTACCATCTAGCTCCTGTAAAGCCTCCTGGACACTGAAATAGGCCAATTGCATATCTGTTTTAGGTTTGAAAGTGAGTGAAACATTACAACCTCTCTTACTCGTTCTCGTTTTCATTTCCTGGACATTAGAAATTGTCCTCATTGCACCTTCAACAGGTAGGGTTAAAGCTAATTCTATTTCTTCAGGTGGACCGGGATTGAGTGCCTTGACGTTTACATATAAAAACGGTTCAGTTGTTTCCTTAGGCATAACTTCAACTGGAATTTTCATCCAGCAAACAGCACTAATAACCAACATGACTACAAAGGCCAAAGATAAAGAAAGCGTTTTCTTTCTAATTAATGTTTCTAAAAATGAAGGTTCTTTACTCTTCAATTTTTTTCTTCCTTGAAATTAAATCATAAACCAAGGGAACAACAATGAGAGTTAGGATGGTTGAACTAATGAGGCCCCCTATCACAGTTATGGCAAGAGGCTTTCTCATCCCCGCTCCTTTCCCAACACTAATGGCCATTGGTAAAAGTCCTATAATTGTTGAAGCTGTTGTCATAAGTATCGGCTTTAAACGGTTTTTTGAAGATTCAACAATAGCATCAAAGCGGTCCATTCCAGACATTATTCTTTCATTCATTGTATCAACTAGAACAATAGAAGTATTCACACTAATTCCCGCTAAAATAACAAACCCAATAAAAACGAGTGCCGACACACTCATATCCAATACCCCTAAAATACCTGCAACTCCTACGACACATAGAGGGACTGCAAAAAGAATAATAGCAGGCTGAGCAAAGCTTTCAAACTGGCTGGCAAGAAGTATATAAATAAGGAAAATAGAAAGGCCAATGGCAAACAACAGGGACTTTTCTGACTTTTGCCTCTCAACATCCTGACCTGCTATGGCCCACTTTATGTCCTTTCCGGCAAACAGAGTTGTTAACTTTTCTTTAATCCGGTTACTTGCAGTTCTCAAGTCAATTCCATCCAGATCACTTGAGACAGTCACTACCCTTTTTCTATCTATATGCTTAATAAGACCAAGGATATTATTTCTTTCAATTTGCGAGACTTGATTAAGAGATATAGGTTTTTTGTCCATTGAAACACTGAAAAAACTTATTTTTTCCAAGTTATCAAAATAGCCTATGTCTGTACCAACTTTTATTGGGATTTGTGTACCCTTTATAGGAATAAACCCAGCTGATTTTCCTTTTATAAGAAGCCCTAAATCCTTAGTATAGGACCCCATATCCACTCCAAAGCGGTCTAATTTAGATTGACTAAAATTAACGCTAATTTCGGAAATATTCCCTTTTAGAGACGACTCAACATCCTTTAAACCCTCCATCTCTTTCAAAGCTTTTATACTTTGTGATCCAAGGTCTGCTAATTGCTCTAAATCGTTTGAAAATATTTCTATTTCAATGGGTTTACTTGCAGAAATCATGCTTTCAACCATTTTTGTTAACTTAACTTCTGGAATTTTTCTTAAAACTCGAAAAATTTTGGCCTCTAAAGGCCCATACTCTTCTATTTTTAAATCATCCTCAAAAGTCATCATCAGACTGGAATATTGAGGGCCTTCAACTCCGGTCATCGAGATTACATTTTTCAGACCATCTAAATTTAGCAATTTTTTTTCGACCTTAGAGATTATTACCTCTGTTTCATCTAAAAGCTGGCCTGATGGAAATTCCAAGTTATAGGTGATCCTATCAGAACCTTCTGAAGGAAATAACTCGGCCCCCTTCTGACCTAAGTAGTAAATAGAGCTCCCAAAAATGATTAGGACAACGAAAAGAACTTTGACTTTGTTTCTGAGCTGCAGCTCAAGAGACTTTCCATATCTTACCCTAAGATTATCTTGACCTTTTCCTACAATATTCATGACAGGTCTAAAAATAAGTTCAAATATAAAAAGAAATAATTTAAACAGTGATGTTAAAATCCAACCAATAAAAGAGGTTAAAAAATGCATTGTAAGGATAAAAGCGACCTGAAGAGAGACAAAAATGTTTTTTATAAGAAAAAAGGGCATTAAATAAATTGGCCTTTCCAATTGTCCCCGGTAGTTATCAAAGAAAGGCATCAAGATAAGATCAAGTCCCAACTCTTTCTTTTCTTTTTCTTTACCGAACTCCAAAGAGCTTAAACATGGAATTAAAACTAGGGCCACAAAAAGAGAAGAAGTGAGTGAATAGACTACTGTTAAGGATATATCTCTAAATAATTGCCCTATCATTCCCTCCACAAAAACCAAGGGCCCAAAAACGGCCACCGTAGTTAGTGTCGAACTCGTTATAGCAGAGGCGACTTTCTTAGTTCCCCAAATAACAGCTTCTTTATGATCATCCATCTGTGCCTTAAATCGGCTGATATTTTCCAAAACGACAATAGAATTATCAACAAGCATTCCAACCCCTAAGGCCAGTCCACCTAAGCTCATAAGATTAAAAGAAACTCCTGTAAAATACATTAAAACGAGAGTGATCATTAAACTCATAGGAATAGATAAGGCGACAATTGTTGTAGGCCCCAAAGATTGCAGGAAAATGAGAATAACAAATGCCGCAAGGATACCTCCGTTAACGACAGCGCCAATAACATTATCAATGGATGACTTAATCTCTTTTCCTTGATCAATAAGGATAACACCTCTAACTTCTTCATTTTCACTCAAAAATTTTTCAATTAATTTCCTTACTTTCTGTACAACAATAACTGTATTGGCCTCTGACTCTTTCTTTACTTCAACAATTAAACTTTGCCTCCCATCTAAATGGGTACGTACCTTGGGTTTTAAAGATCTTAATTGAATTTTTGCAACATCAGAAAGATTAATATTTTGAGTTTGATTTTTTTTGACAACGACGCCACCTAAGTCCTCTAAAGACCCAAGTTTTTGACCAAGCCTTATGCTTGCACTCTTTCCTCCTTCTTGAATGCTTCCCCCTGGCATTTCTTTATTCGTTTCTCGGATTCTACCGGGGATACTTGTCACTCCAATTCCAAAGGCCTTAGATTTTAAAGGGTCAAGTTCGACAAAAATCTCTTTCTTTGGAACTCCCATAAGAGTCGCCAAGGCCACTCCATCTATAGTTTCAATTTTTTTAAGAAGGTTATCCTGAATAAATTCGGCCAATTGAAAAGCATCTAACCCTGAATTTTCATCACTTGTAAAAGAGGCCCTTAAAACTGGCATGGCATTAGGATTAAACCGTAAAATTTTTGGCCTTGATATACTTTCATCTAAGCCAACCGACTCAATCTTATCTCTAATATTTGAAATTGTTTCTAAAATATTTATATCGGAGGAAAACTTTAGTCTAATCTCCGAACGACCACTTTCCGAAAAGGACTCCATCCTGTAAAGACCGGCCTCAGTACTTACAGCTTTTTCGATTGGCGTAGTAATTTTATTTTCAACTTCTTTAGGTGTGGCCCCTTTATATTTTGTCATAATAGAGAATTCTGGAGTTGAAATAGGGGGTAATAACCTTAATTGAATCCTGTCTGCGGAGATAACACCTAAGACAATAAGGCCTAGGCTAATCATCAAAATGGTGACAGGTCGCCGAACAGAAAATTCACTCATGTCTTTATCCTTCCATGGAAAAGAGTGCACAGGTGCTTACATTTTAGCCCCGTTTAAGCATAAAATCATCTTCAGGAAAGAAAAGGACAAAGAGGGTTTTAATAAAACTAAATCATTTAAGTACTGTTACTAAAGATTGATCTTTTAAACTTCCTTGACCCTTTATAACAATTTTATCAAAGAATTCGAGACCTGACTTCACCTCAGTATAGGCCCCATCTGAGTCACCTAATTTTGGTACAATCTTCGTGACAAAATCTCCTTTGCCGGCTTTATTTGAAATTTTGAATAAGACCATTTTATCTTTTTCTTGGACCAAAGCCGAATTTTGAACAGCAACGACTCCCGACAATGATGATACAGTAATTTTTATTTTTACATACATTCCCGAGCGCCAGCTTGAAGGTGGTTGGCTTACACCAAGAGCTGTTTGGATTGTACCAGATTTTAAATCGAGTGTCGGTGCTACACTGATAACATGAGCTTTTTTTATTTCTTTCTTTTTACCTTTTGTCCGAAAAATTTCTACAGGGACCTTGTTTTGGAGGGCCTCTGCTATTTCTGGTGGCAAAAATAAATCGACCTTAAACTTCCGTTGATCAACTATTTTGATAGAAAACTTTGAGGGATCATTAATGTAATCCCCTGGATTTAAATTAATCGATGAAATGATTCCACTAATGGGTGCCTTCATAAACTGTTTGTTGCTTTGAATTTGTTCAATTTTAAACCTTAAGGCCTGTGCTTCTCTATTCAAACTTTTTGTCATCATTTCATTTTTTGAAATAAAATTATTCATTGCTAACTTTTTAGTAAGGTTGAACTCAGCATTTTTAATTTTTAACTCAATTTCAGCTAGCTTTTTCTTTTCATTTTGTAATTCAGATTCAAATTCAACTAAAACTTCTCCAACATTAATAACATCTCCAACTTTGACCATAACCTTTTTAACCGTCATTTCTCTATTTGGTCTTAAAACAACTTTCTTCCAGGGCTTTAAATTTCCATATGTTGTGAAATGCTTTTGGATATCTCTTAACCCAACAACAGCAGAGTGAACAGGCATTCCTTTTTTAGGAGCTTCGCCTTCCTCACCAAGCTCTTCATCTCCCTCATATTCGGCCAATTCTTCTCCGCCGTCTTCACCTTCTCCATCATCGGCCAATTCCTCTCCTTCTTCCTCACTTTCCTCGCCTTCCATTTCTTCATCCGACTCTGCAAGCTCTTCTCCTTCTTCTGCCTCGCCAGAGGAGTCTGCAGTTTCTTCGGCATCACCCCCAAGCTCATCAGCAACTTCTTCAGACGCAGAATCCACTTCTGTTAAATCTTCTGCAACATCTCTTTCTGGCCCCCCAAAAAGGGACTGAGATTTGGATATAACGTCCTCTTTTATGTCTGAAATTCTTACAAATTCATTTAGGATGACCGCTGAAGCAAAACCTAAGAAAAAGAGAAAGAAAAACTGAAAAAACTTCTTCATAACTCACTCTTTGTTACCTTTTTAAAATCGTTCAAATTATCATAGATTTTACACCATCAACCGAGTTCTCCAGTCTGTTTTTTTGCATAATTTTATATGATTTCATGAAATATATTTGGTTCTATGAGAGTGCTTTAATGGATTTTATTGGGCCTTTTTCCAAACTCGGTTTTTCTCTATAATAAAATCATTTACATAAAATAAATCTTTTTCACTTCTTAAGTTGTAAGCAATAAGTTCTATTTCCTCATTCCTTTTAGCTAAACTAAGAAGGTTTGATTTTTCTTGAGGGTCATTTTTTAGGTTAAATAAAAACTCCTTTCCTGTTTTTTCATGAAAAACATATTTGAAAGGATAATCTACCACTCCAAGAAATGTACCGGAATAAGGCTGAACTAAAAATTGAAAAGTCTTTTTGCCACTTAAGATCGAACTTCCTTGAAAACTATGGGAGGTTTGAATATTTATTAAGTCCAATAAAGTCGGTGCAATATCAACTTGGGAGTAACTTTTCTCTTTTACCCTTAAGGGTTTATGGTAATTACCTGGCAATATGAGCAAAGGAACTCTAAAAAACTCTTCGAAAAAGCCTGTTTCATTATGGTAAATATCATGCTCTCCATTTGGAAAACTGTGATCACCAGTTAGTACAACAATAGAGTTTTTTAAATAATCACGGTTTTTTAACTCTTCAAAAAAAGTTTTTAAATAATTGTCAACAACGCGGATAGCATTGGCAAAATTCTCTTTTTTACTCTTATTGTCTTTATAAAGGTATCTTTGTTTTTCAGGAATCCAGTGAAAAGTCATATGACTAGAAATGCCTTGAAGAGTCACAAAAAAAGGCCTTTTAATTCCCTTTTCTTTTTTTTGAATTTTCCATTTTTGATCTAATTTTTTAAATACATATTTATAAAGAAGATCATCCTGAGGGCCCCATCCCCATATATTTTCTCTTCTTTCTCTTTCTGTTAATTCATCTACATTTAACGACTCAATAACCTCAAAATTATTACGCTTTAAAAAATTTTTAGTGTTATCAAAATTAATATCACGGTAACTTTGATAGTAGAGGTTTTTGTAACCATATTCTTGTAAAATTTCTGGCAAGCAACGAAAGTTTACATCTGTATGCATTTCAAAGACTTTTCCGTGCTTTTTAGGAATCATCGAGCAAAGAATGGAAAAAACTCCTTTGGCCGTTTGAATGGAGCCCCCATAAAAATGCTCTACATAAATCCCCTTTTTTATAAGAGAGTTAAAAAAAGGTGTGTATTCCATGCCATTTTCATTTTTATTTTCAACAAAATTAGCATTAAAAGACTCAATTGGAATGATAAAAATATGAGGCCTTTCCTTAATTAAAGGAGAACTTTCTTTTTTTAGCTTTAAAAAAGGGTACTCTTTTTTTAAGAAACTCTTTCCCTTTTCTCCAATTTTCATAGGCCTATTATAAAAAGCGATCATATCTTTAACCACTAGGCCCACTTCATCGACTTGACTTTTGGGGGAATAGAGAAGCCCAAAATAAAAAAGAAGAATAAAAATAGCGGTACCTTTTTTCAAAGGAACTTCAACATTGACTTTTTTATTTTTAAAAACGGCGAAAGCTAAAACAAATGAAATCAAACTTAAAAGGAAAAAAATATCCAATAAAGAAACTCTATCTCCAATTGTATCCGTGGCCTCCCAATAAAAAAGAATATTTAAATTATCTATAAAGAGTTTATAGTCAAAAGGCCTTTTTATCGTAAAACGGTAAACACCCAAAAAAACATAAAAAAAGTAAAAAATTGAAAGACAGCCCTTTCTTAAAAATCTGCTTTCAAAAAACATCATTATAAATAAAGGCAGTAGGATCGCACTTACACTTCCCAACATTAAATCAAGAATCCCTTCATGAACTTTTAGGCCGACAAAAAAGTAGGAAAAAGTAAATCCAAAATAACAAGCTAAAGGCCATAGGGCCGTTACCTTCAAAGTAGATTTTAAACTTTTAAAAAACATTAAAAGGACCTTTACACTCGAATTAAAATGAAAAATAAATTCTCTTTTGATTAAGGCAAAAGTTGTTCCAAAAGATCATCAACAGAGCTTTGGTCTACAAAGTCCTTTCTTTCAAAAGCCAGTTCTCTATTGGTATCCCCAATCCTTTTTAATAGCCTTTGTACAATATCTAAAAGAATCGGAAGAGACGCCTCCAAGTGGGAATTTAAAAAGGCCAAGAAGTCCATTCTATCAAACTGATAAACTTCTACATCATTTTCTGCTACAACATGGGCCTTTCTTTTTTCTTCCTCAAAAATACTCGATTCACCAAATATTTCTGGGGAAGAAATCGTCGTAATAAAGATATCGGGTTTTTCATGGTCCTCATTTGGCTTTGTGACCTTCACATCCCCCTTAGTAAGGAAATAGAAATGGTCCGCCTGGCCACCATCTTCTATGATCTTCTCCCCTTTACCAAAAGACTTGCAAACGGCCAAATCGGCGAGGTCGAAGAGGTCCCTCTGACTTAACTTTGAAAATGTTTTTATTCTTTTTAAGTCTGCCCCTCTCTTATCAATTTCATCAATCCTTCCATCAGTCTTTTTGACGGCCTCTTCCAACACATTTTTATCTACATTTGAAGACTTCTCAAGGATTGTTTCGGCCCTAGGTAAATGCTCCAAAATTTCATCTCTAATTTTTGCCATCTGTTCTTTATCAATCATTTTGTTGTGAAGAGCAATTTCTTCAGCTGAGAGACCTTTGAAATGATATTTAAGCTTTAAAATTTGAAGGAGGGAATGCTGATCGATAAAATTCATCTTCAAAGCCACTTCTTCAAAAATAGGCCCCTTTTTAATCCTCTCAACCATCAAATTCAAGGCCTGATCTTTAGTGAGTATGTCATTATCCATAAGATACTTTTCAAGATAAAAGCTTTTTCTCATATCCTATATCCTTAGAATTCTCTAAAAAAGAGGTCTTAATTTATCTTTATTTATCTTTATTTAATCATCATTCTAATTCTA
>MDTD01036502.1_pt1 | contig 19408 bp, 11 predicted proteins | sample 811221 | NCBI WGS metagenome assembly MDTD01 (sample SAMN05326646, study PRJNA326480) | marine metagenome | isolation source: seawater | place: Pacific Ocean: South West | collected 2011 | reverse complement strand
GGTAAAATGTTGCACCATTGCCCTAATTATATCATCCCTTTTGAGCCCCATTATGGGTTGCCGCTAATTCCCTTTTTTCCGCACGCCACAGGTAAACTAAAAGGCGTGTATAACGATGGAGTTTGGCAGTCGCTAAATTTTATCACCTATTTTAAAGCCAAGCAATTGGCAAAGCAAACAGGTTTGAACATCACCTTTAAAAAAGGGCTTATGGCCGATGCTTTTACCCGATTGGAAAACGACGAGGTGTATGCCTCACGCCACAAAACACTTTCAAAACTATATCCCTTACTAAAATATTCAGGTTTTATTTGGCTAATGCGCCAAATACCCCCCTCGCTTTGCACTCCTATGACTTTTTATCTAAACTAAAGTCAGTTTTTAGTTTCAAGTTGAAGTTCTCCGTCATGCTGAACTTGTTTCAGCATCTCAATATGTATTAATGATTGTTGTGCAACAAGATCCCGAAACAAGTTCGGGATGACTGCTCACCGCACAAATCATACAGCATAAGAATTTATTTGGATTGAAATAAGCATATGCCCTATTTTAGCAGTGCAAATACAGCATGGAAGAAATCCCGCTAACTCAATTCCCCACAGAAGCTAAGTTTAAATACAGTTGGCGCAATTATCAACAACGTGTATTGGGCGAGTTACAAAAGCACCTTCGCGACAAGCATTTGCACGTAGTGGCACCACCAGGTTCGGGCAAAACCATTTTAGGGTTAGAAGTAGCCCTTCGGCTTAACCAACCAACCCTAATACTTGCGCCCACCGTAGCCATACGCAACCAATGGATACAACGTTTTTGTGAAATGTTTTTGCAAACCCACGAAGTACCCTATTGGATTTCTAGCGATATACGCCACCCAAAATTTCTTACTGTTTCTACCTATCAGGGCTTGCACGCTGCTTGCAAAGGTCTTGATGATGAAGAAGGCGAGGAGCAGAAGGAAAAAACAAAGAAAAGTGGTTTTGCAGCAATAGTTAAGCTACTGAAACAGCAAAATATAGGTACTATAGTGGTAGATGAAGCCCATCACCTAAAAAACGAGTGGTGGGTTACTCTAAACAAAATAAAGCAGAAGCTAAAGCCCGTAATAGTGGGGTTAACGGCTACACCGCCCTATGATGTTGTATATGCTGAATGGGAACGTTATTTAGAATTAAATGGAGCGGTGGATGCAGAAATAACAGTACCCGAATTGGTTAAAGAGGGTGACCTATGCCCTCACCAAGATTACATTTATTTTTGTCACCCTAGCAAAGAAGAACAAGAGAAAATTGTTGGGTTTAGGGAGAACATAAACCATCTATATAATCAACTTAGAAAAGATGAGATACTGGCTGAAGCTATTAGCCAACATCCTGTTTTTTTAGAACCTGAAAATTATCTGGATTGGATATATAATAATATAGCTTATTATTCTGCCATACTGATTTTCTTGCATGAGTACGGAATGGTAATCCCGCTTGACCATTTTAAGCTGATAGGTGCCGAAAATTTTGAAATCCCTCCTTTTGATAGCAAGTGGTTAGCCATATTACTTGAGTTCTATCTGTTTAAAGAAAAGAAGGCTTTTGAAGAAAATAAAACCTACAAAAAACATCAGAAAGAATTAGAAATTAAATTAAGGCATTTTAATATTATAGAGCATAGCCAAATTAATTTCGAAAATAATAAAGCAATAAATGCCCTTGTTACCGCAAGCATTAGCAAGCTAAATGCCATACGCGAAATTGCCGATTTTGAGTACGATCAACTCGGGGATGATTTGCGCATGGTTATTTTAACCGACTACATTCGCAAAGAGTTTTTAGCCAACGATATAGAAAACAATGTTAACCTTAATAAAATTGGGGTGGCATCAATTTTTGAGAAATTAAGGCGTACTAATATTGATAATAAAAAAATAGGAATATTAACGGGCTCACTTGTTATAATACCAAAAGAAGCCTTGTTGCCATTAGGAGAAAAAAATAGAAAATTTGGTGTAAAGTCTATTGAATTTAAGCCACTTATTTTTGATAAAAACTATTTAATATTAAACGTAAACGAAAACCTAAAGCAAAATATAGTTCATACGGTTACTGAGCTTTTTCAAGACGGGCACATACAAATACTAATAGGCACACAAGCTCTATTGGGCGAAGGCTGGGACGCTCCTGCTGTCAACTCTTTAGTATTGGCAAGTTTTGTAGGCTCTTTTGTGCTTTCAAACCAAATGCGGGGAAGGGCTATTCGAACTCAACGGGGTAATGATGATAAAACAGGCAATGTGTGGCATTTGGCTTGTATTGATTTGTTATCAGAAATTGGAGGTAAAGATTTAGAGTTGATGGAGCGCAGGTTTAAAGGGTTTGTGGGAGTTGGGGCAGATGATATTCCTTTAATAGAAAGTGGAATTGGTCGTTTAGGGATACCCAAAGAGATACACGTACCAACGATTTTAGAAAAGAAAAACAAGGATACTTTTAAGCAAGCTGCAAAAAGGGAAGCTCTGAAACAAAAATGGCATACAGCTGTAAATAGTGGCACTGTGGCTTTAGAGCAAATAAGAATACCTTACCCCATAAAAGAGAGAACCTACCAACAATCGGTTGATTTATATTACAATAAAACAGCGCGTAATGTTGCTGCTGAGTTGGGTTTTGGTTTATTGGCTTTTAGCCAACAATTAACTGGTTTTATATTTGAAAATATAGGTATGATGCGAACCGCGCAAGGCATGTATACCATATTAACCTCAATTGGTATTGGAGGTTTGGCCATTTTTGGTCGGAGGTTATATGTAACTTCTAAAATATTGCTAAAATATAAAGACATAACTAAAGATATACAGCAAATTAGTAATGCGCTCTTGGCTACATTAATAGAAGTGGGAATAATTAAAACCCCTGTGATAGAGTTGAAAGCTGAAGCAACAGTTGATAGCAGAGGAGCAATGTATTGTTGTTTGCAAGGGGGCAGTACTTTCGAGCAATCGACCTATATAAATGCTTTGCAAGAAATTATATTACCTATTGATAATCCACGCTATGTAGTAGTGCGCAAAAACAAAAAGGTTGGTGGAATAATCAAGCAAAAAGATTACCATGCAGTGCCTGAGTTATTGGGCAGGCAAAAAAAGACTACCGATATTTTTATACATAAATGGAAAGCATACGTTGGCGAGTGCGAATTAATATTTACCCGCACACCCGAAGGGCGAAAAATGCTTTTAAAATCGAGAATGGAAGCCCTGTCTACAAAGCTTGAAAACAATATTGATAGGGTGAATAAATGGAAATAGTATTTAACTGTATTTGACAAATTTTTAAAGTTTGTCAAATACAGTTAAGGAATATTACATACTAGCCAAACGCCTAATTTGTGGTGGTAAGTCAGTCATAGGTATATCTATTTGCACTACCGATAGTGTTTTGGTGTTCTTTTTCACTTCGGCCAATACCTTGTCTAACTCCTTATAGGTAGTAGCGCGGTAGCCTTTGCCTCCCATCACATCAGCAAGTTTGTAGTATTGCCATTGAGGCAAAATATTATAGGCTCTAAACTCGCCTTTACCGTCAAAAGGGGCAAGATCTACCAACGCCTGTTCTATACCGTATAGGTTATTATTCATCACAAATATTATAGTGCCGGGGCAATTGGTATTGAGAAACGAAAGGGCTTGATCAACCATTTGGAAACCTCCATCGCCGCAAAAAGCCACAGCTCGTTTGCCTGATGCTAAAGATATGCCCACTGCCATTGGCGCAGCGGCACCTATCGACCCCCACGCCGCTTCTGATGCAAAACCGTTTTGTTCTTTTATAATCAAATCGCTTACCACATACATCGAGTCGCTTTCATCCACCAACAGCATCATGTCTTTGGTAACAAAGTTTTCCATCCGCCTAAAAAAGCCGTTAAAGGTTATTTGTGTTCCTTCATCGGGGTCATCTAACAAACCTTTTGGTTTGGCGGTTTTGCCCAAAGGGCTTTTGTATTTGGTAGCTTTTAACTTCTTAATTAAAGCAGGCAATAAATCGTAGGTGTACACATTGGGAAAATGTTGGTAGCCCACACGTACGCCGCCATCATAAGCCACAGCCATTTTTCCGTAGCTGCTGTTTATTATATCTAAATAATCATCGGTAATAATAGTACCCAAGCACAATAAAAAATCGCTGGTGTTTACTCGCTCGCGTAATTCTGCACTGCTGGCTGCTCCTGTATAAGTGCCCACAAAGTGCGGGTTAGTTTCGGGCAACAGGCTTTTTGCCAATAGGGTGGTTATATAGCCCAAGTTGGTGGTGGTTAGCAGGCTTTCAAGCTCTTTTTGTATGTGGTAGCGTTGCAACTCTATTCCTGCCCAAACTATTGGTTTTTTTGCTGCTTCTAGTCGAGCTATTATCATGCTTACTGCTGCATCTAATTGCACAGGGTCGCTTTTGGTAAGGGTTAAATCAAGTTTACCGGTGGGTTTGTTGCAAGGCATTTGCCATACATCTTTGTAGCACTCTATATACACAGGGCGTTTGTTTATATAACAAGCCACAATAGCCTCGTCAATTAGCGCAGGTGCATCGGCAATATTGCTAATGGTTACGGCCGCTGCCGTAATATCTTCATACGCTTTTTTGTTTGAGCGAAAATTCCCTGTCGAGTGATGTATAAGCACACCCAACTCATTTTCGTAAAACATATCAGAGGTGGATGGATGCCCGTTTAAGAAAACCACAGGGTTACGCTCTACCCACGATGCTGCAATGCCGTTGATAAGGCTAAATGCTCCTACACCGTAGGTAACGCTTACTGCACCAAACCCACTAATGCGGGTATAGGCGTCGGCGGCGTAGCCGCCGCACAGCTCATTAGGAGCGTTGATTAATTTAATATCGGGGTGGCGTTCTTCTATGATATCCAAAAAAGGGGTCATAAAATCGCCTGGGACAATAAACATATCTTTTAGTCCCATTTCTTTTAGCCTTTCGGCTATATAATCGCTAACAGTATACGGGGTGGCCTTTACTGCTTCAAGGGTTTTATGATAATGGAAGGTGTGTTTCATGGTTTAGTTTGCTAATTGATTGTTTTTTATAAAATGAGTTCGCCAAAACATACCCTGTTTTGGCGAACTGTATTGTGAGTATTAAAAACCTATTCTTTGGGTAAGAAATCAAGTTTAAAATAGCGTTTCATCATATCGTCGGCGGTCTCAAGCGAGCCTTCTACCCATCCTTGATTATTACTGTACGCTTCACCTATAATAAACACATCATCGTGCTCAACAGGTTTAATCATCTTTTTAATAATCACATCGTAGCGGTAGCCTGCTTTCCACTCGTGCCATCCTCCACCATATGGGTCGTCGCTCCAATCGTGGAAAATAGCAGCATAAGGCATATCCAATTTTTGTGGGCCGTGCATTATCTCAACTTGTCTGTGGGCAATTTCTACCATGCTTTGCGTAGCAACAAACTGTGCTGGGGGTACAGGGTCAATGCTTTTGTTTTCGGGTTTGTCGTTACCACCATAAGGTTCGTCGTTTTGTAAGGCTTTCCAAAACGGCACAGTGCTTATATCGTTGTACGAAGCCATTAACAGCGAACGTAAATTATTAGGGTCGCCATCGGGCTGGTCGGCTTCGCAACCAAAATAATACACTTGACGTATAGGCATATCGGTAATAGAACGCCCTGCCCACAAATTCATAGCGCGCCACCAAGGGTAATCGTAACCCATAAACAGTTTAAAGGCAGATTGAATAAGCACACTACCAATATTATCACGCAAAAACGCATTGTCTTTCCATTGGTTCCACTCAATCAGTTCAAGTGAGCGGCGAGGCATGGCCAATACAACCTTATCGGCGTGTACCACAAAACGTTCGTCGCTGTTATTATCGTAGTGGGTTTTAAAATCTCTTGTTTTGGTGCGCGTAAAGATTAACTCGTAGCCACCTGTTTTTATCTTTTGTATTGATAATAGCTTGTGGTTCATGTTTATTTCACCGCCGTCTTTTTCAAACTCATCGGCAAGGGTTAGCGGCAAATGCTGATAACCTTTGGTTAGCGTACGGAATGAGGTAGTAGGGCCAAAATCGCTAACGGGCAATTGTGCTGCTGCACTAGCGTTGGCTACGTTTGCATCGTATCCGCCTGCATCGCGCATATAGCTAAATGCCTCATTGGTTAAGAACAAATTTAATAAGTTCCAATACCCCATTTTGTATAGGGGAGTGCCAAATACTTCTACCTTAAACCAATCTTCAAACGTCATGTTTTTGGCATTGGGTATCAGTACATTCATTATGTAGGCTTGCAGCTCATCGGGGTTCATGCCCTGCTCGTTCCAATTTAGGTTATATGGTACAGCACCTTTTACACTCAACTCTTCCAGCGTAAGGTGTTTACCGCGCAAGTGATAAAAGTTTTGCGACGCACCAATGGCAGGGTCGGGGTTGCCCATCGGGAAATCTTTGTTGGGTAATTTTAGGTAGTCAATAAGCCCAGTTACCAAAGGTTGGGTTTCAGGTATGTAGCGCATACCTCCCAATTCGGCTACTACGTTGGGCATATCGGGCAAAGTGCGCGAAAATAAACGCCCGCCAATACGGTCGCTATATTCATACAAAGCCACTTTAGTTTTTTTGCCTTTGGCTTTTTGTAGCCTCCAAGCTGTGTAAGTTCCTGCCACTCCTCCACCAATTACGGCTACATCAACTTTGCTTGATGCGGTATGACCTTTTGTTTTTGCTGTTGTTTTTTTTGCCATTGATAATAATAGTTAGGTATAATATTTTAGATTAATTGAATATTGATAATAGCAATGCCTTATGTACAGTACGCAAATTAGTTTACAATAAGGGTTATATACAACCGTTAAAACACCCGTTTATAAAAAAGATACTGTATGTTTATTTGGGCTAATAAGTGGGTAATTGTTGCCCGTATAGTTGATACAAAAACCTTATTATTGCCATTAGGTGAATTACGAGAATATAGATTTGTTAATAGCAGGGGCTGGCCCCGTAGGTTGTGTAATTGCTGAAAGAGCAGCTTCGCAATTGGGTTGGCGTTGTTTAATAGTGGATAAGCGCGACCATATAGCGGGCAACTGCTATGACTATCTTGATGCTGACGGACTGTTGGTGCACCAATATGGCCCGCACTATTTTCGTACGGATAATGCAGAGGTAGTTAACTACTTATCAAAATTTACCGCGTGGATACCAGGAAATTATGTAGTGAAGAGTAACATTAATGGCGAGCTATATTCTTTTCCTATTAATTTAAACACACTGCGAAAGTTTTTTAATCGTCCCGATTTAACGCCTGAAACTGCTGAACTTCTTTTAGAAGAAAAAAGAGAGAAAATTGATAACCCTAAAAACTCCGAAGAGTTTGTGCTAAATAGGGTAGGACGTGAGTTGTACGAAGCCTTTTACCTAAACTATACCCTTAAACAATGGGGCATACATCCCCGTGATTTAGACCCGTCTGTTTGTGGGCGTATACCTGTGCGTTTTGATGAAGACGAAAGGTATGTGAACCATAAGTTTAAAATAATGCCTGTTGACGGTTTCTCAAGTTTGTTTGAGCGTATGCTAAATAATCCGTTAATAGATATTGAGCTAAATACAGATTATATGCAATTGCGTGAAACGGTTAAACCTCGCAAAGCAACCGTATATACAGGGCCTATCGATGCCTATTTTAATTATAAAAACGGCAAATTACCTTGGCGTTCGCTGCATTTTGAGTCGGAAAGTTTTGAAGAAGAATTTCATCAACCTTGTTCGCAAATAAACTATCCTAACGAGCACGATTATACCCGAACGGTTGAAATAAAACACGTTACACGTCAAAAACACCAAAAAACGGTAGTTACAAAAGAATATCCTCGTGCTGAGGGCGAACCGTATTATCCTGTACCTGCGCCCGAAAATAACAATATGTACGAGCGTTATCGCCAAATTGCCGAGCACGAAACTTTTATGAACAAGGTATATTTTGGTGGTCGTTTGGCTCGCTATACCTATATCAATACTGATGAAGCCGTGCTAAATGGTTTGCAAGTGTTTGAACGTTTAAAAACCGATTTTGGCAATGCTAAATAACCTGTGGGTAATAATGCCTGTATATAATGAGCAGGAGTGTATAACACAGGTAATAGAAGAGTGGCTACCTACTTTTAGGCAGTATACAAAAGGCTTTACGTGGTGTATTTTAAACGATGGTTCAAAAGATAATACAGCACAAATTTTAAAAGACTTAGCGGCTGAAATTCCCGAATTAAAAATAATAGATAAACCCAATAGCGGGCATGGACAGACCTGTGTGCAAGGCTATAAAACTGCCATTGAAAACGGTGCAGAATGGATTTTTCAGATAGATAGTGATGGGCAATGCGACCCACAGTATTTTGAGGTTTTTGTGACGCAAGTAAACCAATACAAAGTGCAATACGGTTTTCGCGGTACCCGCCAAGACGGATTTAAACGTTGGCTAGTTTCACGTGTGGTTACTTGGTTTGTATGGGCTGCCACAGGACAATGGGTAAGGGATGCCAATGTACCCTACCGATTGATGCACTATAGCACCCTTTCATCAGTAGTAAATAAAATACCTGCCGATTTTTATTTGGCCAATATTTTAGTGGCGGTGTTACAGCAAAAGGCAACACGTATACATTGGGTAAACATAAACTTTAGAGAAAGGGCAGGGGGCGAACCTAGCGTTAAAACTTTTACATTTGCCAAACACGGTATAAAATTATACCGACAACTGCGTCAAGCTACTAAATAATAAAAGGTTATGCAGCCAATACACATTGTTAGTATAGTAAACGAAAACACCAATTTTCAACAAGTGTTTGATGGGGTTGTGGCATTGCTAAATGCCCAAAGCAATGCCACTATACAGTTGCTTTACCCTGCAAGTGTTGCAAAAAAGATAGAAGCCCAACTATCAAAACATAAACATATTGGTAAGTATGCTAAAACCAATAGTTTTAACACAATTCAGTTTGAAGAAAAATCCAATCCTTTTACTGTCGTTAAACCCGATAGTACAAAAAAATATTGTATTGTAAAACCTGAATATTTTGCACAGTTAAACCCTCTATATAAATCACTTGAGAAAGAGGGGGTAGATGCTGAAACCGTATATGTTTTTCATCAACCAAAACAAAAAATACCTTTTTGGGGCAGGACATGGTTTAGGCTTTTTAATACGCTTAGTGCTAAGGGCTTTGAAAATGGATGTGTGGTATTTGATGGGAAGAAGGCTGGTACTTTTTTTAATTTAAAAGGATTAAACGCTCAAAACTTTGCCTACAAAATAGCTTCGTATGCTGCCTTATCAGGTATCGGGGTACAAGAAATTGATATTGAGTTTACTATTCACTCCAACAAAATAGGGGTAATAGCTGCTATTGGTAACGCCGCGAACAATTTGTGGCAATGGATGGTGAAAGAGCCTTTGGAAGTATTGAAAACCAAAAGCGAGGGCAGTGTATGGCAAGCCCAGCACCCTTTGTGGCGATTGGTGTTTTTTGTAGTAGCTGTATTGGGAATAATTATGTTCCCTATACTTAGCTTCAGTTACGGTATTACTTGGGATGAATACGGCGATGCCGAATATGCCAAACGAGTACTGAGCTACTACATGAGTTTTGGCGACGACAAAAGCGTATTTGCTGAGGCTGAAACCAATGTGATTTTTGGACACTTGCTATACTACGGGCCAATGGTAAACCTGTTTATGGCCTTTGTTGCCAAGTATATTTCGCCATTTGGTTTGTACGAAACTCGCCATATTATAGTGGCTCTAATAGGCATTGCGGGCATTATATATGCAGGTCGTTTGGGCAAGCTGCTGGGCAATTGGCAAACAGGTGTTTTTGTGCTATTATTTTTAATTGTATCGCCTCACTTTTTTGGTCATTCCTTTAACAATCAAAAAGATATTCCCTTTGCCACTGGTTATATAATATCCCTCTATTACCTTATCTGTTTCTTGCGCGAGTTACCAAAGCCTTCGCGTAAAACCACTTTTTTGGTTGCCCTATCTTTTGGGCTTACCATTGGAGTGCGTATAGGTGGTTTGTTATTACCTGCCTATTTAGCTATGGGAATGGGGTTGTGGTGGTTATATCAAACCGTAAAAACAGGCTTTAAAATTACGGGTAAATTAGTATTACCCTTTGCGATAAAACTAATTGTAGTAGGCATAGCCAGTTATATAATTGGTATACTATTTTGGCCTTGGGCATTGCAAAACCCTGTTAGCAATCCCATACAATCGCTTACAAAATTCACTAATTACCTAAGTGTATATAACTACGAGTTGTTTGATGGTAAGCTGCTGTTTATGGCCAATAAACCTTGGTATTATTTACCCAAATATATAGCCATACAAACTCCCTTGTTTGTATTAGCAGGCATTGCACTGTTTTTGGTTTTTATCTTCTCAAAACTAAAAAATAAAAATCTGTGGTTGTGGCTATTACTGGTTTTTGTAGCTGTTTTTCCTGTTAGTTACGCCATTATAAAAAACTCTAGTTTGTACAATGGCTGGCGGCAGTTTTTGTTTGTGTACCCTCCTTTGGTGGTGTTGTGCGCACTGGGTTGGCAATGGCTGGCGAGCGTTTCAAAGCAGAAAGCTGTTAGCATGGCAGTATTGGGCGTATTAGCAGGAAACATAGCCTATATGGCTTTTTGGATGGCGAGAAATCACCCCAATCAGTACGTATATTTCAATCAATTAGTGGGCGGTACACGCGGTGCATATACCTATTACGAAACCGATTATTATAGCAACAGTCTTAAACAAGCTGCTGATTGGTTTACTGATAACGTAGGCACAGATAAGCCCTACACCATTAGCACCAATAACGAAACCCAAACGGCAGCCTACTACATAAAAAAACACAACAAGCAGGCTAATGTAATTTGGAGCAAAGAGCACGATGTGCTTACCAAAGCAGCCGATTACTCATTTATTACTACACGCGGAATGTCTCACTATCAACTTACGTGCGGTTTTTTTCCACCAAAAGGAACAATACATACTATTGATGTAGATGGAGTTCCCCTAGTGGCAATTGTGAAACGAGAAAATAATTATCTCCCTACTGCTGATTATTATTACGAGAAAAGACAGTTCGATTCAGCACAGGTATATGCGCAAAAAGCAGTGGATTATAGTCCTTTAAATATTGAGGCTCTTCGCTTGTTGGGTCATTCATATATAAGCACTGAAAATATACCCAAAGCGCGTGAAGTGTTGCAAAAAAGTCTGGCATTATTTCCTGATGATTATTTGGCCATTGAGTTAATGGGCGAGGTGTTTTTTAGAGAACGCCAATACGATAGCTCGGCAGTGTATTTTAAACGCTCAACCGAAATGCGTGTTAATTTTTCAAAAGGATATTTAAACTATGGGGTAACGCTTTTTAACCAAAAGAAATACGAAGCAGCCATTGTTCAGTTTGAAAATACCATACGCTATGCCGATGAAGTTGAAGCCAACTACTATACATTTATTGTAAAGTGCTATCATGCGCTAAAACAATACCAGCAAGGTATTAATGCGGCAGGACAAGCGTTGAGTATAGACCCTAATCATGCTGAAACATATAAAATGTTAGCTGTTATATACGATGAGATGGGCAATGCTGCCCAAGCACAAGAAATGTACAGACGTTATATAGAAATAACAGGTCTTTACGAGTAAAAAATGTAAGTGGCACAACCTTTGAAGTTTAATCCCCAAAACTGTATCTATTAAAGCCTATGAAAAAGAGTATTCACTTTTTACTGTTCCTTTTGTTTGTTGCAACCACTGGTTTTGCTCAGGATAGAACAAAAGAAGTAAGCACCAACATAAAAGAAGTTACCCTATACCTTTCAGGGGCATCAGTAACCCGCACAGGTAGTATTGATGTTGAAAACGGAATAACCCATATAATACTCACAGGTCTTAGCCCAAAGTTAGATAGTCGCAGTATACAAGTTGGTTTGGGTACTGAAGTAAATATACTTTCGGTAAGCGATAACCCTGCCACTACTATCGACCCTAAAAAATTACCCATTTTAAACTTTTTAAGCGATTCTATTGAAGGTATGCGCTTTGAATTGGAAATGGAGAAAAACAATGCTGAAGTATTGCTGCAAGAACAAAACCTTCTGCTTGCCAATATGAAAGTAGCGGGTGATAAAGGTGTGATAGTACCTGAGTTGGAAGATGCGCTTGCACTTTACCGCAAAGAGTTGCCGGAGATAAAACGTAAGCATCTGCTATCAACCATCAGGCAACGTAAATTGCAAACTAATTTAGATACACTACTAAACCGCTACCGTGTATTTAAGCTGAATAACGAGCGACACAGCCGCGAAGTGCATCTAACGGTTAGTGCCGATAAAAGAGTACGTGTTGAACTAAACTTGCAATACTATGTGGCCGATGCAGGATGGACACCCAAATATGATATACGCAGCATTAAAATAGCCGACCCTATACAATTAGCCTACAAAGCTGAAATGCACCAAAACACTGGCGAAAACTGGGATGGGATAAAACTTATACTATCTACCAATAACCCTATGTATACCCCAGCATTGCCACAACTGTTTACCAATTTTGTTGATTTGAACGGGTGGTATATGCAAAATCGTTCAGAATCTGCACCAACACAGTATAATTATAGTTATGAGTCTCAACCGAAAGGTAAAATGTTTGATAAGAAATTTGAAGAGCAAGGCAGTAGTGCTGTAATTACCGATATATCGTTTGAGTTGCCTTTTGCTGTTCGCTTAAATGCAGATAACCAAACTATGGTTACGGAAGTGAAGCAAAGCGATTTGCCCGTTGCTTACAAATATTTTTCTGTACCAAAAGCCGAGTGTAGTGCATTTTTAAAAGCCCAAATAACAGGCTGGGAAGATGTGAATTTACTTAACGGTGAAGCTAACCTATACCTTGAGGGTACATTTTTGGGAAAAACAAACATAAACCCTGATCAGATAGAAGATACCCTATCACTATACATGGGCAAAGACCGCCGCGTGGTAGTACACCGTACTAAAGCCAAAGAAAAAAGCGGTAAAAACTTTTTTGGTAATAAAACCACCCAAACTGTGGTGTGGGAAATAGAAGTACGCAATACCAAAAAAGAAGTGATTAGTATTGAGTTGCAAGACCAAATACCTGTATCTAAAAACGATGATTTAGAGGTGATAAAAGACGAGTTGGACGGTGCAGAATTAAATCCGGAAACAGGCTTACTAACTTGGAATAAAACCCTGCAACCGGGCGAAACCATTAAAATACGTTTTGGGTTTACGCTTAAATATCCAAAAAACGCAAAAACCAATAGCGCTGTGCAGCAAAAGCTTCGCCAATTGCGCAATGAAAACTACTTTTAGTTTTTTACGATAGATAGCTATTTGTGTGCGGCTGCCCGTCATTCCCACTTCAAGTGGGAATCTGTTTGTTGGCAAACTTATTCTTGTTGGTGCGAGCGTCTCGCTCGTGCCTAAAAACATAAGAGCGTCCGCTCGTTTTGGTAATATTAGCAAGCCTTCCGCAGATTCCTGCTTTCGCAGGAATGACTGCGTTTACCTTCGCGCTAAGCCTCCTCCTCAAAATATATTTTATAAAACTTTTTGCCTGTAAGCTCATCCACACCTCGTTCAATAAGATTACGGTCGCCATGAATATATATGTGGAAGTTTTTATCCAGTTTTAGTACGCTTTTAAACACACGTGATTGCTTTTTTACTGCCGAGGTAGAAATTTCAAAATCCTCAGTAAACGAAAAATCATTCTCGCGTTGGTATTGCTGCACAAACCCCTCAAACGAGTTTATAAGTGCTGGTTCTTCAAACACCTCTTCGGTAAAACTGGCCGTGTCCATCGTTTCGTTTTTCTTAAAAAACTCTACCGATCGGTTTAGCAAACCAATTTGGTCGGGCTTTGCCACCTCAAACTGTTTGGGCAATTCTGTTACCACAAACTCCTTGCACATTTTCAAAAAGTTAGAAGTATTGTAGTACTCATTTTGGCGGGGTTTCACACACAAAAAATCATCACGCCAATATTGTGCTTCGCCTCCGCGATTGGTGTTATCAATAATAGCCACCTCAAAACCGTCTTCCTCCAAACTATTAAAAATCAAACAGCCCTTATCCAAATGTTTAGGGTCTATACCCTCCATAAAACTAATTTTTGATAAGCCAGTTTTGTTAAACTCTACATTAATAAACTTGTCTTTATTTTCCGATTTAAAAATACCCAGCGCATCCACCGTTTGGTTATTAATATTGCAATCTTTAAACAAAGCCACGTATACCTCGCCCGCCTTTATTTTGGGGTGGTCGCTGCAATCGTACAAGTGCCTGCATATATCCTTTGATAAATCTTTAAAGCGGGCATTATCCTCAAAAATAGAACGGGCAAAACTGTATACCTCATTCATCTCAATGTGCGATGTGTGGGTAAACGCGTACAACTCTTCAGTAGTAAATGGCTTTAAAAAATACTTTAACAGGGTAATTTCGTCGCCATCGCCAATTTCGTGCAAAGCGTTGCGATCGCTAAGTTTCAGGCCTTCATCCTTATGTTTATTGCCTGCGTAATGTATATTTAGCTCTGTTAGCCTAACTTCTGAAAAGTCTATCATAAGGGCGAAGGTAGCAGATTTTTATTTTTTTGGTATAAATAGAAAGTACTCTTTCAAAGAGAAATTATTCTTCAAAAAACCTGTACTTTGAAGTTGTATCGTCTTCTATATGGTAACTGGTTTTATGAGAAACTTAATACCTCCAGAATACTTCATACATGCAAAATGTTTCAATACCGATAATATAGGACGTTACCGAGACCAACTATACCTACTTATAGGGGAATATTTTGTTACTTATTTTAAAAACAAAATCACTTTTAGATAACCATTTAGCCTCATCAATAACATCATTATTAATTTCATCATGTTCAATAAGTGAAGCTATATTCTCTATTTTATCAATAAATTTAACGGAAAAATTTAATTCATCTAGACCTAATGGCACAATCTCTATTGCTTCCTTTATACTTTTAGCCTTTACTAGAATATTTGCCCACGCCCCTTTAAATTGATCATTCTTTTCTTCGCTGCTTTCAAGATCAATTAAATCATTAAACCTAAAGCCTGTTTTAGCCTTAATATGAACAAATACCAACCATACATTTTTAAGGTTCTTTTTCATTTATTTGGATTTCTTTTTGATGATCGATTCTCTTAGTGTACAGTGTTTCCTCATCTAGTTTTTTACCATTTTTTATTGAATGATAATGTGTTTTTATCCTTTATAACTTGTGTTTTTAATTGGTTTAGAATTATTTCTTGCGTTATCCCTAGCAGATTTCAGATTAGTTTTTCTAATTATATGAATTTTGGGCTTTCTTCTGCTTCATATTTAAAATTGCTTCAGTGATATGTCTGCATAATCTATTTTTGATGTTGACTCATATACATATCCACCTACTTTAATAAACATTTTCTCTGCGGCAAATTCAAAAAATGGGTTCGTTATAGTTCTCTCTTTTCTAAATGTACAACACTAATATCTAAAAAATCTATTACGAGGGCGAAGGTAGCTGAATTTTATTTTTTGGTATAAATAGTAAGTACTCTTCCAAAGAGAAATTATTCTTCAAAAAACCTGTACTTTGAGGATGTAATGCCCACCAATACCCAAGCTGCAATAAACTGGTTTACCTCGCTGGGCTGGACTCCTCAAAAGTTTCAGCAACAGGCATGGAAAGCCTATTTGCAAGGCAAAAGCGGTTTGGTAAATGCTCCCACAGGTAGCGGTAAAACATACAGTTTGCTTATTCCTGCTTTGCTTGAAGGGATTGCCAATAAGCAAAAACCTACAGATAAGGGCTTGCAACTTATTTGGCTTACACCCATACGTGCTTTGGCTAAAGAAATTTACCTCTCAGCACAACGGGCTATTGTTGGCTTGGGCAGCGATTGGGAAGTAGGTATTCGCACAGGCGATACATCTACCAAAGATCGGGCAAAACAAAGCAAACAAATGCCTCAAATATTAATTACCACGCCTGAGAGTTTGCACCTTATGCTGTGTCAAAAAGGGTATGCTTCGGTATTTAAAAACCTTAAATGTGTTGTGGCTGATGAGTGGCACGAGTTGGTAGGTAGCAAGCGCGGTGTACAGGTAGAATTGGCATTAAGCCGACTAAAGCACATTACAAAACGGCTAAAAATTTGGGGTATATCGGCCACCATTGGTAATTTGGAACAAGCCCAAGAAATATTAATGGGGACAGATTATTTCCCCAAGTCGGTTATTATTAAATCAAACATAAAAAAAGAAATAATTGTAGAAACGGTATTCCCCGATGAAATAGAGAATTTCCCTTGGGCGGGGCACATGGGCATTAAGCTATTAGAAAAAGTAATACCGATAATAAATAATAGTAAAAGCACATTAATATTTACCAATACCCGTAACCAAAGCGAAATTTGGTACCAACGCTTGCTTGAGTCTGTGCCCGAACTTTCGGGCATATTGGCCATGCACCACGGCAGCATTAGCCAAGAGTTGCGCCATTGGGTCGAAGAGCAATTGCACACGGGGTATCTAAAAGCCGTAGTGTGTACCAGTAGTTTAGATTTAGGTGTTGATTTTCGCCCTGTCGAAACTATTGTGCAAATAGGCAGCCCCAAAGGAGTTTCAAGGTTTTTGCAGCGGGCGGGGCGTAGCGGTCATCAACCCAATAAACCCAGTAAAATATATTTTGTACCCACCCACTCGCTCGAAATTATTGAGGGGGCAGCCCTTCGTGAAGCTATTGCACAGGGCATAATGGAAGACCGCATACCGTTTGTGCGCAGTTTTGATGTGTTGATACAATACCTTGTTACACTAGCAGTGAGCGATGGTTTCCGTGCGGATGAGATTTACGAAGAAATAAAAACAACTTTTTGTTATAATAGTCTTAGCCTTGAAGAATTTGAGTGGGTATTACGTTTTATAGTTTCGGGTGGAGATAGTTTACAGGCATACGATGAGTACCATAAGGTGGTGATTGAAAATGGTCTTTTTAAAGTAGAAAGTAGGGCAATAGCCATGCGGCACCGCTTATCTATTGGCACTATTGTAAGCGCGCAAATGCTGCGTGTAAAATACCTAAGCGGTAAAAATATAGGTAGTATTGAAGAGGGATTTATAACCAAACTAAAAATTGGCGATACGTTTTGGATGGCAGGGCGAAACCTTGAGCTGCTGCAAATTAAAGGTCTGGAAGTTTTGGTGCGAAAAGGCGATGGTAAAAAAGGAATAACGCCTAGTTGGGGCGGAGGCAGGATGCCTTTATCATCTCAACTAGCTGAAATGTTGCGGCATAAATTGCATACTGCCCCTACCAGTAATGAAGCCGAAGTAAAGCTATTAAAACCTTTGTTTGATGTGCAAGCTCAACTTTCTTTGGTGCCTAATGAAAATCAGTTTTTGATAGAAAAATTTGAGGATAAAGAGGGTTGCCACGTATTTTTTTATCCTTTTGAGGGGCGCGGCGTACACGAGGGTATGGCGGCATTGTTGGCGTATCGTTTAGGACATTTTAAAAATATCAGCTTTAGCATAGCCATGAACGATTATGGCTTTGAACTACTAAGCGATCAAGATATACCCATTGAACAAGCTGTTGATAGTGATGTTTTTACGCTTGAGCATTTGGCAGGTGATATAAGGGCTAGTATAAACGATACTGAAATGGCACGCCGTAAGTTTGCTGATATATGTAAGGTGGCGGGATTGGTGTTTCAGGGCTACCCCGGTAAGGGAGTTAAAGAGCGGCATTTACAATCTTCATCGCAATTGTTTTTTGATGTGTTTTTCGAACACGATCCGAATAATTTATTGCTAAAGCAGGCGTATGAAGAGGTATACGATTTTCAGCTTGAGCAAACCCGTATGCGCGCTGCTATGGAACGTATTAATACACAGGAAATAATTATTAAATATCCCAAACACCCTACACCTTTTGCTTTTCCTATATTGGTAGATAGGCTGCGCGAAAAGTTTACTAACGAACCTATTGAGGATAGAATTAAGAAGATGAAATTGGAGTTTGATTAGTAAACGCTAATGGATTAACTCAATTATTGTTTTCTTTCTTTGAGTTTCAATATGTCCAGTTTCTTTGGTCCAATCAGTAATAAAAAAAACAAAGTAAAGAGGTTGTCTTACTGTATATATTGGTCTTGAAGACATATCGTCGTCATAGTTATTAAACTCTTCAACTGTTCTTCTTGCTATTATTGTGTCGCCTTTTACTTGTACTCCTTTATCAAACCTATACCAATCTAAAGTGCTATCATAAAACCAATTATGTATAAATTCTTCTGTTATAAATAAATTTTTGTCCTCATTAAAAGGATTTTCAATAATGGATTTATGGACGATATATTTCCAATCTTTAAAATTCTTATTTGCCGGAATACTGTAATAAAATAGAGTGTCAAAAGAAACATTTAGAAATAAGCTACTTTCATTTATCATATGTACTTCAATAGTAAATGGCTTACCTTTAAGTTGTATTGTAGAGTCATTATGAAGTAATTCTTGCTTAATACTATCTTGTTCAAAAAACACTCTTATAGATGGTTGAGCAAAAACATCTGCCTTAACCGTGATAAGAATAAAAAGGAGTATAGCTTTTAGTTTCATTATATTTAAGAATCAAATTTACGTTTAAAATTTAATCCTATTAAAAGTTTATTTTACCTGTTAGCTTATTCTAACAATAATCAGTCTATTAAAGAACATACCAAAAAAATGAAGTTAGAGTTTGATTAATTTTGTCCAATGCTCACCCATAACATTTGCGATGAAAAACTAACCCTATTGCCCCAAAAAGCTATTTGGTGGGAGGCGCAAAAAACTGTTATCCTCTCTGATTTACATTTGGGCAAGGGTATGCACTTTCGCAAGGCGGGTTTACCTATACCACTAATAAGCCATCAAAAAGATTTTGCCCAACTGATAGAGCTATTAAAAACTCCAAACTTAGAGCAAGTAATATTTTTGGGCGATTTATTTCACAGCAGCTATAATAGCGATTGGGAATTGTTGGGCGAGGTACTAAAAGACTATCAACATTTGGAGTTTATTTTAGTACAAGGCAATCACGATATTTTACACCAACAGCACTATACCCGCTTTGGCTTTAAAGTGGTTGATATATTGTATCTTAGTTCATTTGTTTTTAGCCACGAACCATTAGAAAACCCCGCCGCATATAATATATACGGGCATATACACCCTGGGGTGAGGTTGCTAGGAAAGGGAAGGCAAAGCCTTAGGCTACCTTGTTTTTTCTTTCACAAAACTATGCTGTACTGCCCT
>MDTD01043722.1_pt1 | contig 19409 bp, 21 predicted proteins | sample 811221 | NCBI WGS metagenome assembly MDTD01 (sample SAMN05326646, study PRJNA326480) | marine metagenome | isolation source: seawater | place: Pacific Ocean: South West | collected 2011 | reverse complement strand
CAAGGCAGTTTTAGTAACAATGGGCGGCCTAGATAGAAAAAATGGTGTAAGGTTTATGGCACACACTTTAGTCGCTGCTCAAGCAGCAGGCCTTCTGAGCTTAGCGGGAGGTCTTCAATTTGCACAAGGCACTTCATCTGACATTATGGTGTATAGTATTTGAACATTTCTGTCTTTAAGCATAGTATTTATTCATGACTAATGACGAAAAAATATTATATCACTTAGAGAAATACTGTAATTTACTATCAAAAGTTTTTCCTGAAAAGTCAGTAGAAGTTTTTACTTCTGATTTTGGAGAAAGGCTTGCACTTTGCCCCCGCGGCTTAGAAAAAGGTGTGGGTGGTGACCCGGGTGCTTTAGTAGCTTTTTCTTTGGGTGTCGCACAAAAAGCCAAAGAGGTATCAAAAAATGCCTGCGATGTAAAGTCAGCAGTCCGGGTTGCCTTAGTGCACGAACTAGGCAGGCTTGGAGACGAAGACGAAGAGCTGTATCACAACCAAGACTCCTCGTGGCACCAGGAAAAATTAAATCAGTACTACAAGTATAACAGTAAATGCAAAAAAATGAATTTAGCTCACAGGACGCTTTATCTTTTGCAGAAGTATAATTTTGATCTTTCTCAAGAAGAATGGATAGCGATATCTGTGTCTCAAGGAATGCATCTGCCGGAAAATGCTTTTTACGGATCATCAAGTTCACCACTAAGTGCAGTACTTCAGTTTTCTAGAAACTTAGCTTTGCAAGATAATAATTAAAAACATGAAAAGCACAGAAAAAAAGTTAAGAGCAATTATTAGAGAAGTGTTAAAGTCTAATGTCTCTGAGTATAGAATTCAAAAATCTTTAAAAGAGAAAAAAGATAAAGACAACGACACAGTAAAAAGCGAAGAAGAAGCTCATGAAGAGCTGCTTACAGAGCCAGACAAACCAGAAAAGAAAGAAGTTGAAAAAGAATACTCTTCAGGTGGTGTCGCCGGTGTTTCTGTGCCAATTGGAAGAGCTCCAACTTTTCCAAAAAAGAAAAAATAAACATTTGAACATTTAGACAATCTTTCCTAGACTTAAGACTAGGAATTAACATCAAGAAATTTGCAATTTGCAATATTAAACATTTGGAGGTAAAAATGGCAATTGACTTTGATGCAATTAGAAATAAGCTGAATCAGCTTTCAGGAAACAACTCTCGGCGAAACACAATGTGGCGCCCTCAAGAAGGCGAAGAAACGACTATTCGCCTGCTATCATTTCCAGACAACGACGGCCAACCTTTTAAGGAGCGTTGGTTTTACTACAATATCGGAAACAACCCAGGATTGCTGGCACCTTATCAATTTGGAAAGCCAGACCCAATTCAAGAACTTATTACTAAGCTTCGCGACGACGGTTCTAAAGAATCATATGAGCTTGCTAAGAAGCTTTACCCAAAGATGAGAAGCTATGCTCCTGTTATCGTTCGAGGAGAAGAAGAAAAGGGCGTTCGGCTTTGGGCATTTGGAAAGACTGTATACCAGTCGCTTCTCAACATTATGCTTGATGAAGACTACGGTGACATTACAGACCCTGTTGAAGGACGTGACGTCAAGGTTATCTGCACCAAGATTCCGGGCAGAATGTGGGCTTCTACAGAAGTTCGACCTCGTGGAAGAAGCTCTAAAATCTCTGACAATACAGACCAAGCGTCTTCTTGGATAGAAAACATTCCCAACATCGATGAAATGTTTTCCCTTAAGACCTATGAAGAGCTTGAAAAGATAGTAAATGACTGGCTATCAGGAGACGACACATCAGAAGATGTTCCACGAGGCTCTACTGCATCACTCACAGAAGAAAAGAGTAGTGAGTCCTCTGAAGCATCTGGTTCCAAGAAGTATCGAAGCCTTGATGAGGCATTCGCAGACTTAGAAGATCTATAGGAAAACTTATAAGGCGACTTCGGTCGCCTTATTTTTTCTTTCACTGTACACTTCGGTCAAGGTTGTTAGTATTTTATAACTAAATCTAAAAGGAACTTTCATGCCAAGAAAAGTAAAAAACAAAGAATCTAGTGATGACTTTACAAGTGATCTGATAACTGCTCTTAATAAAGAGCACGGCGCAAAAATTGCATACAACCTTGCTTACGATGAGTCACCTACTCACGTAAAAAGATGGATTAGTACTGGGTCAAAGCAGCTCGATTACATCATTGCGAATCGCCCTAATGGCGGTTTACCAGAAGGAAGAATTGTAGAAATTTTTGGCCCACCTTCTATTGGTAAGTCTCACATAGCAATTCAAATAGCAAGATCTACGCAGCAAATGGGCGGAATTGTTGTTTACATAGACACAGAAAACGCTACTAGTGTAGAAAATTTAGGCCTTTTAGGTGTTGACATTACAAAGAGGTTTGTATACGTAGACACCCATTGCACAGAAGAAGTTTTGTCTATTGCTGAATCTACAATCTTAAAAGCTAAGGCAATGGACAAAGATGTTCCTGTCACAATTGTCTGGGATTCTGTTGCTGCTTCTTCTCCAAAAGCTGAGTTAGTCGGTGACTATGACAAAGAATCAATTGGGCTCCAAGCACGTGCAATCTCTAAGGGTATGCGCAAAATCACCGGCGTGATTGCAAATCAGAATGTTCTGCTTATTTGTTTAAATCAAATTAGGACAAAAATTGGTGTGATGTATGGTGATCCTACGACCACACCCGGAGGCAAAGCTATTCCTTTTCACTCGTCTGTGAGAATCAAGTTAGGTGCCGGTCAGCAAATCACCAACAAGAACAAAGAAGTAATCGGAATTCACGTCTCAGCTAAAACAATTAAAAACAAAGTCTCAGCTCCTTTTAGAGATTGCAAATTCGAGATCCATTTTGGTAAAGGAATTAAAGAACATGAGCAGATCTTTGATGTATTAAGAAAACATGGGCCTGAAACTGTAGACGGCAAGGTTGTTGAAATTAGTGGAACCTCTTCGTGGAAGTCTCTGACTGTCGTTGATGCTTCAACTGGAGAAGTCTTAAAAGAGAAAAAATTCTATAAAGCAGACTTTGATCAAATTATCAACAGTGAAGAATTCGGCCCTTACTGTGAGCAACTTTTGGAAGCTTCAATGGTTAGAGTTATGGAAAATCCAAGCGAAATGTCAATAGACTCAGAGTCTTATGAAGAAGTAAGGGCTATCGCAATGGACCTAGAGGCTACCGCAGTCGACCCGGAGGCATAATGTCTCAGAGGCCAATTCTTTTAATAGACGGTCTTAATCTTTTTATGAGGCACTTTGTTGTTAATCCGTCTATAAGTGACCAAGGCGATCACATCGGAGGTGTGGTCGGTTTTTTAAAATCTTTGGCAGACCTTTCAAATAGAGTAGGCCCGACACGTGTTATAGTTGTTTGGGAGAGCGGAGGTTCTCCTCGAAGAAGAGCGATTTATAGCGACTATAAAAAGAACAGAAGACCTCAAAAGCTTAATAGATATTATGGTGATGATATCCCGGACACAGTCGAAAACAGGTCAGACCAGCTTTCGCTATTGGTGTCTTTTTTAAAGCATGCGCCCATACAGCAGATGTATATTCCAGACTGTGAAGCCGACGACGTCATCGCGTACATTGCAAAAAATAGCTTTAGCGAAGAGAGGATTGTGATAGTATCATCTGACAAAGATCTTTATCAACTTTTATCTAAAAAAATAGTCCAGTTTTCTCCAGGTCAAAAGAAATTCATAACAAGCAAAGATGTAAAAGAAAAATTTCAAATAAGTGCTGAAAATTTTTGTACGGCTCGCTGCTTTGTAGGAGATAAATCAGACGGCATTACGGGAGTGCCCAGAGCAGGTTTTGCTTCAATGGCAAAAAGATTTCCTGAGCTTTCTGGAGAAGAATTTGTTAGTGTGGATAGCATTGTGAAAAAATCTCAAAAAATGATTGAAAATAGTAAAATCAAGCTCTATACTAATATTGTAGAATACGAAGACATAGCAAAGAGGAACTGGAAGCTAATGTACTTACAAGGAAACAGTTTGTCGGGTACACAGGTATCAAGGCTGACAAGCGAAATGGACGAATTTGTCCCATCTGGCAATAAGATTAAATTGATAAAGTCACTTAATCGCTATGGAATTAACAATTTTGACGTCGACGGGTTTTTTGTAGCCCTCAAGGCAAACATTTGGAGAAAATAGTGTTATCAACAGCAAGCAACACCAGTCACCATTTTAGTAGATACGGAAAAAGTTTTCAAGAAAAGATTTTTCAGTGTTTGATGTCGGACAGAGACTGGGCAGCTCAAATGGTAGAAGTAATGAGTCCGTCTTTTTTTGACGTTAAGTACTTGCAGTTTCTTTCTGAGAAATTTTTTAGTTATTACTTAAAGTACAAGTGCTTTCCAACGTTAGGTCTTTTGGTCAGCATTATAAAAGATGACCTCTCCAAGAAAGACGATGAGATTTTAAGAGATCAAATTGTAACATTTCTTCACAGAATAAAATCAAACCCACACGCCACAGACCTAGAGTACGTAAAGGACAAGTCTCTCGACTTTTGTAGAAAGCAGGCATTTAAAGAAGCGCTCGAAGAATCTGTTGACCTAATCCAAACAGAAAAGTTCGAGTCAGTCTTGACTATTATGAGAAAAGCTGTCTCTGTCGGACTCCCCTCAAGCACCGGCCATGACTTTTTTGAAGATGTAGAGGCACGATTTGTAAAAATAAACCGTCAAGTTTGCCCAACAGGACTTCCGAAGCTTGATGCAAAAAATATTTTTAGAGGAGGCCTGGGAAGAGGTGAGATTGGAGTCGTCACAGCCAACACCGGTGTCGGTAAGTCTCATTGGCTAGTTGCGATGGGTGCTAATGCAATGAGAGCAGGAAAAAATGTGCTACATTATACATTTGAACTAACAGAAACAGCAGTTGGTTTAAGGTACGACTCTAACTTATGTGACATGCCGTCCAACGAAGTGCAGGATAGAAAAGAAGAAGTTCTTAGCAGATATAAAGATAATGAATTAGGGCGCCTCATAATAAAAGAATACCCGACAGGATCAGCAACTTCTGTAACAATAAGAAATCATGTGGAAAAATTAATGCTAAAAGGTTTTAAGCCCTCTGTTATCATTATTGACTATGCTGATATTATGAGATCTACAAAATCATATGATTCTTTGCGTCACGAACTTAAGTTAATTTATGAGGAGTTGAGAAATATGGCCATGGACCTAAGCGTTCCAATTTGGACAGCATCACAGGCAAATAGAGACTCAGCTAAATCTGATATTGTAGGTCTTGAAAATATGTCCGAAGCTTATGGCAAAGCCATGGTCGCCGATGTTGTAGTGTCTTTGTCAAGAAAAGCGACTGAAAAAGCAACGTCATCAGGCCGTCTTTTTATTGCCAAAAATCGAGCTGGAAAAGACGGTATTGTTTTTCCATTACACATTGACACTGCAAAGAGTACTTTTAAAATACTGGACGAAGAAACTTTAACACTTAATGAAGCAGTCGCTCAATCAAATTCAGACATGAAAATGCTTTTGAAGAAAAAGTGGAAGGAAGTAAACGGAGAAAACAATGACAGAGATTAAAATTTCACTCACCGACGCAGCACTCCAGATATTACCTCAGGTGGGAGTCGACCCTTTTAAATACGGCCCTGCATACGACGGAGAATCTGTAGGTCTAGACTTGTATAACACTGGGCCAGACATACAGATTCCAGGAAGAAACAAGTGGACAGCTTTCGAAGAGCCCACATTACTTATTCCTACTGGGGTCCGGGTATGTTTGCCGAAAAACACAGTTGCTTTAATAAAAGAGCGTGGGAGTATAACAAAATCAGGGCTTATAGCAAGGGCCGGAGTAATAGACCCAGGATACACCGGTGAGATATTTGTCAATCTTGTAAACATAGGAGAAAGATTGACTTCGTTGCCCACAGGTTGCAAGCTTCCAGTACAACTTATAGTTTTGCAGTGCCATCAACAATTTTCTACTGTAGATTACTCTGAATACCTAAGGCTTACAAACAAAAGTTTAAGAAATGACGGAAGTGTAGGAAGTTCTGATTTAGAGCAGGGTGCATCAACGCAAGACGGCGGTGACGAAAGTCAATAATTTATCAACAATAGCCTTACGGAGCAGTAATAATGTCAACATTTGACGAAGCATATCAGGAGAGTTTAGAGTATTTTAAAGGTGACGAGCTAGCAGCTTCGGTTTTTGTCACAAAGTATGCCTTGCAGGATAATAACGGAAACTACCTCGAGACTTCACCTGATCAGATGCATAGAAGAATAGCTAGAGAATTCGCAAGAATTGAGAAAAAGTATCAAAACCCAATGAGTGAAGAAGAGATTTATGGCCTCTTAAAAGACTTTAAGTACGTAGTTCCTCAAGGCTCCCCTATGGCAGGAGTAGGTAACACTCATCAAATACAGTCTTTGTCTAATTGCTTTGTAGTTGACTCTCCTTCTGACTCCTATGGTGGGATCTTAAAGGCAGATCAAGAGCAAGTCCAGATTATGAAGAGAAGAGGAGGTGTCGGATTTGATATATCAACAATCCGACCTCGAGGCCTACGAACATCTAACGCTGCAAAGACAACTGACGGTATCGGTGTTTTTATGGAGCGATTCTCTAATTCATGTAGAGAAGTCGCTCAAGGCGGCCGCCGCGGCGCCTTAATGCTCACGATATCAGTCCACCACCCAGACATTGAGACTTTTATTAACATAAAGCGTGACTTGACAAAAGTGACAGGGGCCAACATCTCCATACGATTGACAGATGAATTTATGAAGGCTGTTGAGAAAAATAAGGATTATGAGCTAAGATTTCCTGTCGAGAGTCAAGAAGAAAGAATTGTTTCTTCATTTACATCTGCTGCTGAAATTTGGAATCAAATAATTGAGTCCGCACACATGTCAGCAGAGCCTGGCTTGCTATTTTGGGACAATGTCTTAAAATATACACCGGCGGAGATCTACAAAGAAGAAGGCTTTCATACAATAAGCACAAACCCTTGCAGTGAAATAACGCTTTCAGCATACGATAGTTGCAGACTTTTGCTTTTAAACTTGACATCTTTTGTAAAGTCTCCGTTTGAAAAAGAATCAGAATTTGACTTTAAGCTTTTTGACGAAACAGTCCAGAAAGCTCAAAGGTTGATGGACGATCTAATTGATCTAGAAATAGAATGTGTCGATAGAATTATTAGCAAGATAGAACAGGACCCAGAACCTCTTGACGTAAAGAGGACAGAGATTGATCTTTGGAAAAAAATTAAAAATGCTGCTCTTCGAGGTAGAAGAACAGGTCTCGGTGTTACTGGCTTGGGTGATACCTTGGCGATGCTTGGCATGAGGTACGGTTCGTCAAAAAGCATTCAAGCGACTGAAAAAATCTACAAGGCCTTGGCGATCTCTTCTTACACGTCTTCTTGTAGTCTAGCTTCAGAAAGAGGTGCGTTCCCTGTCTATGACTTTGAAAAAGAATCGGAAAATGAATTCATCGCCAGGCTGTTTAAAGCGTCTCCAGACCTTCTAGAGTTACACAGAATGCATGGAAGAAGAAATATTGCATTAACCACCACAGCTCCTTGCGGAAGCGTTTCTACACTAACACAGACAACTTCCGGGATCGAGCCCGCGTTCATGTTAAAATACACACGCAGAAAAAAGATTAATCCGAATGATCCAGAAGCAAAAATAGATTTTGTAGATGATTTGGGAGATAAATGGCAGGAGTATGACGTTTACCATCACGGCTTCAAGCAGTGGATGGATACTACTGGTGATGAAGAGGTTCAAAACAGCCCATACAAAGACTCAACTGCAAATGAAATAGTTTGGGAAAAGGCAGTAGACTTACAGTCTGCAGCACAAAAATGGGTTTGTCATGCAATTAGCAAAACAATTAATTTACCTGCAGACGTCTCAGTTGACGATGTCAAAAAAGTATATTGGAGAGGTTGGAAAAAAGGATTAAAAGGCGTCACAGTTTACAGAGATGGATCCAGGTCCGGAGTTTTAGTCTCTTCAGAAGGTAAAAGACAGTCTGACTTTAAGACTCATTCTGCACCTCCTAGACCTGCCGAGCTTGATTGTTCAATTCATCACGCAAGCATTAAAGGTGAAGCATGGACTATTCTTGTAGGGACACTTGACGGAAGGCCTTATGAAGTTATGGGAGGATTGCAAAAATACATAGAGATACCTAAGAAATATAAAAAAGGAACAATTATTAAACACCCATACAAGACTAAGAATTCTAGATACGATCTTGTAATTGGGAAGAATGGTGATACTTTTACTATCAAGGATATCGTTGCTGTTTTTGACAACCCCAATCATGCTGGTTTTACAAGGACAATATCACTTGCTTTGCGTCACGGAGCACCAATACACTATATCGTAGAGCAACTACAAAAAGATACAGAAATGGACATGTTCTCTTTTTCTAAAGTTATTGCAAGAGTTTTAAAGTCATACATTAAGGATGGGACTTTACCAGGAAAGAGCACATGTGAAAATTGCGGTGCTGAAGACACATTAATGTACCAAGAGGGCTGTGTGACATGCAAGTCGTGTGGTCACGGTAAATGTGGTTAAATCTAACAAAGGAATACTATAAATGAAGTACACAACTAACGTCTCGCCTCTAGTAAAAGAAGTCGAACTTAGAAAAAATCCAGTGATTATAAGAGTAAACAAGTTTACAGAAGACTCAGCAAAAAAGTTTGCTCAAGAAATGGCACAGGCACACAACACAGGCCAAAAAGTAATCCCGATTGTTATTGACAGCTACGGTGGCCAAGTTTACAGTTTAATGTCCATGATCGCTGCAATTAAAGACGCAGAACTTCCTGTTTCAACAATCGTAGAAGGCAAAGCAATGTCATGCGGCGCAGTATTACTAACTTTCGGTGAAGAGGGTATGCGATTTGCTGACCCAAATGCCACTGTAATGATTCACGATGTAAGCTCTGGCGGATTTGGAAAAATTGAAGAGTTGAAAGCAGATGTTAAAGAAGCAGAACGCTTAGATGAAAAAATTTATACTATGATGGCACGAAACTGCGGTAAAAAAGATGACTATTTTAAGAAAAAGGTTTTCAATAAAAAGCACGCCGACTGGTTTTTAGACGCAGAAGAAGCGAAGCGCCATGGTATGGTAAATCACCTAAGAATGCCTACTTTGAGAATTAGTGTAGACGTCAATATAGATTTTGATTAATACTTAATGTCTGATGGAAACCAATCGTATTAAAGTTAGAGGGTACATGAAACCCGATTCTTCTTTTTTTACTTTAGCACAGTGGGAAGAAGTTGTTTATGACTTGCTAGATTTGCAAAGGCAGGGTATAGATACAAGAGGCGGCCTCTCTTTAGACCAGCGTCTTATTGATATCGTAGAAAAATACTTTGGCTACCAGTATCATGATGAAGTGCAACGATGGGATCTTTTGACACAAAAAAATGTACTTGACTTCATAGAAGACTTTGTAAACCACAGATTCTGGGGAATCGAGAGAGAGTTTGGACACTATTTTCCGGACATTCAAAAATTAAGAATTGCTTATTTTTACTCCCGAGGCGATCTTGAGCCGTATGTTTTACTAGACGACGAATACACACTCCAGCTATACAGCTCGGTTTACAACCCAAAGGTACTTTATCACTACACCACAGAAGATAGCCTTACAAGACTTGCAAACTCAATTAAGTCTGGTCCCGGGTTTGACATATCATCTTTTACTGTAATGGAAAGAGAGTTTTTTAGACCAGAATCAAAAGTGTTAGTAAAGTTTTTAGGCAATGTTCGTGCTGGTTTTAGAAGCGATATAAAATCAATGGCTATTACATCCGGAAGAAGAGCATGTAACATGTACCGCTTAGAATACCCAGGCCGCCAAGAAAATAACATTTGTTACGAACTAGAATCTTGCGATGGTCAGGTTAAGACTAGTCTCTGGAATGAGTACATCGCCACACCCATTGAAATACTAGAAATAAAAAAAAGATAGAATTATAAATTCTTCAAATAGCAATTATTATTTTTTATGATTATTGCAAAAGATACAGGCTGGTGTCCACCACGATCACCTATAGGAATGCTTCAAGAAGATATGTGGGAAGATCCGTGGAAGGTATTGGTCGTGTGTTGTCTTCATAATCAGACTAGCAGAAAACAAGTAGACAAAGTCTATCAAAAGCTTTTTGAAGCAGCGCCAACACATCAGGCCATGGCCTCCATCAACCCTGCAGTCTTATCAGAGATTCTTAAGCCCTTGGGTTTTTACAATAGGCGCTCAAAAAGCTTAATAAAAATGTCTAAGCAGTATGGTTCCGGAAAGTGGACCACCGCGTCAGACTTGTATGGCTGCGGCAAATATGCTGATGACTGCTATAAGGTTTTTTGTACAGGAGAGTGGGAATCTGTAAACCCAACAGATCACGCGCTTAATGACTATGTAGACTGGCTTAAAAAGGAAAAAAATGCCTGAAGGACCTGAAGTTAAAAGAATGGCTGAAGATCTTGCTTCTGTGGTGTCTGAGAAGGTCCTGGAAGAAATTAGTGTTATTTCTGGTAGATATACCAAGAAACCAATCGAAGGTCTCACAGAGTTAAACCAGCAGCTTCCTGCAAAGATTATAGGTGTAGGGTGTCACGGAAAGTTTATGTATTTTTTGACAAACTCAGGATTTAATGCATGGAACACACTCGGCATGACAGGACGATGGTCCTCCAAAAGATCTAAACACTCTAGAGTATGTTTTAAATTGAACTCAGGGGAGAGGTTCTACTTTGAAGACATAAGAAACTTTGGAACTTTAAAGTTTGTATACGGAAAAGATAAGTTGCTAAAAAAATTAAGATCTCTCGGGCCTGATCTTCTTTCTGAAGATGTGGATGAAGACTTTTTTATCTCCAGAATGAGGGCCAAAGACAAACTTCCCATTACAAAAGTGCTAATGAATCAGTCAGTCTTTGCTGGGATTGGAAATTACGTTAAAGCCGAGGCACTTTGGCTATCAGAGATTGACCCAAGGCTTAATATAAGTCAAGTAAGTGACAAAAAATTAAAAATACTTTGTTGTGCTGTTAAAAATGTTCTAAGAGAGTCATATAATACAGGTGGCGCTACTTTTAGAACGCATAAAAACTTCTCAGGCGAACCCGGAGACTACAGTCATAGATTTTTGTGTTATGGAAGAAAAGTTGATGCTGAGGGCAACCCAGTAGAAAAAATTAAAACTAAAGATGGGAGAACCACACATTGGTCCCCAAACAAGCAAGGAGAAAATAATGGAAGAAGTACAAAGCTATAGTTTTTCAAATAAAATGATAAAGGCAATCGTTCAGCTTATTCAATTAGGAATTTTGACGGGGACAGATGTATCAGATCAAATGAGAACATTAAGAGTTTTTGTAAATAGTGAAGATGCTATTGAGCCAACTCCAGAGTTCCTGGAGATGTTTGAGTCAAATCTCAAAAAGCTCGAGGAGATGGCGGATGCAGAGCAATAATCAAGACAGTCTTAAAAGAATTTTTGAGATGCGATCGTCTTTTATGAATTCTTTAGAGAGTGCAAAGCCAGGTTCTTATCCTCCTTGGCCTCTCAATATTTCTAGCAAGCAGTCTCAACAGGTTCTTAGAGAAACAGCTCTCAAAGGAATCGAAGAGATGTTTGAAGCCTTGCAGCATCTAAAGAATTGGAAGCCTCATAGAGACACAGAAGTATCTGAGTTTAATCACGAAGAATTCTTGGAAGAAGTCGTCGACGCTTTCAACTACTTTATAAGTGTTTTGGTCTTAGTAGGCGTTACTGAAGGTGAATTTTTTGAAGCCTACGAGAAAAAAGACAAAATTATAAGAAATCGTCTTCTCAATGGATACTAAGAACTTTTAAAGCATTAACCTCTGCTATAAAATGACATGCATAACCAAGCATAACAAAAATGTGCCAAATTGTGTGAAACCATTTGTGGGAGTCATTGGAATAGAACAACACACCTATACTGTAAAAGCCGCCAGATAGAAGAAGTAGCCATAGCATATCACATTGAGTAAATCCTGAGGGTCCTAAAATACCAAGCGCTGGAAATATACCCAGCCACCCTAACAAGATATATGAGCTTACACAAAACCACTCTGGAAGATCTCTTTTGATACACATGTTTGCAATTAAAAAGCATGATATCAATATAAGCATTGATGATGATAGAACGCTTATTAGAAAATTTTCACAAGTCAAGCTTGTAGCTACTCCTGATCCCATTATCATTATGTAAATGCCGACTCTGTCCAAGAGCCTGTTTCTTTCTCTTAGTTTTGATTCAAATGTTTTGTGGTATAAAAAAGAAGCAAAAAATGTCCAGGAAGAAGTAAGTATCATGATTAACAACACAGCTTTTGAAGAAACGTCTAGCGTGTTGCCTGTTACTATAATGGTGCCAAAAACAAGGCCCATAACTGAAGACAGTAAGTGGGTGTAAGCATTAACGATTTCTTCTTCATGTGTACGCACAAGACCACTCAGTTTTTTCTACATAATATTGTAAAATTAGCTCACCAAAGTTAAAATATTTTTATGAGCGATTTTGCAAAAATAGTCATAATAACACCAGGCTCCTGCGGAAAAGTTTTTTCAAGTCGAGGAGTAGAAAAACTGTTTTTTGAAGCTCCGGCCTGTGGCTTGATAATCAATTCCAGGAGTAGCAACAATATAATGCATCAGTGTGAGTATGACGTTTTTGTTGACGGAGAAGTAGTTGAAATCAATAGAGAAGGCTTTGAGTATGTCAAAAAACATAAGTGACTTGTTAAGTGTCCAAAAGAAATTTTCAGACGAATTTTTTAACCCAAGTGACATGTCTGAACAGGAAAAAATCGAGCGTCATAAGACATTTTGCCTGGCGCTGCATTCAGAAGTGTCTCAGCTTGCTGATGCTGTCTTTTACAAAGACCATCGAAACATTGAGACTAAAACTGATAGGCAAAAAATACTGTTTGAAACCATTGACATTGTAAGATATTGTCTTGCAAATTTAAATTTATGGGAATTCACACCGTCAGAAGTCTCTGAAGCCTTTGATGCAAAAGATGCTTTTCTTTGGGACAGAAAGAAAAAGTCTCCAAACAATTGGATAGGGCAACCTGTAGCCATAATTGACATTGACGATGTCATAGCAGAGTTTAGACATGACTTCTTCAGTTGGTTGAACAGTAGATTTAATATGAATATAACGGTAGACTTGCCTGAATACTACTATAATGGAACTTGTGGTAACATGACAGGTGAAGAGGCATTTATGGAATTCATAGACAAGGGCAAAATGCTTGAGATATCTACAAATAAAAACTTTGCAGCATTCCTCAAGTGCCTCCGTGATAATGGTTATTGGATCCAGCTTTTGACTGCTCGTCCCCATGACAATCTAAAGTGTGTTTACGACACTTACTCCTGGCTCAGAGATAATAAAATACCGTATGACAACGTTGCTTTTTCAGCAGAAAAATACAGATGGCTTACTGACAAGAATTTTTTCAAAAAAGGAGCGATTAAATTTGCCGTTGATGACTCTCCAAAGCATGCCGCCGAATATGCCGACCATGGAATAAAAACTTATGTTCCGATGAAGTCCTACAACAAGGCAGTGTGGGACAAGCAAAACGTAGTAACTTATAGTCAAGACTGGGAGGATCTTTATGCTAAGCTCATACACACCGGGATTTAGTTTAGTTGGAAATCTTTTAGAAACAGCTAGGAAAACCAAGGCTTGCTGTCTTGACAAATACACTAAACAAGAAATAGATTTATCTAAGTCACTTTTTGACGAGTACATAATGTACATTTGGATGCATCTAGGCGATACTAGATTTATGAACCGCGGCTATCACCAAGCCGCAAGTGTTGTGGAAGAAACTTTTAAAACAATAGGAGAAAACTAAATGCCTCTCAACAACGACCTTGAACCAATTGAACTTCCGATGGATCTTAAGTTTGATGAAAACCCAACTACTGTTTTCACAAATAACTTAAGGGCTTTGACTACTGAGCTTGTAGATGCTCCTACGTCTGAGCAAGCTAGAAATGTTGCTTGGCATTATGTCAAGGCAACCTGGGCTGACCGACCTGAAGAGATAAACCCATCGACTGCCAAAGATAAAATTAAAAGCAAAAACCTTCTTGACGTCTTACAGTTTCGCGCGCTTCCAACGCCAATGGAATGCCTCGGGTTTACTTTCAGGCTGTCAGGTCTTTCCTTTCAGGAAGTAACGCATATTATTAGGCACCGCGCAGGCTCTTTCGCTGCTCAATGCACTGGAGACCGAGACTTGCGAGATGATCCAGCTGTTGTTCCAGAAGCTGTAGAAAATTCACCTGAGTTTTTAGAACGATGGATCCGCTTGGTTCAAGAGTCAAAGCAGCTCTACGCAGACATGACTGACTCAAGAGTTGTTTCTATGATGGACGCTCGGATGATTCTTCCGAAGTGCATGACTTCTTTTTATTACATGCGCCTCAATCTTAAAGATCTCATTGGGTTTGTTAAGCAGCGTCAAGATGTTCAAATTCAACCAGCAGCTGACAATATTCTTGCTGCACAGATGGCAATCGAAGCTTGCAAAGCGGTACCCGAGCTAACACAGGTTTTTAACTTTGATAAGCCTGATTTTCACTACATCAACACATTTAGAGTTAAAGAAGGAGATAAGTGGATCAGCCGAGGAACTAATTTGTACCAACCCGAGCCTAAAAACGACACTTTTGATTACCATGAAAAAGATACAATTTACCCATGTCGTCGAGAAGAGCTTAATGGTACACACGGCTCTGGGGAAAAAGTTTTTACAATAATGTGGCGAGATCTCATGACAGAATTTCACGCTCTAAAAGATGAATACGAAAAATCCGTCAGCTAATTTACAAACAACTAAAGGAACAAAAATGACTAAAAAGATTTATTTAGCTTCTGGCTGGTTCAATCCGACGCAAGCAGAAGAGTTAACTAGACTTGAAGAGATATGCGATTCTCGAGATTGGATCGATCTTGCCAGCCCTAGAAGAATTTTTGTGTGCCCACCAGATGCACCAAAGGAAACACAAGACGCAACGTTTGATGGAAATCTTCATCATATTAAGACTGCTGACTTTCTTATTGTAAATACTCGTGACAAAGATATCGGCACAATCTGGGAGGCTGGTTATGCTTTTGCAAATGATGTGCCAATTGTATATTTTTGCAATGGACTTCCTTCCGGTGCAAAGTTTAATTTAATGCTCGCAAGAAGTGGGGTCAAAGTATGCACATCTTTTGAACAACTTGAAGATTATTTAGACAGATGTTTTTCTTCTGAATCTCTGTTGTTCGAGCCGTATGACAAGGAAATTGAGTAAGAACATGAATGTATTGGTGACAGGTGCGTCTGGTTTTATAGCTACAAACCTAACAGATAGCTTTGAAAAGTCTGAAATAAATGTTGTTTGTATTGAAGACTCTAACGTAAACAGATTGCGTAAGACTGGTGAAGTTTGCGTTCACAGAAACTCTGAGGATGTTTGGGCGTGGCATTTAAAAAACTTAAATGTTGACGTTGTTGTGCACAACGCTGCTGTAGTTGGAACTGATGTTGTAGCTCTAAATCCTGCGGAGGCAACCCTTACTAACGTAGCAGGAACTTACAACATTTTAAGAGCGTGTAATTCTACGGGGGCTGCTGTTTGCTACATGGGTACTACGGTCATCTATGATACAGCAAAATATCAGAATACGATGATAAAAGAAGACTCACTTTTAAACCCAACGACTTTTTACGGCATACAGAAGCTTGCAGGTGAAAGATTGGTCAAAACACACGCAGACAACTGGATGGTCATGCGCCCTCTATTTGCCTATGGTGGTGTTGGCGACATGAACTCGTTAATTGCAAAGTCTATATTTTCTTTTAAAAACAGCAGAGAGAATATTGACATGTTTTTAGATCCGAAAAAAGTTAAAGACTACTTACATGTCAAGGACTACTGCGACGCGGTTGTGCTAGCTTGCAAAAAGGGTCTTTGGGGAGAAGATTTTAATGTTGCAGCTGAGACACCCCTGCCTGTTAAAGAAATCGTAGACATTATATCGGATGAACTCGATTATGATGTAGGTAGACTTATGAAATGGCATCCAGCCACCGATTATTTAGGGAATCATAGGCTTTCTGCAGAAAAGTTTTCAAACACTTCTGGGTGGTCTCCTGAAATAACTTTAGAAAACGGAATAAAAAAGTCAATTTCAGATATTATGTCTGACTCTTCGTCTTACAACCCTTTGTCACATTTAGATGAAGCTAGAGAAAGAAATGTAGAGCTTTCAGATTTTTTTAATTCAAATATTTATTATTGATGCAAATTACATCAAACAACTTTCATAAGACAGATAAGCGTATAAACAAAAATTATGCATTATGCTGATCACACTTATATCGCAATGATGTAAAAAGCAAGGCCCACCGGGAAACCGGTGGGCTTTTTATTTGTTTGAAAACTTAGAATATTCTGTGTAAAATTTATGATTCTATGGTATAATATTACTATGATTAAACTAAGAGGTACATGTGAATTCTAAACTAAACTTAATCCGACCGCCAACACGCTTTACTGGCCTGCATGCACATTCATCATTTAGCACGTTTGACGGTCTAGGTTACCCTAAAGAACACATCGATTTTGTTCTTTCAGAAGCACAAGGGATGGATTCATGGGCCCTCACAGACCACGGAAACGGCTCAGGTCTTGCACACGCTCGTGCCCACACAGTCAAAATGCAAAAAGCCGGCCGAAAATACCGACAGCTTTATGGTGTTGAGTTTTATTTTGTGCCCTCACTCGAAGATTGGCGTGATCAATACGAAACTCATCGACAGCAAGTAAAGGATGCAAAAAGCTCTAAAGAAAAAGAACGTCTTGCCAAGTCACCTGTTGTCATTATCGCCGATGACGAAGTCGAACAAGGAGGCCACGTCATCGAGGACGAAGACGAAACCAAGAAGTCTGCAGCAGATAAGCCTGAATGGAAAAGGTATTATCACCTTGTAGTTGTTGCTAAGAATCAAGTTGGCTTAGGCAATCTTTTTACGCTTGTTAAAAAGTCATACAAACATGGCTTCTATCGTTTTCCAAGAATTGATTACAAACTGTTAAAACAACACGGCGAAGGCCTAGTTGTTTCGACCGCATGTGTGGGAGGTCTAGCATCGGGCTTGATATATCGACAATTCAGCGGCCTCCGATTCGACGAGCTGCGACCAGGCCTTGTTGACAACCCATCCGATTATAATCCGATTATGAATCGCCTCGAAAACATGACTGATAGGTTTGTAGATTGTGTAGGCCCTGACAACTTCTTTTTGGAAATGCAGTTCAATGATCTACCGGCACAGCACTTGACAAACAGGTGCCTTCTCGATCTTTCACAGAAGACTGGCGTGCCTCTGATCGCTACAGCTGACTCTCACTTTCCAGATCCTGTGAAGTGGCAAGCTCGCGAGCTGTACAAAAAGCTCGGATGGATGGGTGCCAAGCTTGATCAGTCTATGTTACCCAAGGAAGAGGACCTTAAGTGTAAGCTTTATCCAAAAAATGCACAACAGATGTGGGATGAATTCAAGACAGGGTACGATCAATACGACTTTTACAAAGGGCATGAAGAAAACGTCCGGGATGCTATTGAACGGACACATGACATTGCTTGGCAAAAGTGCGAAGACACGTGGATCGATACATCAGTAAAGCTTCCAAAGTTCGGTACTGCAGAGAAGCCAGCCTTCAAAATGCTCGCTGATCTTGTTAAAGAGGCAATGATACGTGAAGGCTTGGCAAGCAAGCCCGAATACGTTGAGCGCATGAAGGAGGAAATGTCTGATATCAAGTATCTTGGTTATGAAGCATACTTCTTAGCGATGTACCAGATATTCCACCTTGCAGAAAAGAAAACACTCTTCGGTCCTGGTCGTGGCTCTGGTGCAGGTTCACTAGTAAACTTCTTGCTAGGTATCACACAGATCGATCCGATTCCTCACGGACTTCTCTGGTCACGATTCCTTGGGCGCCACCGAACAAGCTGGCCAGACATTGATACTGACGCCGGCGACCGAGACGCACTTATCGATGCTTCTCGTGAATTATTCGGTGACGATGCTGTGATTCCTGTGTCGAACTTCAACACCCTTAAGCTAAAATCGCTCGTCAAAGACATTGCAAAGTTTTACGGCGTCGATTTCAACGAAGTCAACAAAATGACTGGCCCACTGCAGGACGAGGTCATGCCTCATGCAAAGGACGAGAATCAAGAAAAGTCAGTCTTTGTTCTTAAACATGAAGACTGCATGAAGTATTCTCCGGGCTACAAGGCTTTCATGGAAAAGTATCCTGAGGTTGGCAAGCACGTCGAGACTCTCTTTATGGAAAATCGATCTATTGGCCGGCATGCAGGTGGTGTTATCATCGCCCCACCAGATGATCTTGCTAAAACTATGCCAATCATTGGTGTTCGAGGCGAGCTTCAAACTCCGTGGACAGAAGGTATGAACTTTCGAAACTTGGAAGACAACGGCTTCTTAAAGTTTGACTTTCTCGGCTTGACTTTGCTCAAGGACGTTGAAAACTGCATTCGCCGCATTCTAATCAAAGAGGGTAACGAGTCACCAACGTTTGCTGACATTAAGGACTTCTTTGACACGCATCTAAATTGTCGATTCAACAAGCAAGACGACCCAGAAGTGTGGAGTCATGTGTATCACGACGGCAAGTTTACAGGTGTGTTTCAGTTTACTGCTCCAGGTGCACGAAAGTTCTGCTTGGCAGCACAACCAACAACCATAACAGAATTGGCTGCGTTAACTGCTATTTACCGCCCAGGGCCCTTGAAAGCAAACGTCCATAGGAAATATGTAAAAGCCAAAAGAAATGTCGCAGAGATCAAATATGACCACCCTGTGATTGAAAAAATCTTAGGCCCAACATTCAACTTTGTTGTGTTCCAAGAACAGTTCATGTCTCTTGCTGTCGAGCTTTCTGGCTTTACGCCTGGCGAGTCTGACAAGCTGCGTAAGACTCTTGTCAAGAAGTCACTCGACACAATGGGTAAGAAAGGTGGTGAGCGTGAAGCAGCACGTAAGAAGTTTGTTGAAGGTGCCTATGAACTACACGGTATCGATCGAAGCATCACAGAGGCTCTCTGGTCAACAATCGAAGCATTCTCTGTGTATGGCTTTAACAAGTCACACGCAGTGTCTTACGCAATCGATTCTTACTACGCAGCGTGGCTTCACACGCATTATGAAAAGGAATGGCTAGCTACTATTCTACAGTCTGAAAACAACAGCCCATCTGGGCTTGCAAAAGCAATGGCAGAAATTAAGAGTTACGGTTT
>MDTD01086910.1_pt1 | contig 19419 bp, 19 predicted proteins | sample 811221 | NCBI WGS metagenome assembly MDTD01 (sample SAMN05326646, study PRJNA326480) | marine metagenome | isolation source: seawater | place: Pacific Ocean: South West | collected 2011 | reverse complement strand
CAAACTGAATACAATATTTTGGTTAAGTCGGCAGAAAATATTGAAAACACAAAACTTAATTCAAATGTTATTAGACAGGGACAAACCGTAAGTGAAAAAATTAGTGAATTGAGAAGGGATGAACCTTTTTCAGTAAATCAAGAAATTAAATCATATTATACATTAAACCAAGACCATATTTTCTCATTTGAGGCACAGCATTTAGATCAAGATGAGGATCCCTTTTATCAAGCAATTAAAGAAATCCAACCATTCAGTAATGTTCTAGTACTAGATAAAAATCAATCAAATTTTAATGTAAATCAAAACAGAAATGTTAAAACCTCAAAGATTGAGGCCAAGCTAGATTACTACCTAATTTTAAATCCAAAATCCAATTTGAATTTTACATTCGGAGTAACAGATGTTGATCAGAAATTTAATTCATACATATTTCAAATTTTAGATAATGGAAATCAAAACAAATTTGATCAAGATCGACTTAGTAATGACGTAAATTTTGATTTTACTGACCTGTACTTTTCATTTAGATATCGATTTATCACTGGGAAATTCACTATAGATCCAGGGTTTACAATTCACAATTATAAAAATGAAACCTATCAACTTGGCGTTTCAGAGACAAAAGATTTTTCTAACATAAGACCTAATTTAAGAGTTTTTCTCAAATTTAAAGACTCTGAATCTTTGAGATTTAATTATAGATTAACTACTCAATTTACCGATGTAAATAATCTAGCCAGAGGATATGTATTTAATAGTTACAATAGTTTTTTTCAAGGTAATCCATATTTGGAATCAGCTGAAATCAATAATTTCAATTTAAATTATCAAAGTATTAACATTTTTAATTTCACAAATATTTTTGCTAACCTTAATTACAGCGAAAGAACAAATTCTATTTTAAATAGAACTTTGATATCTGGAATTAGTTCGGTTAGATCCGCAGAGAATTCAAATTTTGCTCGTAAATCTTACACGGCGTCTGGACGAATTGATAAAAGATTTAAAAATTTCAAAGCTGGTTTTAGCATGAATTTTAATTACAGTCAATTTAATAATATTGTAAATAATGTTCCACAGGAATCTGTGAATTTCAACCAAATCTATAAAGCAACACTTTCTACAAATTTTAGAGATAAACCAAATTTAGAGATTGGTTACACTTACAATGAAAGAAAATATGATATTGGTGACCGTACAAGTTTTTTCTACACAGATTCACCCTTTGCAAGGTTAGATGCTTCTTTTGGAAACGGTTTCGTGTTCACAGCTGAGTACACATACAACTATTACAGAGATAAGGATTCTACATTAAATGAATATAGCTTTGCAGAAGCTGATCTGTCTTACAATAAAGATGGATCTAAATGGGAATTTGGCCTTGGTGTCACAAATCTATTTAATGATACATCAATAAACAGAGATAGTTTTAATCAACTTTTTAGTCAAACTAGGTCATACATTATACAACCGAGATATGTTGTATTTAGACTAAAATATGACCTTACAGCTTTAAATGCTGGGGGAAAAAAATCAAGAAAATAAGTTTACTAATTATTGAAAGTCATAATTTGGTAACTTTAGAATTCAATCTATGGTTTGAAAAAAATAAACTTACTCATTATTTTAATATTCCCATTCTTTAGTTTTACTCAATCTGGACTGGAATCTATGATTTATGCTTATGAGAATGATTCAAAAAAAATGTTCCAAAGCTACCTAAATCCTTTGATGAAAGGGGCAATCTACAGCTCCAATGGAGGATGGTTTAATACTGCAAAGGTTCACAAAAAGTTTGGTTTTGATCTGAGTCTCAAACTAAATTTGTCGTTTGTTCCAAAATCTGACCAATTTTTCTCAATAAATAACTTAGATTATGTGACAAGCTCTGCTGAAAACTTACCGACAATAATTGGTGAGAGTCGTGAGGAAGAGATAATTCTAACAATTCCAACGGATGGAATAATCCCTGAACTAACAACGACAGTTAGTGCCCCAAAAGGAATTAAAAATAAATTCCCTTTGGGTGGTGTACCTGCTCCAATTTTACAGTTAGGTGTTGGATTACCCTTTAATACAGAAGCAATAATCAGATACAGTCCAGAATATCACAGTCAGGGAATCGATATGACTTTAAAAGGAATAGGTTTCAAACATGATTTAATGCAATATTTCAATCCCTTTACCAAATTCCCATTAAAAATTTCTGCGTTTAGTTCCTTTTCAAAAATGGATATTGATTATGATATTCAATCATTTAGTTCAATTAACGGATCTGATCAGTTTTCTGAATTTAGTTTGAATAATTACAATGTACTGTTGGTTTATTCAATCGATTTACCAATAATAAGTTTTTATGGAAGTCTAGGTTACTCTGGTGGAAGCTCTTCATTCAAAATGTTGGGTGAATATAATTTAAACTATGTTTCTGAAAATAACATACCTTTTCAAAGAAATTTGGTTGATCCAATTGATTTGCGTTTTGAAGTAAACGACTTTCAAACTTCTTTTGGCATAAAGTATAAGTTTACTGTTTTCAGTGCATCTTTGGATTATACTTTTCAAAACTATAATACTATTTCAATTGGAATAGCAGCGAACATTAGATAAATCAAAATGTATTATTCATAATAGTGATATTGTAAAGTTATGATTAGGAAAATAGAGATTAATAATTACAAAAGTGAAAAGGGTGACGACTGGAATTTTATTTTAAGTTATGAGCTTTTTGGAAAATCAATTGGTAATGCTCCTATAGTTTTGGTTAATCATTCTCTAACCGGTAATTCAAACCTAATTGGAGAAAAGGGGTGGTGGAAACATTTAGTTGGAAAAAAAAAACTCATTGACTCAGAAAAGTATACCATTTTAATTTTCAATATCCCTGGTAATGGATACGCAAACGAATTAATTGAGAACTATAAAGATTTAGTTTTAAGAGACATTGCTAAAGTTTTTCTGATAGCTATTGAAAAAATGTCAATAAAATCAATATTTGCTATGATTGGTGGCTCAATTGGAGGGTGTTTAATTTGGGAAATGAATGCTTTAAATCCAACTATTTGCAAAAATCTTATTCCAATTGCGTGTGATTGGAAATCTAATGATTGGGTGATTGCGAATACTATGGTTCAAAACTTAATACTCCAAAACTCCAAAAACCCTATATATGATGCTAGAATACATGCAATGATTAGCTACAGAACACAAAAATCTTTTAGAAGAAAATTTAATAGATCTAAAGATCTTGAATCCAAATTAACTCAAGTTGAAAGTTGGCTGGATCATCACGGAAAAAAATTGAATAAAAGATATAGTGTTCAATCTTATAAATTTATGAATCACCTGTTATCTAGTGTTGACATTACAGATGGCATAGAAAAAAAATTTAAATCATTGATTTCGAAAGTGACAGGAAACATTTATATAATTTCCATTAAATCAGATTTATTATTTACTCATAGTGAAAATAGAGACACTTACAACAGGATTTTAAAATTTAAAAATAATGTTTATTTAAGAACAATTAATTCAGACCATGGTCATGATTCTTTTTTAATTGAATTTGATCAAATGACCAATATACTTTCCGATATTTTTAATTACAGATTCGACAATAAAAAAATATAATTTTTTGAATTTTTGTTTATTTTATGAAGGAATATTAAATTTATAAGTTAATATGAAAAAAAACTATTCTTATTTTGGGTTCTATTTCTTTTTCTACCTCATGTAGATTAGGGACTTTACTCTGCATAAGATAAAAAAACAAAAAAGCAAAGTCCTGATTTTCAGGACTTTTTTTATTAGTAATGAATAAGGTAGCAATACAAGGAATAAAAGGCTCTTATCACTATCAAGTTGCGTCGGATTACTTTGGTGATAGCTTTGATATAATAGAGTATTTTTCATTTGATGAGTTGATACACTCAGTTGTAAATAACATTTGTGATTATGGAGTATTAGCAATTGAAAACTCAATAGCAGGTTCTATAATTCCGAATTACTCACTTATTGACAATTCTAATCTTCAAATCGTGGGAGAATATTACATTAATATAGATCATCAATTGTTAGCTTTAAATGGAAAAAAAATTGATGATATTGAAGTGATTTCATCCCACCCAATGGCATTGTTACAGTGTAAAGATTTTTTAAAAAAATACCCAAAAATAACAATTATTGAAGCTAAAGATACTGCTAATGTTGCTAAGAAAATAAAGAATGGTAATGTTGAAAATATGGCTGCAATTGCAAGCCTAGAAGCATCAAAAATTTATAATCTAAGTGTGATAAAAAAAAATATACAAAACAATAAGAATAATGAAACACGATTTGTTATTGTTTCAAAAAAATCAGCAAGTAGTCAAATAAAATCTGATAAAGCATCACTAAAATTAGTATTGAGTCACAAAACTGGCAGTTTGGCTAAAATTCTTAATATTTTAAGCAAACACGAACTTAACTTAACAAAAATACAATCATTGCCGATAGCTGAAATCACCTGGAAATATTCTTTCTTTATTGACACGACTTTCGAAAATTTGGATGATCTTAATAAAGCACTAAAAAAAATTGAGAAGTTTGCTGATTCTGTAAAAGTTTTAGGAATTTATGAAAAAAAAATGTTATGATAACTAATTCAAACAGAACAAGAGAAGTTCAAGAATACTATTTTTCCAAAAAGCTTAAAGAAGTATCCAAATTAATTGATAATGGAGAGCCAATCATAAATATGGGAATAGGAAGTCCCGATATCTTTCCTTCTCTAAGTGTAATAAAAGCTCTGGAAAAGAGTTTGAGTGATCCTTTTGCTCACAAATATCAAAGTTATTACGGGTTACCAGAGCTTAAGGATTCAATATCAAAATTTTATATGAAATTTTTTAGTGTAAAATTAAATCATAAAAATCAAGTATTACCACTAATTGGATCCAAGGAAGGAATTATGCATATTTCTTTGGCATTTTTAAATCCTGGAGATAAAGTTTTGATACCAAACCCTGGATATCCCACTTATTTGTCAGTTACTAAATTGGTTGAAGCGGATCCTGTATTTTATAATTTAAATGAAAAAAACGACTGGTTTCCCAATATTTCTGATTTGGAAAAGTTAGATTTATCTAAAGTAAAGTTAATGTGGATAAACTACCCTCACATGCCCTCAGGATCAACCACAACGATGGAGAAACTTGAAAAACTGATAACTTTCACTAAAAAACACAAAATAATGTTAATTAATGATAACCCTTATAGTTTTATTTTAAATAGTGAATTGCTCAGTTTGATGGGTTGCAAAGAATCTTTTGACAATTGCTTAGAATTAAATTCACTAAGTAAATCATTTAATCTTGCAGGTTGGAGAGTGGGAATGTTAATTGGTTCTGAAAAACATATCTCCAGTGTTATGAAAATTAAAAGTAACGTAGACTCAGGCATGTTTTATGGGATACAAAAAGGTGCAATAGAGGCACTAAATCTTGATAAAAGTTGGTTTGAATACATTAATAAGATATATTCAGAAAGAAGAAAATTGGTGTGGAAATTAGCTGAATTAATGAAATGTAAATTTAGCAAAAAATCTGCAGGAATGTTTGTTTGGGCAAGACTCCCAAAAAAAAATAAAAATTCTAAAGATTATGTGGATACACTGTTGAGGGATAAAAAAATATTTCTTGCCCCTGGATCAATTTTTGGTTCAAATGGAGAAGGCTATATTCGGATCTCTCTTTGTGTTTCGAAAGACGATATTGTTAAGGCTATAAAAAGATTCGAATTATGAAAATCGGTATTGTTGGTTTAGGTTTAATGGGTGGATCTTTTGCTTTAGACTTAAAATCCATTTATCCTAACTCTATTATTTATGGATTTGATATTTCAAAAAGTAATTCTTTAAAAGCGTTAAATATTGGTTTAGTCGATAAGATTGTTGATTTTAAAGACTTGGGTTTTGTTGATTTGGTGATAGTGTCTGTCCCTGTTGACGTTGCCATAAATCTGGTTTCAGAAATATTAAATATCATTGGTAAAGACTCAATTGTTTTGGATGTTGGCTCAACTAAAGTTCCAATCTGCAAGTTTCTGAAACTTCATCCAAAAAGAAAGAATTTTCTAGCGTGTCACCCAATGGCAGGTACAGAGTTTTCAGGACCAGAATCAGCAATTAATGGATTGTATTTTAATAAAACGAATATAGTATGTGAAAAAGAAAAGACCTGTCCTAAACTTTTTAAAAAAGCAAATGAAATATTCAAAAGTTTAAGAATGAAAAATATTTTTATGGATCCTGTTTCACATGATATTCATGTGGCCTACGTCTCACACCTCTCTCACGTTAGTTCATTTATGCTTGGTAAAACAGTAATTGAAAAGGAAAAAAATGAAAAGAATATTTTTGATTTGGCTGGCAGTGGGTTTGAATCAACAGTTCGATTGGCAAAAAGTTCACCAGAAACTTGGACACCAATCTTTCTACAAAATAAAAACAATATAGCAGACGCAATTGATGAATATATTTCTAGCTTGGAGGAGTTTAAAAAAAACATATTAGAAAATAACATAGAAAAACTGAAATCAATTCTAATAAAAACAAATAGAATTAAAGAAATTTTAAATAAAAAAGTCGATTATGAAAAATAATGTTAACCTGAAAAAATGGCTAGAAAACTTAAAACTTAATCATCCCTTGGTAATTGCTGGTCCATGTAGCGCTGAAACTGAGGATCAGGTTTTAAAAATTGCACATGAATTAAAGAACTCTGACGTATCAATTTTTAGAGCTGGTATTTGGAAGCCAAGGACTAGACCTGGAATGTTTGAAGGCGTTGGCTCCATAGGTCTTAAATGGTTAAAAAAAGTTAAAGACCAAACAGGTCTTTTAACAGCAACAGAGGTTGCCAATGCAAACCATGTGAAGTTAGCTTTAGAGTATAATATTGATGTTTTGTGGGTTGGAGCCAGATCAACTGTCAGTCCATTTATTATACAAGAAATTGCCGATGCTTTGAAAAACACAAAAAAAATAGTGCTTGTAAAAAATCCAGTAAATCCCGACTTGTCATTATGGTTGGGTGGAATAGAGAGATTATATTCCTCAAATATTAAAAATTTAGGTGTAATTCACCGAGGGTTCTCTACTTATGAAAAAACAAAATATAGAAATAATCCTGAGTGGCAGTTACCCATTGAACTTCAAAACAGGTACCCTGATTTACCGTTAATATGCGATCCGTCTCACATTTGTGGACGAAGAGATACCTTAAAGTCAGTGTCACAAACTGCGTTGGATTTAAATTTTGATGGATTAATGATAGAAACACATATTGATCCTGATGGAGCGTGGAGTGATGCAGCACAACAAATAAAGCCAGAAATTTTGATTAAAATGATGTCGGATTTAAAAATGAGAAAAATTACGACTGACGAGATTGATTTTAAAAATTCACTCAATACATTAAGAACTCAAATTGATGTAATTGATCAAGGTTTGTTAGATACACTTGGTAAAAGAATGAAAGTGGCTATTGAAATTGGAAATTTAAAGAAAAAAAAGAATGTAGCTGTTTTACAAACTAAAAGATGGAATGAGATATTGGGAAAAATGATATTAGATGGTGAAGAAAAAGGTTTGAGTGAGGAGTTTATTTTAAGAATGTTTAAAGCAATACATCAGGAATCAATTAATCATCAAAACAAAGTAATAAATAGCTAGGTTAAATGGAAGGAATTGTTTACAAATCGACTGGTAATGAATTCCTCGTGAAGACCCATTCAAAAAAAATATATAAATGTAAACTAAAAGGAAAATTTCGAACAAAAGAAATTAAAACAACTAACCCAATTTCGGTGGGTGACAAAGTAAAAATTATTGTTGAAAATTTCGAACAAAATGAGGCTGTGATTTATGAGATCAAAGAAAGAAAAAACTATATTATCAGAAAATCTGTAAACTTATCCAAAGAGTCCCATATAATCGCATCAAATGTTGATTGTTGTTTTTTATTTGTGACACCGTCTAATCCAGAAACAACCACAATTTTTATAGACAGGCTATTAGTTTCAACAAAATCTTTTGAAATTCCGACAATAATTTTATTTAATAAAATAGACAGTTACAATAATAATGATGAAAATAAAGTTAAGTTGTTAAATAAAATCTACTCAAACATTGGCTACAAATGCATAAAAATTTCTTGTTTAAGAAAAATTAACCTGAAAAAAGTTAAAGAAATAATGTTAGGTAAGGTATCGATTTTTGTTGGTCACAGTGGGGTAGGAAAATCAACGTTACTAAAATCATTAAGCTCTGATTTGAATATTAGAGTTGGGGAAATATCAAAACAAAACAAACAAGGTCAACATACCACAACATTTTCACAAATGTATGACCTTGATTTTGGAGCAAAAATAATAGACTCCCCTGGCATAAAAGGGTTTGGTTTATTTGACATTGGACAGACTGAAATTAAGCTGTATTTCCCAGAATTTTTACATTTTAGTAAAAATTGTAAGTTTAACAACTGTCAACATGTTGATGAACCTGATTGTGCTATCAAGAATAACATTAAAAACGGTAAAATTTCCATTTCTCGTTACAGAAGTTATTTAAACCTATTACAATCAAAAAATAAAAAATATAGGTCAAACGATTTTTGGTTATGAGAGTAATTTTACAAAGGGTAAACAAGGCTAGTGTCATTGTAGATAATCAACAGTTTTCGTCGATAAAAAAGGGTATTTTAATTCTTTTGGGTGTTGAAAACAGAGATAATATTGACGATATCAATTGGATGGTAAAAAAAATTTGCAATTTGAGGATTTTTAACGACGGAAAAGGAGTTATGAATAAATCCTTAATAGATGTTAGTGGAGAGATTTTAGTTGTCAGCCAATTTACATTACATGCTTCAACCAAAAAAGGTAATAGACCATCTTACATCAGAGCTGCAAAAAGCTCATATGCAAAAAAAATATACTTAGAATTTATAAATTCAATTAGTAATTATATTAAAAAAGAAACTCGATTTGGATCTTTTGGAAAAGATATGGTTGTTGAAATAGAAAATGATGGACCAGTTACAATTACAATTGATTCCAAAAATAAAGAATAAAACTTATGGAAATAAATACATTACAAAAAAAAGTCGACAAGTGGATAAAAAACCATGGTGTTAGATACTTCGATCCCATGACAAATTTAGCGCAACTAACCGAAGAAGTTGGTGAAGTAGCAAGAATAATATCAAGAAAGTATGGAGAGCAATCACCAAAAATATCTGATAAGAAAAAGGATCTGGCGGAGGAGTTGTCAGACGTTTTATTTGTAGTTATTTGTATAGCTAACCAAACCGGTTGTGATTTACAAAAAGCTTTCAAAAATAAATTAAACCTTAAAGCTGCCAGGGATCATGATAGGCATCACAGAAATCCAAAACTAAAAAATTAATAGTGGATTTTTTAATAAGTCATGCATCTAAAAGAATGGATCTGGAATTCAAATTAAGTGGATCCAAAAGTGAATCAAATAGACTCTTAATATTAAAAAGTCTTTACAGAAACATATCCATCAAAAATATTTCAACATCAAATGACACCTTGATTCTAAAAAAAAATTTAGAAAATTTAAATAATAGATTAAATGTTGGGCATGCAGGAACTGCCATGCGTTTTTTAACAGCATTTTTATCCATTCAAAATGGTAAAACTTTTAAAATTTTTGGATCGGAAAGAATGCATAAACGTCCAATAGGCCCTTTGGTTGAGGCTTTGAACTCAATTGGCGCTAATATTAACTATTTAGAGAAAAAAGGTTTTCCCCCTTTAAAAATTGAAGGTAAAAAAATGAAAAAAAACTACTTGTCAATTGATGGTAATGTTAGTAGTCAATATATATCAGCCTTGTTATTAATTTCTCCTATGATTGAAAAAGGTTTAACAATTAACGTTGAGGGAGATATTACTTCAAAACCGTATTTAGACATGACTTTATTTTTTATGAAAAAATTTGGTATAAGAACCATCATAGAAAAAAATAAAATTCAGGTTTTTGAAACTAAAGTAATAAAAGACTCTAATTATGAAGTTGAATCTGACTGGAGTTCACTTTCTTATTTTTTTTCCATTGTTTCACTTTCTCAAAACGCCTCACTTCAAATTAGTAAATTTCGAAAAAATACAATTCAGGGTGATAAGAGACTTATGCAAATTTATAAGAAACTTGGTGTAAATTCATCTTTTCACAACAACTCGATTATTTTAACTAAAGATTTAAGTCATGGTATCGCTCGAAAAATTAGTTTAGACTTAAATGACTGTCCAGACATTGCCCAAACTATTGCTGTTAATTGTTTTGGTTTAGGTATACCATGTGACCTTTTTGGATTACATACTTTAAAAATAAAGGAAACTAATCGACTTTTAGCTTTAAAAAACGAGTTAGAAAAGCTAGGTGCATCTGTTAAAATAACTGATAACAGTCTGCATTTGAGTAAATCCAAAAAGATCAACTCTAATGTCAAAATAAGTACTTATGATGATCACAGGATGGCTATGTCTTTTGCCCCCTTAGGATTAAAAACCCCAATAATTATCAAAAATCCTAACGTTGTTGGAAAATCATTTTCGGACTTTTGGGATGTACTTAAAGATCTGAAATTTGAAATTTCAAAAGTAAATAAGTAATAAAAAACTTGACATTGGCTACAACAGGACTGTATATTTGCGGACGAAATTTTTAATTTATGAAACTATCACACTTTAACTTTCAATTGCCCGACGAACTTTTAGCCGAGTATCCGTCTGATCATAGAGATGAATCCAGATTAATGGTTCTCAATAAAAAATCTCAAAAAATCGAACATAAGACTTTCAAGGACATTGTTGATTATTTTGATGAAGGAGATGCTTTTGTATTAAATAACACAAAAGTTTTCCCAGCAAGATTAATGGGAAATAAAGAAAAGACAGGAGCAAGAATCGAAGTTTTTTTACTTAGAGAACTTAGCGGTGAACAAAGACTTTGGGACGTATTAGTTGATCCTGCAAGAAAAATTAGAATTGGAAATAAGCTTTATTTTGGTGATGATGATAGTTTAGTTGCAGAGGTAATCGATAATACCACATCAAGAGGAAGAACTTTACGATTCTTATTCGATGGAACGTATGAGGAGTTTCGTCAAACATTATTTGACCTTGGTCAAACACCTTTACCTAAATATATTCAGAGAGATGAGGAAGATTTTGATAAAGATAGGTATCAGACAATATATGCAAAACATGAGGGAGCAGTTGCTGCACCCACGGCTGGTTTACATTTTTCAAAACATCTGTTAAAAAGATTAGAAATCAAAGGAGTAAATATTGCAGAAATTACACTACATGTTGGACTAGGAACTTTCAATCCTGTAGAAGTTGAAGACTTATCAAAACACAAAATGGACTCGGAGGAATTACTAATTGACCAAAAAGCTTGTGACATTGTTAATTCTGCTAAATTGAGTAAAAAAAAGGTATGTGCAGTCGGAACTACATCAATGCGCGCACTCGAATCGTCTGTTTCATCATTCAAAACATTGAACCCTTATACAGGTTGGACTCATAAGTTTATTTTCCCACCATATGATTTCAGTCTAGCCGACTCAATGATAACAAACTTTCACACCCCAAAATCTACATTATTGATGATGGCCTCAGCATTTGCTGGGCATGATTTTATCAAACAAGCCTATGAAGTTGCTGTGAAAGAAAAATATAATTTTTACTCATATGGGGATGCAATGTTAATCATATAATATTTAATGAAAAAAGATGTAAGATCTCTTAGTTTGGAAGAGTTGACTACTTTTTTTGAACATAATAATTTTCCGCCTTACAGGGCAAGACAAGTGTATGATTGGTTATGGAAGAGATCTTGTTTTTCTTTTGAAAACATGACAAATTTATCCAAAAATGTTAAGGAGCTATTGAATAAGGAGTTTGTCATAAACCATATAAAAATCGATAAAATTCAAAAAAGTATTGATGGAACAATAAAAAATGCAGTAAAATTATACGATAATTTCACTGTTGAGTCTGTGCTAATTCCGCTCGAAAATAGAACAACGGCATGTGTATCTAGCCAAGTAGGATGTAGTTTGGATTGTGAGTTTTGTGCAACCTCTAAGCTTAAAAGAATAAGAAACCTAAATGCTGACGAAATTTTTGATCAAGTTTCTACAATAAATAATCAAAGTATACAATATTACAATCGACCAATATCTAATATTGTTTTTATGGGAATGGGTGAACCACTTCTTAATTACAAAAACCTAATATCGGGCATCAAGAAAATTACATCAAAAGATGGATTGGGGATTTCGCCTAAAAGAATCACTGTTTCTACGTCTGGAATTCCAAAAATGATTGAAAGACTAGCTGACGAGCCAATTAAAGTTAATCTAGCACTTTCTTTACACTCAGCAGTTGAAAAGACTCGAAAAAAAATCATGCCTTTTTCTAAAAGATTTACTTTGAGCGAAATCTTAGATTCAATAATTTATTGGTACAGAAAAACTAAAAGGGTAGTTACGTATGAATATATAATCTGGAAAGGAATTAATGATGACTACGAACATATAAAAAGTCTTGTTAACTTTTGTAAAAAATCTCCATCAAAAGTTAATATTATTCATTACAACAAGACAGGAAATGAATTTTTTCAACCAGCTGATTCCAATAAGGTTGATCAATATGTGAAAGAATTAAAATTAAATAGAATTGCAGTTACTGTTAGAAAATCCAGAGGAAACGATATTGATGCTGCATGTGGACAATTAGCTAACAAAATAACCAATTAGTTTTGGTTTATTAATTGTAAATTAAAAACATGAAAGAAATCGAAAAAATTAAGCTTCCAATAAAAAAAGAACTTGATTTATTTGAGGGAAAGTTTTCGAACTCAATGATTTCCAGTGTCGCTTTGTTAAATAGAATTACTCATTATGTTGTTAATAGAAAAGGAAAGCAAATGAGACCTATGTTTGTATTTCTTACAGCAAAAATGTTGTCGAATGGAAAAATGAATGAAAAAGTTTATAGAGCTGCTTCTGTCATCGAACTTATACATACTGCTTCTCTTGTTCACGATGATGTTGTTGACTCTAGTAATTTACGAAGAGGTTTTTTTTCTTTAAATGCATTATGGAAAAATAAAATAGCAGTTTTGGTCGGCGATTTTTTACTTTCAAAGGGAATGTTATTGTGCATAGAGAATAACGACTTCGATTTGTTAAAAATTATTTCTAAATCTGTAAAAGAGATGAGTCAAGGAGAGCTTCTTCAAATTGAAAAATCTCGAAGGTTAAACATAGACGAGGAGATATATTTTGAAATTATAAAGAAGAAAACTGCATCTTTGATTTCCTCATGTTGTGCTTTGGGAGCTGCATCATGCGGTGCTTCACAAAAGGTAATTGATGATTTGTCTTTTTTTGGTCAAAAAATCGGAATTGCATTCCAAATTAAAGATGACTTGTTTGACTATGGAACAAAGAAAATTGGGAAACCGCTTGGAATTGATTTGAAAGAAAAAAAAATAACCCTTCCATTCATTTATGCTTTAAATAATTCTGACTCAAAAAAAAGAAGATGGTTAAAGAATTCAATTAGGAACCATAACCTGGACAAAAAAAGGATTGATCAAGTGATTAATTATGTTAAAGAGGTTGGAGGTATTGATTATTCACTTAAAAAGCTAAAACAATTTCACAAAGAAGCCATTATTAATTTGGATAAGTTTCCAAAAAACAAATATCGTGATCATTTACACAGTCTCGTAAACTATGTAATAGATAGAGAGTATTAGTTTTACAGAACTTTATTTTTCATTAAATTAATATATTAATTAAATTAAATTGATTTCAAAAAATACAATTGATAAAGTCTTTGAGCAATCTAGAGTTGAAGAGGTCATACAAGACTTTATTCAATTAAAAAAAGCGGGTTCAAATTACAAAGCATTAAGTCCTTTTTCAAATGAAAAAACACCAAGTTTTGTAGTATCCCCAGTTAAGCAAATCTGGAAGGATTTTAGCAGCGGTAAAGGTGGAAATGCAATTTCATTTCTCATGGAGCATGAGCATTTCACTTATCCTGAAGCTATTAGATACCTTGCAAAGAAATACAATATTGAAATTGAAGAAACAATTTCAAGCTCAGAGGACAAGATTAAAGCTAGTGAGAGGGAAAGCCTCTATATAGTTTCAGAATTTGCTAAAAACTATTTTGTAGATAAATTGAAAACTGAGGAAGGAATCACAATTGGTTTATCCTATTTTAAAGAACGTGGTTTTAAAAAAGAAACGGTCAATAAATTTCAGTTAGGTTATTCTCCAAATATAGTTAATGCGCTTTCAATATATGCTTTGGATAAAGGTTTCGAAGTTGAGTTTTTAGAAAAGTCGGGCTTGACAATAGTAAGTGATTCTAAAAATATAGACAGATTTCGTGGAAGAGTTATTTTTCCAATTCACAGTATGTCAGGACGTGTACTGGGTTTCGGAGCGAGAATTTTAGGTGATAAAATAAAAACTGCAAAATATTTAAATTCCCCGGAATCTTTAATTTATAATAAAAGTAAAGTTTTATACGGAATATTTTTTGCAAAGCAACATATAGCAAAGTTAGATAACTGTTATATAGTGGAAGGTTACACGGACGTAATACAATTATTTCAAAAAGGAATAAAAAATGTTGTATCATCCTCAGGAACATCACTAACAATTGATCAAATAACTGTCATAAGAAGATTAACAACGAATATAACTATGCTTTATGATAGTGATAAAGCAGGAGTGGATGCTACATTAAGGGGTGTTGACATGATTTTAAATGCTGGTATGAATGTTAGTATTTGTACATTTCCTGACGGATTAGATCCTGATAGTTTTAGTCAAGATAGAACTTTTGAGGAAATTAATGATTTCTTTCAAAAAAATACAATTGATTTTATTCAGTTCAAAGCATCTTTTCTAGCAAATAGTTCCAAAGAAAATCCAATTTCTAAAGCAAAAATAATTAATGAAATTGTGACTAGTATATCATTAATTCCTGATGTAATAAAACAAGAGTTATACATTAAACATTGTTCAAAAATTATGGATATTTCTGAGGAAGTATTATTCAACACACTCGCCCAATTATCAAAACAAAGATTTGTTAGTCCATCAAAAAAAATCAAAACATCAATAAAAAAAACTGAAAAAAAACATGATGTTGATGTTATTTTTGAACTCGAAAAAAAACTTTTAGAGATACTTATGCTTTATGGAGCAAAGTCTGAGACATTTGAAGAACTGATTTTGAAAAAAAGTCCAGATGGTGAAATTGTTATGGAACCAACAATAATAAAATCAAAAGTTTTCGAAAAAATTTTTTTAGATCTTCAACAAGATGAGGTGAAGTTTACAAACACATCTTTTCAAAATTTGTATGAAAAAATAATTAAAGAGTATCAAAAAAAAAATGAATTTAAAAGTGAATTATTTTTAAACTCGCTAGATCCTGAATTGTCCGAATATGCTACTTCAATACTGATGGGTGAGGAAAAGTATCAATTGCATAATTGGACCGGTAAAAATATATTTGTTAAAAACAAGCACCATAGTGTTTCACAGTTAGTTTCTGAAACAATATTAAGTTTACGAACTTTTTTGATTGATAGAAAAGTTAAAGAGCTTCAGGACAATATAAAGGTTGATTCCGATCAAAACAATGCTGTATTGGAGGAAATTAGTGATTATCATAAACTGAAATCACTATTGGCAAAAAAATTGAACAGGGTTTTATCTTAATTTTTCTGAAACAGAAAAAACAGGTATTGGTTTCATTTTGTGAAGGTTTTCTTTATTAAATTTTTCAAGAATTTGAAAAACTTTTTTTTCTCGATCTTTAAAATTATTTTCTGACATGCCATTATTTTTTTGTTTCATTGCCCATTCTAACTCCTCGTAATTAGCGCCTATTTGGTCTTCGTCTGTTCTACCATCATCCCATAATCCATCAGTAGGTTTAGCTTCTAAAATATCTTTACTTATTCCAAGATAAGAGCTAATTTTAAAAATTTCAGTTTTGAATAGATCCGCAATAGGACTAATGTCTACACCACCATCTCCATATTTAGTATAAAATCCAACTCCAAAATCTTCAACTTTATTTCCTGTACCTACAACTAAAAAATTGTTAATCGTTGCAAAATAGTACAATGTGCTCATTCGAATTCTAGATCTAGTGTTAGCAAGTGCCAATAAATTTTTATCGCATTTTTTTTCTATAGAAAGTTTGAGGGATTCAAATGTATTGGATAGGTCAACAGTTAAGCTTTTAACGTTTTGGTTATTTTTTTGAAGCCAGCTTATATGATTTAAACCTCTTTCTTGTTCTTTTTTGTTTTGAGATATTGGCATGTCTAGGCATAAAGTTGGTAATTTAGTCATGGCACACAAAGTCGATGTAAGAGCCGAGTCGATACCACCAGAAACTCCTACCACGAAACCTTTAGTTTTTGATTTATTGCTGTAATCTTTTAACCATTCAATAATTTGATAAGTAATTTCTCTAGAGTTCATTAAAATTAATTGATAATTTGAAGTAGATTATGGTATTTTTGTAAAATTAAGTTTGCCTTTTCAAAATTAACAGTTTATGAATCATTTTAACAAATACTGTGCAACTTTTATTATAATTCTGATTATTTTTTTTGCATGTGATGATAATCAAATAGAAAAAACTGACATTAATCGTTTTGAACAAGAGTTTTTCAACTCAGAAAAAAGTGATTTAAAAAAAATAATAAAAAAATACCCATATCTGTTTCCAAGTACTTATGAAAACAATGTTTGGGAATCTTATTTGGTCGATAGTACAAGGATTGCAACCTTTAAAAAAACAAATACTATTTTTAAAAACATGGAGGAGATACAGGAACAAATATCAATCTCTTTTGATTTGATTGAATCGACCTTCTCAAGCTTTAAAAAACCAAAAGTGATTACTTTAAATTCTCAAGACGAATATGAAAATAGAATAATTTATGCTGATTCACTGTTATTAATTTCCTTGGATCAATATTTGGGTTCTGATTATTATCCAGCTATCCCTAGCTATATCACTTACAATATGACAAAAAAATATATTACTAATGACATAAGTCAAAAAATTTCAGAAAAATTAGTTCCTTCCCCAACTGATAGATCTCTTTTAGCTGAAATGATTTACCATGGTAAAGTAATTTATTTAACAAAGATGTTTACACCTTATAATGAAAGTCATTTAAAATTCCATTCAACAAAGGAAAAAATTAATTGGGCATATGAAAATGAAAAATATATTTGGGCTTTTTTTGTTGAAAATGATTTATTGTTCAGTACAAAAGCAGAACTGAAATCAAGTTTTATTTCATTTGCACCCTTTTCAAAATTCAATCTAGAAATTGATAAATATTCTCCGGGTGGTATAGGAAAATGGCTTGGATATAGAATCGTGGACTCGTATATGAGAAATAATAATATTGAACCAAGTCAATTGTCTGTGAAAGACTTTTATGAAATTTTTAGTGAGTCAAATTATAAACCAAAAAAATGAAAAAGAGTAAAATTACCTTTGAAATTAAGTTAGATGAAAACAAAGTACCAGAAAAGATCAAATGGTCAGCTCCCGATGGTGGTGTAAACAATGAGGATTCTAAAGCAACTTTCATATCTGTCTGGAACCATAAAAAACAAGAGACACTTAAAATAGACTTATGGACTAAAGACATGCCAGTTGACCAGATGAATGTTTTTATTCATCAAACTCTAGTTAGCATGAGTGAGACTTTTTTTAAAGCTACACAGAATGAAAAAATGACTGATGCTTTTAAACAGTTTTGCGATTATTTTTCGGAAAAATTAAACCTACAATCTTCCACTAATTAATTTTACTTTGAATCAAATTTAAAATTTCCTCTCTACCTTGTTTGGTTATTGAAGAAGATATAAGTGAAATTGGCTCAACATTAAGAGTTTTTTTTATGATATCAAGGTAAATTTCCTTTTTTTTCTCGTACGATTTAGACTTTATTTTGTCTGATTTAGTAAAAATTATAAATAATTGAATTTTTAGAAAATTTAAAAATTTAAAAAATTCCAAATCAATTTTTTGAGGTTCATGTCTTATATCAATGAGCACAAAAGTAATAGTAGGTTTAGAGTCATGAGAAAAAAAATTATTAATAACTGAACGAATTTTAAATTTACCAGTTTTTGATAGATTAGAATATCCATATCCTGGAAGATCGATTAGGAACCATTTGTCATTAATTAAAAAATGGTTAATAAGTTGGGTCTTTCCAGGTTTACTTGACGTTCTGGCTAAATTTTTTCTTTGAACAAGCATATTGATCAGTGATGATTTGCCAACATTGGACCTTCCTATAAAAGCAAATCTAGGTATGTTTAGAACTGGTAACTCTTGTGGCTTTGAGCTACTTTTGTAAAATACTGAGGATTTAATTTTCAAACTTGAAATTATTTTTAACAAACCAATTTTCAACGATATTGTTAAATTTTTTTGGGTGTTCCATCATTGGCGCATGTCCACATTTATCGATCCAGAATAAACTTGAATTAGGGAGAAGTTGATGAAACTCTCTCGCGACTCTTGGAGGCGTAACTGAGTCATTTTTTCCCCAAACCAGAGCCACAGGTATATTAATCTTAGGTAGATCTTTTGACATGTTGTGTCTTATTGCACTTTTAGCCATTGCCAAGATTTTAATTACCTTATATCTGTTGTTAACCGATTCAAAAACCTCATCAACAATTTCCTTGGTTGCTATTTTTGGTGAGTAAAATACATTTTGTGTTTTTTTCTTGATAAATTCATAATCTCCTCTTTTGGGATAGCTATCCCCCATTGAATTTTCATAAAGCCCAGAACTTCCAGTCAAAACCAATGCCCTTGTTGCTTTTGGAAATAATTTAGAGTGTAATAAGGCTACATGACCACCAAGTGAGTTGCCCACTAGAATCACATGTTTCAGTCCCATTTGATTTATGAACTTATTAATATAGTTTGCAAAAAATTTAACATTTGTATCTGTAATAGATGCAGTGTAAATAGGTAGTTCAGGCATAAAGACTTGAAAACCAGCCCTTGGAAAATGAGAAATAAAACTTTCAAAATTTCCAAGACCACCCATCAAACCGTGCAGAATAACAATTGGGTTTCCTTTACCTGCAGTTAGATACTTATAACCAAATTTTTCAATGTGTTTAATTTCCATTTTTTTAATTAGGCCTCAAATATACTAATTAGTTATAAATATAAGTTCTTTTGAAATTATCAAATAGATTATAAAGTATTGATTAACAATATTTTATATAAATATTATTATACTTTAAT
>MDTD01107058.1_pt1 | contig 19420 bp, 21 predicted proteins | sample 811221 | NCBI WGS metagenome assembly MDTD01 (sample SAMN05326646, study PRJNA326480) | marine metagenome | isolation source: seawater | place: Pacific Ocean: South West | collected 2011 | reverse complement strand
GTTTTTAGAAACTCCCTTTGACTCTAATCCCGCAAGAAGATGTTGATTTAGGTTGGATTTATTCTTCAAGTTTGTAGAGATATACCAATCGTGCCAACCATGATAACCACAAAATAAAATAACTTCTTTTCCAGAAGAAGCTCTTGCAATCCTAATAGCTATTGAACATGCCTCACCTCCACCTCTTGAGAATCTTGCCATATCTGCCCAAGGATGAAGAGATATTAATTTAGAAGCTAAACTCACTTCTTCAAATGAATTTAGGGTGGACATTGAACCTGAGTTTATTGCTTGTTTTACTTTGTTATTAACAAAGTTATCAGAAAAACCTAAAGCACAAGCTCCTATACCCATGGTGGCAAAGTCATAAAATTGATTACCATCTAAATCCCAAACCTTGCATCCTTTTGCTTTGGAATAATATGATGGCCAAAGTTTAGGAAGAAACATCTCTGGTCTTTTTGATAAAAGTTGATTGCCTCCTGGAATTATTTCTTTAGCAGTTTTCCAAAGATTCTGTCCTGTTTTTTTTCTTTTTAGTTCCATATTTTGTTTATTTTAAAATTATCAAAAAGCTTGTAACTAGAGGGATTCCCAGTAAATACCTTATTTTCAGCCAATTCAAAATCCTTAACAAGAGAATTAGATCCTACTGAACAGTTTTTTTTAATTACTGATTTTCCAATAATCGAGGCTCCAGGATGAAGAGTCAAATATTCACCCAAAATCGGTGAATTACCCTTGTTGTCACCTATTCCACATCTTTGATAAACCACTAAAAAATCTGAATATTTTGCTCTTCCTAGTACAGTTCCCAAGGGATGAATGAATACAAAAATCTTAGGAAGCTCTACTTCATAGTAAGCGTCAATACCATGGAGATATTTATTTAAAAGATAAATTTTGGTAGCTAAATCTAAATATTCACTATCTATGTAAATTTGATTAGAGAGGATGTAAAGAAACATTGCATATTGATCGCCGTTAAGATGATTAAATATCACTTCTTTATCATTTTTGAAATACTTATTGTTTATTTTTGAAAAACAGTATTCCGTCCTAGTTAAAGAAACTTCCATTGAAAGATTTAGTTTTGCTGAGTAGTCATTGTATTTCTCATCGGGGAAAAAATTAGATAGCTGAGTAGCTAAATAACTAATAAGATTTTTTTTGGATAAAGTTTTTTTCATTTAATTAACTTTCTAAATTTCTTACATTATCAAGAATATTACTGATATATATTCTAGATTTTTCAAATCCATTTCCAATAAAGTTAAAAAGGTTTCCAGTTCCTACTGCTGATACTTCCCTATATTTTAAAGCCTCTACAAAGTGTTCCGGTTTTCCAGCACCTCCACAAATTATAAGTGGCATAGATAATTCTGGTAAAGAATTCAATATCATAGGATCGAACCCTATTCCTGTTCCATCTCTATCAATGTCGTTAATCATAATTTCGCCTACTCCTAACTTCTGAAATAGTTTTAGATGTTCATCAAATTTTAAATATCTATTTTCTCCATTGTCACAGTATGTTAAGACCTCACCTTGCTCTCTTTTGAAGTCTATAGAACCAACTACAGCTTGTGCTCCATATTTTTCAATACAAGACGAAATAAAGTTTGTATTTTTAGATATAACTGAGTTAAGCACAATTTTATCTGCGCCTGAATCAAAATAATTTTGTACTTTATCATGATTTATGACACCCCCACCCAAAGAAAGAGGTACAAAAATATTTGTCATGATTTGTTTTACGGCGAGGGTAAAAATTTCATTATTATTTTGATATTTATTTCTAGAAACATCTAGGATAACTAATTCATCAATAAAATTTCCTATCTGAGAAAAGTTGAACTTATCAATAAGCCACCTTACATCTCCAACTTCTTGAAGTCGAAAATTTCTACTCAAGCAAAAAACTCCCTCTTTATAGAAGAGAATGAAAATCAATCTTTTTTTTAGCATGTACAGAATTCTTTTAGAATTTTTAGTCCTAAGATTCCAGATTTTTCAGGGTGAAATTGTGTTGCAAATATATTATTAAGTTTGATTGTGGAAATGATATCAATTGTTCCATATTGAACAGAACTGTACTTAACATTTTTTATATCTCTTTTTGAAGCTCCATAAGAATGAATGAAATAAAAATCTTTTTTGTAGACTAAATCTTTAAAAAAACCATCATCTTCACAGTGAGAAACTTCATTGAAACCAACATGCGGTATTTTTTCATTACATCCTAAATTTTTTAAATTTTTTACATTTAAATCTAATAAACCCAAACCCTTTCTTAATCCTTCTTCACTATCTTTACAAAGAAGTTGCATGCCCAGACAAATACCTAATATTTTTGTGTTTGCAAAATCTAACTTTTTTAAAGAATCAAATAAATCTGCTTTTTCTAATGCGTCAACTCCGGAATCAAAGGAGCCTACACCTGGAAGTATGAGGTGAGAGAAAGTTCCTAAATTTGATTTCGATTTTATGGTTTCAAAATTAACTTCTAGATTTTTAAGAGCATTTTGGAGAGAGCCAATATTGTTTATTCCTAAATCAATTATTCCAATCATACAATCTCAAAAGAGGGAATCCATTTATTATCAATCTTTTCAAATAAGTCTTTGTTGGCCCATTTATCTATAACTTCATTAAATTCATCTTTGCTCATTTGGAAATACTCTAAGTATTCATCTAAATACTCTTCGGGCAACTGGTTATCATAAATATTTACCAATTGAATCGCCTGTTCCCTAGTCATAGCTCCCCTTCTAATATCAATTCCCGCATCTTGGGTAGCTCTTCCAAATCCAAATTTTAGATACATTAAGTAGGTATGTAAGTCATAAAGAACATTATCGTTCTGCGCGAAATTTGTATAAGTTCCGGTATTTTGTGATTCTCTTTCTTGAAGTCCACAATTCTCCTTAGCTATAAGGTAATTTCTATAAGGGTCCCAAGCCTCAAAATATGACCAATGTGCCATTTCGATATTCAAATTTGTCTCTGGAAATTCCCAAAAATAAAGGTCCTCTTTTGAAAGATTTTTATAAGTTACGTCATGATGTTTCTCTAAATATATTTCTTTAGTAAATTCAGGAGAAAAAGTTGCAGAGTATTTTGAAAAATTTGATCCACCATACTCAATTTCTCCATCTTCTCCATACATGATAAGAGAAATCCCAAAATTACTTGCAACTCTTGAAACAGCTGTGAATATTGCTGTTGTCCATCCATAAAGGGGTCTTCCTTGCTCAATGAATCCTCTTTTATTCATCTGCATGAGAGTTTCATAGGGAAGGTTAACTTCGATAAGGGGAAACCCACTTTTTTTAAAATTCTCTAAATTTATAAAGCCAATTTCTGATCTAGTAGGAGGATGAACTGTTATACAAAGTGGATTGAGGCCGTATCTATTTTTGCATGTATAAGCCACGTAACTTCCATCTTTACCGCCACTAACTGGGACTAAAATATCAAATGGAGAGTCGTTTTTGTGTTTTTTAATTAATTCTAAAAGTTCTTTTTCTCTAGATTCCCAATCAATCTTCTCCTTCTCTTTTGACCACTTACAAGCATTACAAACACCATCCTCATCAAACTCAATTCTTGGTCTAGTAGACATGTTCAAACAAGATGAACACCAAAAAAATTGTTTCTCGTTATTATTTTTAGAATTCATAAGTCTTTTAAAGAAATTTTTTTGATAAATATTCTGCTATGTAGAAGTCTTCTATTGAATCTATCTCAATGTTCTTAAATTTTGGCATTTCTTTGGCAATGGTACGCTCATGATGGAAACTTCTTTTTTTTAACAAAGTCTCAGTTTTGGAGATATAAATACTACCATCTAAAAAATATAAATCTTCTAATTCTTGTCTTCTTAATGCTCTGAATTTTTTAAATCCTACATAGGGTTTCATAAATGAGTTTTTATCAATTTTTATCGAAAAACTTGGATGAGAGTCAATTAATTTGCCAACAGATATAAGAGCATCTGCATTTTTTCTTTTTTTATGAAGGAGATTAAGACAATTTGAGATATCTTCAGAGGTAGTCAATGGTGAAGTAGGTTCAAGCATTACAATATATTCAAAATATTGATTCTGTTTTTGATAAAATTTTATTGCATGTTCCAAAACATCAATTGTGGTCGCTGAAGAAGAAGAAATATGTTTTGGTCTCAAAAAAGGAGCTTCAGCCCCATATTCAATTGCGAGTTTCTGATACTCTATAGAATCAGTTGATACTAAAACTTTATCTATAATCTTATTTTCTTTTAATGCCTTTAATGGCCAAGTTAAAAGAGGATGTCCTTTAAAATTTAAAATATTTTTATTTTTTAAACCCTTTGAACCTGATCGGGCAGGTACAATTCCTAATACTTTTTGTTTATTAATCATTAAGAAAATTTAATTTCTTCTGCCTTAGAAATATCTTCAGGTTTTCCAACATCTACCCAAGATTCATAAATTGGATAAATGATAGTTTTATATTTCCTATCCTTTAACCTAAGAAATAAATCCGGCATATCACAATACTCATTTTCACTTAATTCCGATATGCATCTGTGGTTTAGTACATATACTCCCGCATTTATCAGGCTGTAAGAAATTGGTTTTTCTTCAAAGCCGGTAATATTAAAGCCATCCGCATGAACGACTCCATAAGAATTTTGGTGCATAAAACTGTTGACTGCCATAGTTGCATGAGAATTTCTTTTTGAATGAAATCTAAGTATTTTATGATAATTCAAGTTTGTAAGAACATCAGCATTTGTAACTAAAAATGGTAAATCCGTATCTGGTCTAAACAAAGAAATAGCTCCAGCTGTTCCTAAAGGCTTTCTTTCCTCAATGAATTTTATGTTGACTCCGAAATTTTCATTTCTCTCTAAAAATTCTACAATTCTATTTTTTAGATAATTTAAAGAGATATAAAAATTTATGAATCCTTCTTCTTTTGCATTTTCTATTATTCTTTGAATTAAGGGTTTTCCAGAAACTTCGACCATTGGCTTAGGCTTATCTTTAGTAATGCTTCCAAGTCTAATACCCTTACCGCCTGCCATTATTAAGAAAGGATTATCAATTTTTGAACTGACTCCCGATGACATCAAATCAAAAACTCCAGCGACTTTACTATCTTCAATAATTGGTAGTTTTTGAATTTTTTTATTTAGCATTAATTCTTTTGCGGCTTCAAAATCAATTGAGTTATTGGTGATAACAGGGTTTGGATTCATAGCTAAATATACGGGAGATTTTAAATCTATCTTTTTTAGTATTGCTCTCCTAATATCCCCATCAGTAAGAGTACCAATGAATTCATCATCTTTGTTAACAACCAAAAGTATCTGTAGCCCACTTTTTTCAAGAGTTTTTATAGCCCTAATAAGAGAGGATTCTTTAAAAATTAAAGTTTTTTTCCATTTTTTTTCTTCTAATTTATTCATGTTTTAAGATCAATTATTATCTTTCACCAAAGATGCAGCTTTTATAAAGGAATTTTTTCTTAATTTTACTCCTTGTATTACTGTGGACCCCGCTCCAATATAAGAGTCGTTACCAATATCTACATCCCCACATATGCAAGAAGAAGGCGCAACATGAGTATTTTTTCCAATTAAAGAATTATGATCAATTGAAACTCTTGAATTTATAATACAATTATCACCTATCGAAACCTTTGTTTGAACTATTGAGCCAGCCATTATTTGAATACCTTCACCTAAAACCACATCTTCTGCTACATATGAAAAAGGGTGAATTAAGTTAGGTATCGAAAATCCATTTTTCTTTATTTTTTCGAAGACTTCATTTCTTTTATTTTCTGAGGGTTTTGCTCCCAATCCTAAGGCAATATTGTATTTGGATGCATCTAATTTAAGCAAAGCGTTATCGCTGCCTAATACTTTTAAATCATTCCATGATTCATTATTTTTCACTTCTTCAAAGACAGGATCGCAAACTCCTTCTATAGGATATTTTAAATCTTTCAAAAGCCTACAAACGACCTCGCCGTGACCACCAGTACCCAGAATAATAAAAGGCTTCATATTTTTTTATTAATCGATTGAATCATTCTCAGAATAATTTTTATTGGATATCGTGCCGAGGAGATTCCAGTAATTTTCTGGATACAAACCAGTCTCTGCTCTAATGATTTTCAGGTTTTTAGAAGAAAATTTTTCCCCCTTTTTAATTTTTCTAGATGCCACAATTTTCTTTCTTACTTTGTCTCTAACTTCCCACTCATTCTTTTGAGTTTTTTTTATACCATCGCCTAAAGCATTTTCTAAAGATCTTATATTCTCTATCAGTCTCTTTAATTCTTTGGGCTCTAAAGAGGAGCTGTGGTCTGGACCATCTAAATTTTTATCTAGGGTTAAATGCTTTTCAATAATTTTTGCACCCAAAGCTATTGCTCCTATAGGTAAATGTATGCCTAGAGAATGATCTGAAAACCCAACCGTAATCTTGAAAGCTTTTTTTAAAGTTTTGATAGCATTTAAATTTATTTCATTATCTTTTGCAGGATAATTTGATAGGCAGTGAAGAATTGAAACTTTTTTTCGAAATTTTTTTATATCCAACTTAGACCATAAAGCCCAAACTTCGTCTAAATCTTTAGGCTGAGTCTCAGAAATAAATCCGTGATTTAAAACTGCCAAGGCGAGTTCAATATCTGAGAGATTGGACATTCCTGTAGAGAGGATTACATTTTTCTTTAAATTTGCAATTTTCCATAAAAATGGAAGATTATTTATTTCTCCTGAGGGAATTTTAAAGAAAGGAACCCTTAAAGAATTAAGAAAACTGAGACTTTCATAGTCAAAAGGAGTTGAGATAAAGTCTATTTTCATTTTTCTAGCATTCGAAATTAAATCTTTATAGAACGACTTTGGTAGTTCAAGTTTTTTTAGCATTTCATACTGCGAAGAAATATCTTTTGAAGATTTTTTTTGATAATTAGCTTTCTCTAAAGTCTTGCTTGTGATCTTTTTTGCATTAAAAGTTTGAAATTTAATTGCATTTGCACCGGCCATTGCAGCTTCTTCTATTAACCTAATAGCCATAGCTTTGTCACCGTTGTGATTTACACCCGCTTCAGCAATGAAATATGTTTTATTTTGGTTCATTTAATTTCTTTTAAAAGCATGAAGGATTCAGCTGCCAATGTTCCGGATTGTGCTCCTCTCAAGACTGCAAGAGCATTTATTGCCTTTTCACTTCTTGGAAAAGGAAATTTATTTATTTCTGATTTGTAGATTTTCATAATAGAAATTTTTTTCTTGATAAATTTTGAAATATCTATGAAAACATTCGGATTAAAAGTTTCTGAAAAGCTTTTTACTGAACCAAAATCTGTTTCGGAAATAGTTTCATAAACATAAAGAGATTTTAATTTTTTATTCCGAAAAGTTTTTGATGCGGCAATAATAGAATTGAAAACAACTTTATGATCACTGTGCACGTCATTTTTAAATGGAATGTACATGATTTCTGGCTGAATTTTTTTTAATACTCTAGAGAATTCTTTAATAATTTCTGCCATAGGTTTAGTATCTAAATAAGAGGTTTCAAAACCAGATCTTAAAACCTCATTAAATTTATAGGCTTTTGAGACTTTTTCTATCTGTTTGTTCCTTTCGATGATTTCTTTTTCAGAATAACCTCCTTGTGAATTCATCTCAGTGACTATTAACCAATAGATTTCATCACCTTGTGCTTGATGCTTTAAGATGGTTCCTCCGCACCCTAAAGTCTCATCATCTGGATGAGGTGCCACTACTAAAACTTTACTCATAAAAAAATTCTCCTTCGATTTTATCTTTAAATTGTTTTTTGCTAAATGAGATGGCCATGTCTCCAGTTTTCACAATCAGTTCTTTAGAATTGTTTTTAATTATTCTTCCGGGTTCTTGGTTATCTATTTTTATATTCACTATTTTTGAGTTACTTACAAGAAATTTTTTTTTATTGTAGATGAAATAAGCTCCGGGATATGGATCTGCAAGTGCTCTTACCAAATTATAAATGTTTTTACTATTCATTCTCCAATCTATCTTTCCATCAATTTCACTTCTTTTTCTCCAAACATTAGAATCTTTTTTTAGTTGTCGAATAGGATTTATTGAATCGTTAATAAAATTATCAATAATTTCATTTATCTGAACGGGAATAACCTTGAGAACCTTATTGTATAAGTCCTTTGCGTAATCCTTATTAGAAATTTTGATGATTTTTTGATTTAAAATGTCTCCCGCGTCAGGTTCTTTAGTTAAGAAGAAGAATGTCGAAGCTGTTTTCTTTAATCCTAGTACTAAAGCCCATATTAGGGGATGCCTTCCTCTATTTTTTGGGAGTTCAGCTGGATGAAACCCAATAATTTTATTTTTATAAAAACTTAAAACAGGTTCTTTAATGATTTTTGACCAACCTATGACAAATACTAAGTCTATTTTGTGATTATCTAAGATTTTTCTTTGAACATTGAAATCTTTGATATTTTCTTCATAAAAGAAATCAATCTTTTTTTTCTTTGCTTTCTTTCCAAGATCTACAAAATCTGAATTGAAGGTTGATTTTTTTGAGCAAATAAGAAGTTTAAAATTTATCTTTTTATTTTCTAAAAGCGCATCAAAGGCAATGTCGCTTGATTTGACGCAGCCTATAAGGCAAACATTTAGTTTTTTAAAGATCATGAAATTCTTTTAAAAGAATATTTTGAAGATTTATTTTAGAAATTATTTTATGTATTTTTTTAGATGCCCCTTTTTTACCATAAGGAGTTTCTTTCCTATTAGCAATATTTTTAAATTCTTTAGAAAGACCTTTTTTAATAGATAAAAAGATTTGTTTTGAATTATAAGTTGAATGCAAAACAGATGGTGCCTTTATCCTTCCTTGTTGTCTTACTCCGATATCTAAACTCGGAGTACCAAGATAAGGTGCCTCTATTATCCCACTCGAAGAATTGCCAATGACCAAATCGGAAATGTTCATTAATGATGAATAAATTTTTGAACCAAGAGACTCAAAATAGAAAATGTTGTTATTTTTTTTGAATTTTAATCTTTGTGTTTCTTTTCTTATTTTTTCTCCCCAGGTATCTGCATTATTGCCAGTAATTACGATGGTGCCATCAAACTTTAAGAGATTTTTTAAAATATTTTTAAAAATGATTTCTTCATCGATACTACCAAGAGTTACAGGATGAAAGGTAAATAAAAAAATAGGAGGTTTCAAAGTAATTTTTAGAATTTTTTCAAGTTCGTTTGTATTTAGAAAATTACTTCTTATCAAATTATCATATCCTAAAGCGCCAACATTCCAAATAGAACTTGGTTTTTCACCAAGCTGAATGAGTCTTTTTTTGTATTTTTGACAGGATACAAAGTGAAGATGTGACATTTTTGAAATACTATGTCGAATTGCTTCATCAATTAAGCCAAAAGTGCTTTCTCCTCCATGAATATGTGCAATCGGGATTCTGTGTATCATTGCAGCTTGTGCAGCTGCAAGAGCCTCATATCTATCGCCTAAAATGATTAATAAATCTGGCTTTAGAGAGAATAAAACTTCAGATGTTTTCCTTACTGCCAGAGACAAAGATTGAGAAATACCCTTTGGTGAATCATCTTTGGTGAGGATTTTAAATTTAGAGCTAATTTTAAAGTTATCCTTCTGAATTTGTTTCCAAGTGCTGCCAAACTTCTTTTCTAGATGAGATCCTGTAACAATCATATTAAAAATTATATTTTTATCTTCTTTGACGATTTCCATGAGAGGTTTCATTAGCCCGTAGTCAGCTCTACTTCCTGTAAAAAAAGCTACATTTCTTTTCATTTTTTTTTAATTATGGGAGAACTAGGAAGATTTATGAGCCTTTCCCAAATATTTTGCGAAACGGTTAAATCCGTTGGGAAACAATTTTTGAACATTGGCAAGGCATTCATTAAACTCCAGGCGGGCCTTACATAAATTTTTCTTTTATTTAAATAATTGATCATTCTTTTTCTTTCTTTAATGTTTGGAGCCAAAATAGCATTTAACCAATAATTAGAACGTGCTTCCGGAGGTTCTTTAAAAAATAGATAATCGCTTCCGTCATAAAAATCTTTATATAAATTTGCAATTTTTCTCTTAGAAGAAATATATTTATCAATTTTTTTTAGCTGGGATATGCCTAAAGAAGCATTTAAGTTAGGTAACCGATAATTATATCCAATAGCGTCATGGAAAAATTCTAGAGGATTTTTTTTTGCTGTGGTAGATAAATGCCTTGATAATGTTCCCGCTTTTTTGGACTTACATATAAGTGCTCCACCCCCTCCAGTAGTAATGATTTTATTTCCATTAAAGCTTAAAGTTCCAAAGTTACCAAATGTCCCCGTATGCTTATTTTTATAAGTAGTGCCTAGACTCTCCGCGGCGTCTTCAATAACTTTTACATTTTTTTTTCTACAAATATTTATAATTTTGTCTATCAATGCAGGATGTCCATAAGTGTGCATTACAATCAAAGCTTTTATTGGTCTTTTAGACTTTTTTTCTAAACAAGTTCCAAATTTATTCATTACAGTATGTTCGTCAAAAAATTCTTTTAATTTTTCGGGGCAGATGCTGAGAGTTTTAGGTGAAATATCAATAAATATTGGGTCTGCCAAGAGGTAAGAAATACAATTTGCAGCCGCAACGAAATTAAATGCTTGTGAGATAACAAAATCATTTTTCTTTACTCCGCTCATGATGAGCGAAAGATGTAAAGCTGAAGTTCCATTTACAGTAGAAACTACATCTGTTGCATTTGTATATTTCTGTAACTTGATTTCAAATTTCGAAACATTTTTTCCGTAGGTAGAAACATATGAACTTTTTATGGATGATGTAACAGAACTTATGTCCTCTTTAGAAAAATAAGGTTCATGAAGGCTTATGTCTTTCTTGCCTCTGTAAATTTCTCTTATAAAGCTTTCTGAATCTTTTAAAACATTCATTTAGCTTTATTATTAGAACTGTAAATGGCCCAAACTATTGAAATAATTAAACCTATAAGAAAACCAAATATTCCAAGAGAAAGTCTTGAAGGGTAGGATTTCTTTTCAGGTACAAAGGGTTTATCGATAATTTCCAATAAGTACTCATCTGAAATTTCAGTCATCATTTTTACTTCGAGTTGCTTTTCAATCAGTTTTGAGATTGATTTATTGAGAAAATCTAAAGAATTTTTTGCTGACTCCATTTGCAAGAATAATATCGCTTTTTCTGCATTCTCTTTGTCTCTCGATCTTGAGATTAGGTTGATTTCTCTGATAATTACATCGAGTAGATTTTTAGAAAAAACTGGAGAAATATGTTCGGCTGACATCTTTATATGCCCCGTAAGTTTATTTTTGCTGATTTTAAATACTTCCTTGATATAGACTTCATGAGCTTCAAGATAAGAAGGTTTTTCTTTTTCAGAAAAAAATGATTTTTTTTTCCATATTTTTTGTCTTGAATCATACAAAGATTCATCAAATTCTAATGTATTGTCAATTGAATTAAACTGCTTTGGAGCCATAAGCGATGGCAAAACCCATTCATACTTATATATCAAAGTTTCTAAAAAGGACCTTGAAGTAGATATAGCAATTGCCAAATCAGCTTTTTCGTCTCCAGATAAAGCTTCACCAACTCCAAAAGAAGCTGCTAATCCAGCTAACTCAGAAAACCCGGCCTGAGAATCATTCAAGTTATCATTTGAAACTGCCAATAAAGATTCAGATTTATAGTAATTTGGTATAAATAAAGAAAATAAAGAAAATAAAATCATTAAAAGAAAAGAAGATAAAAGTATAAAAAGCGATCTATTCCTTATTATATGAATAAGGTTTTCAATATTTAACTTGCTATTATTTTCTTGGCCTTCAAAGTTCATAACTGTGGTACCTGGGGCCGGACTTGAACCGGCACGAAGTTGCCTTCGAGGGATTTTAAGTCCCTTGTGTCTACCAATTCCACCACCCAGGCTTTGGAGAGTACTTTATACTAAATTCATAATAATAGTTTATAGAAATCTCTCATAGATTCTATCAAGTTTAAATGGAGGCTGAGGTCGGAATCGAACCGGCGTAGACGGATTTGCAATCCGCTGCATGACCACTCTGCCACTCAGCCGCTGAGCTATTATATATTTGTTTTAAACAATCCATTCATTTAAGTATCGCAAAAAAGAGTACCAAGAAAATACAGCGCTTAAAAAAACTAAACTTAAGCTAACGAGGAAGACAACATCTGAAGATAAGGGAGAGATTAATATTAATCCTAGCCCGATCATCTGAAGAGCAGTTTTAAATTTTCCTAATCGATTAGATTTTACTTCTTTAAAATCTTTTGATTGAGCGATTACAAATAATCGCAAATAACTAATAGAGATTTCTCTAGACACTATAAGAACCGCTGATATTAAGATTACAAGACTTTCAAAATTAAAAGTCATCCATATTAACAATATGGATACGAAAAGCTTATCTGCTAATAAATCCAAAAAGGCTCCTAAATCCGAAGTTTGGCCATTCTTTCGAGCAAAATAACCATCTAAGAAATCAGTAACAGATGCCGTTATGAAAACTACAAGAGAAAATAAAAAGAAATTATTTTCAAACAAAATAATAATGGGTATCAGAAAGAGTATTCTTGAAATAGATAAGATATTGGGCAGATTCATTTTAGTTATTTAAAAAATAAAATATTTTCTCTGCCTTACTTTTTCCTATTCCCGGAGCAGATTTTAAATCATCTAGAGATGCTTGCTTAAGCTTATCAATTCCTCCAAAAAATCTGACTAAATCTTTTTTCAATTTAGGTCCTAATCCCGCAATACCATCTAAACTTGAGGAAAGAAGTTCCTTAGATCTTCGCCTTCGATGATGATTGATTGCAAATCTATGAGATTCGTTTCTAATTAATTGGATAAGTTTGGATATATCAACTAACTTACTTAATTCGTAGCTCTTGTTGTCATAGTGCAAAACATCATATTTTTCTTTTCTATTTGGACCTTTTGAAACAGAGATAAACTTTATGTTTTCAAGATATTTTTTATCAAGATTTTTGCTCACTGTGTTCAATTGGCCCTTACCTCCATCAAGTAAAATCACCTCTGGAAAATCCAAATTATTTTTTTTCAAGTTTTTACATCTTCTTTGAATTGCTTCGCTCAAGGCTAAATAATCATCGTTGAAGTCATTTTTAATATTCATAATTCTGTAATTTTTTTTATTTGGTCCATCTTTTGATATCGATACACAGGAAGCTGAAACATTTTTTCCCGAAGTGTGACTAATATCAAAACCTTCTATTGTGTTGATGCTTTCTACTTGTAAAAAATTTGCTAGAGACTCTAAACAATCTTGAATCCAAGAAAAATTATTATTTCTTGATAATGCATCTTCAGCCTGAGATGCACAAATATCGATTAAATTCTTGTTATGCTTATTAGGCTTATGAGTGACAATTCTAGGTGCTTTTAAAAAGGTTAAGAAATCTTTTGTTTCTTTTAAAATTTCTCCGTTAAATAGTAAATTGATTATTCTTCTATTTTTATTATTGATTACATAACTCTCCAAAAAGACCGATAAGAGCTCTTGATCGGAGATGTTTTCTTTTGAATCTGGATAAAAATTTTGAGAACTCGTTATCCAGCCATCTTCAATTCTCAGAACGCTAAGACAACAATTAAATTTATTTCTTTTTATGACAAAAACATCTAAATCATCAAACCCTGTTAAGACATTCTGTTTTTTTTGAGTATCTCTTATGGACTGAACTTTATCTCGATATATAGCAGCTCTTTCGTAATCTTTTTTATTGGAATAAAAATCCATCTTTTTTTGAAGTTCCAATATTATGTTTTTTGTATCTCCTGAAAGAAAGTTAATTGTATTTTTTACATCAAATGCATAATCTTCTTTAGAAATATTTCCTACGCAAGGAGCTGAACATCTATTCATTTGATACTCAATGCATGGACGAGATCTATTTTTGAAATTTATGTCTTTACAATTTCTTATTTTGAAAAGAGACCTTATCAAACTGACATTAAGCCTCATTGCACGAACATTCGCAAAAGGTCCAAATATGGTATTAGAGAGGTCCTTTTGTCTGGAAACATAAATTGCAGGAAAATCTTTTGAAGTTGACAAATGTATTGCCGGATAGGATTTATCATCTCTAAACTGGACATTGAATTGAGGTCGTTTTTTTGAAATCAAACCTTGTTCTAAAATTAAAGCATCAGATTCAGTATTGGTGATAATTGTCTCAACAAATTTAATTGAAGACTTGAGTTTGCCTATTCTTTTTCCTTCACTTTTTCTGACATTTAAATAACTTTTAACTCTATTTTTAATATTTTTAGCTTTTCCAATGTAAATAATTTCGTGATTTGAATTAAAAAATTTATAGACGCCAGGTAATTCTGGAAAATCTACATTCTTGTCAAACAGTATTTTTTTATTCGTAAACTGCGCTTGCTTTTCCATCAGGTCTTCTCTTATCCGAAAATGCTTCCACAATATTTTTTTTTATTAAAATAGAATGAATTTCGCCCAATTTCCTATTAATTAATTTTTTTTCTTTTTTTATAGATTCTATTAGCGTTGGGTCAAATTGTTCATGAAATAAAATATCCGGTAAGTGTTGATAGTGTATTCGGCTTTTTTCAGAAGATTCTTCTAAAGACATTTTAAAATCAATTACATTTAAAATCTCTTGTAATACACTTGTAATGATTGTTGAACCACCAGGAGAGCCAGTTATTAAAAAAGGCTTTTTATTTTTAAAAACTATTGTAGGAGACATAGACGAAAGAGGTGTCTTCTTTGGTTCTATTTTATTTGCTTCAGACCCTATCAAACCATAAACATTAGGAAACCCAGGTTTCGATGAAAAGTCGTCCATTTCGTTATTCATGAGTATTCCCGTCCCTGTAGGAATTATGCCAGAACCATAAGCGGTATTTAAAGTATAGGTATTACTTACTGCATTGCCCCATTTGTCTATAATTGAGAAGTGGGTTGTTTCCTCGCCTTCTATAAGATTTACATTCGCTTTTATTGGTAATTCATTTTTTTGTATTGATTGATAAATTTCATTAGCATATTTTTTTGATAAAAGTAGCTTTTGTGGTACATCATAAAAATCTGGATCTCCAAGATACTTTGCCCTATCTCGGTAAGCATAATCCATGGCTGAAATTAAAACTTTTAGATATTCCTTTGAATTATGGTCTAGTTTATTTAATTCAGTTCTTTCAAGAATATTTAAAATCTGAATTAGCGAGATTCCTCCAGAACTTGGCGGAGCCATTGAACAAATCTTGAAAAGTCTATAACTTCCACAAACCGGCTTTAAAATTCTAACCTTGTATTTATTTAGGTCCTCAAGACTTAGAATGCCTCCATTGTTTTGAAAAAAATTTGAAATTTTATTTGCGGTATCTCCTGAGTAAAACTCTTTTTGTCCATTTTTAGATATTCTCTCTAAAGTACCAGCAAGATTTGTTTGAACTAAAATATCTCCTTTGAGAAATCCATTTGGTCTTGTAAAAGTTTTTTTCGCCTCTGTGTTTTTTAAAAATTTTTGCTTATATTTATTGAGATTTTTTGCCTGAAAATCAGATAAAACAAAACCTTTGCTTGCGAGTTCAATTGACGGTTTTATCAAAGATTTGATATCCAATGTTCCATATTTTTCTGCCGCATAAAACATACCCGATACTGTGCCCGGGACTCCTGAAGCCAAAATAGAGTTTAAACTTAATCCTTTGATTACTTTTCCAGAATCATCTTGGAACATTTTTTCATAAGACTTCAGCGGTGCTCGTTCCCTATAGTCAATGGAGATAGTTTCATTTATTTCCTTCAAATAAATTAGCATAAAGCCGCCGCCGCCAAGATTGCCAGCTGATGGATTCACAACAGCTAATGCAAATGCCACAGCCACCGCAGCGTCAATAGCATTTCCACCTTCTTCTAAAACTTTCATCCCTATGTCCGTGGCAAGATGATGTCTTGATGCAACAGCGTAAGTATCTAACTTTGCAATAGAAGAATAAAATATTAATAGAATTAAGAAAAACGCTATTAATGGGACTTTAGGAGAACAGATTTTTCTAGCTTGGCTTGTCTTCAGTATGCCTTTCACCATTAAATATTGCAGCAAATTCTAAAATCTCTCCAGAATCATTAAAAACTCTATGAAATGCTCCATCTGGAACTGGAATGACGTCTCCTTGTTTAACCTCGAATTTTGAATCGTCTATCTGCATTATTCCTGTGCCTTTATAAAAAACGTAAACTTCTTCTTGGCCTTCATGTTTGTGGCCAGAGGTACTTTTATTTGGATTTAACTTGGTTATGCTGGGAACAAGTTTCGACAAAGAGCTGTTGTCTAATACAACGTATCTATCATCTTCTTTCACTACGTGCCAATTATTATTCATAATTTAAATTATATATGATTCAATTTTTTTTATCATTTTAGGAATATTCTTTGAGGAAGTTAATTCTCTCCCCAAAACAATATAGTCACTACCATTTTTTAAAGCTTCCTTTAGAGTTGCCACTCTAGATTGATCATTGTTATTCTGATTAATTCTTATACCTGGAGTTACTGTTACAAAATCTTTACCAAAATTTTTTTTGATTTCTAGTACTTCATTTGCTGAACAGACTATGCCATCAATTTTATTTTGCCTTGCAGTGAAAGATAAAATTTTAACTAACTCGGGTATTTGAACTCTAAAACCCATTTTTTTAATATCATTTCTATCAAGGCTAGTGAGAACAGTAACTCCAATTAAAAGAGCTTCACTTTTTGCTGAATCTTTTGCTTCTCTTGCAGCCTGTATCATTTCCTCTCCGCCGAGAAGATGAATGTTTGTCATCCAGACTTTTTGATTGAGTAAATTCTTCATAGCTTTGAAAACAGTATTGGGTATATCATGAAGTTTTAAATCTAAAAAAATATCAAAACCTTTTTCACTCAAATTTTCCAGAATTTTAGGCCCCTCGCTGGCATATAGTTGTTTTCCAATCTTCAATCTAAAAATATCTGGATCTAAAACTTTTACAATAGACCTAGCTTCCTCTAAGGAATCAAAATCAAGTGCTACTATAATTTGTTTGGGTTTAAGGATTTTCATCTTTTTTTTCAGAAACTTTTGAATTTCGTCTGACTAATCTAGGCAACTGAAAAATTAAGGAAATAATTGCTCCAATAAGAACAGAAGAAACCATGGAAAATCCGACAGTTATTCCTTCAATTTTCACAAAGTATAAATCCAAGACGATCATACCTGAGTTAAGATTAGAAAATAAAAAAAAGAAAGTGATAAAAAGGATTAATAAAATGAAATAAAAATATTTCATTTAGATATTTTAACACATTCTAATTGACTCTTTGTTTCAATAATTTTGAAGCTCTAAAATATGGAATAGACCTTTTCGGAAGCTCTATAGACTCGCCTGATTTTGGATTTCTGGCTCTAATGGACTTTCTATCTCTGACACAGAAAGAACCAAAGCCTCTAATTTCAACTCTATTTCTTCTTTTTAGCGATTCTGCAATCGCATTTTGGATTAAATCAACTGAAAGGTTTATATCTATCTCGTTGTAATCCTCAAGGTTCTTAGAAAGTAAAGAAATAAAATCGGATTTTTTCATTTAGTCCTTTGAGGAATCACTTAATTCTTCTTGGATGAGATCTCCGATTGAAGTTTTAGTTTCTGATTCAATTTTTTTGTTCTTGGAAATATTTTCTTTAATGAGCTCTTTTTCTTGAGACCTTTCCAAAGCAAAGATAGATAGGTTCACTTGTCTGTTCTTTCTGTCAATTGATGTTACAAGAGAACTTATGCTATCTCCTTCTGAGGGAAGATTATCTTTGAATTCTTTGCTCTTAATTTTTCCGATAACATCTTCGGCCAAATTGACGAAAATCAAGTCTTCTCCAATTGAACTCACTGAACCAGTTAATTCTGTTCCTTTTGGATTATTTTTAGCAAAGGAATCGAAAACATCCTCAGAAAGTTGTTTGACTCCCAAAGATATCCTCTCTTTGTGAGGGTCTATTCCAAGAATAACTGCTTCTACTTCTTGTCCCTTTACATAAGATTTGACTGCCTCTTCTTCAGATTGATTCCAAGAGAGATCTGATAGATGAACAAGACCATCGATATTTCCATCTAGACCTATGAACATTCCAAAATCTGTAATTGATCTTACCTCGCCTTTAACGACATCTCCTAAGCTGTTGTTCTCAGAAAAAGTGAGCCAAGGATTTTCTTGGCACTGCTTCATTCCAAGAGAAACTCTTCTTTTTTCAATATCGATTTCTAAGACCATGACATCAACTTCATCACCCAAAGAAACTACTTTAGACGGATGGATACTTTTGTTAGTCCAGTCAATTTCGGAAATATGAACCAATCCTTCCGTATTTGAATCTAATTCTGCAAAAAAACCATATTCAGCAATGCTTGAGACTTTAGCTTTATGAATTGAATTAATTGGAAAAGTTTCCTTTATGTTTTCCCAAGGATCACTTGATAATTGTTTTAGTCCAAGAGAAATTCTCAACTTTTCTTTGTCAAAGTTTGTTACTTTGAAATCAAGCTTATCGCCAACATTTAAAACTTCAGAGGGATGATTTATTCTTTTCCATGTAATATCGGTGATATGAAGTAAGCCGTCAACTCCGCCTAGATCGACAAATGCGCCATATTCAGTTAAATTTTTAACTGTTCCGGAAATCAATGAGCCTTCTTGAATAGTAGCAAAAATCTTTTCCCTTTCTTCTGAATTCAAATCTTCTTGAACTGCTTTTCTAGATAAGACTACGTTGCTCTTCTCTTTATCAAGCTTTATTACCTTGAAATCTTGAAAGGTTTTTTCTAGATGATCAAAGCTATCCAAAGGTCTCGAATCTACTAGAGACCCTGGAAGAAAAGCTCTTACGCCTGCAACATCAACAGTCATGCCGCCTCGAACTTTTCCAGAAATATAACCCTTGATCAATGCTCCAGTTTCTAGAGCTTCTTCAAGGTTTTTCCAACTTTCATCATGCATTGCTCTTATCCTAGAAACTCTTGTAGAGCCATGTCCGTCTTCTACAGCTTCAAGTGATACTTTAACTTCGTCACCTATTGATAGCTCCCCGTCAACTTCATCTGCTAAAAATTCTGTTCTAGGAATTAGGGATTCAGATTTCAAACCAACGTGGACTGTAACCCAATCTGAAGTTAAATCTACTATCACTCCAGAGATAAGTGCTCCTTGTTCAAAATCCAAAGTTGTGAGACTTTCGTCTAAAAGTTTTTCAAATGCTGTTTCTGTCATAATTTTTTAAAATTCTCCATTACCTTTTCTTC
>MDTD01031162.1_pt1 | contig 19420 bp, 15 predicted proteins | sample 811221 | NCBI WGS metagenome assembly MDTD01 (sample SAMN05326646, study PRJNA326480) | marine metagenome | isolation source: seawater | place: Pacific Ocean: South West | collected 2011 | reverse complement strand
TATATTACAAAGCAAACCTACATCAACAAAATACTCAAATAGCACATTTGTTTAGCCCAAATGATTCTAGCTGGAAGCACCAAGATTTAATTCAAAGTGTTGCTGGATGCTATTCAATGAGCGCTATAGACTCTTTTGGTAACGAAAGTGTATTGAGCGAAGAAGTTTGTATCGACAATTGCCCTAGCTTCAATTTGCCTAATGTTTTTACACCAAACCAGGATGGGCAAAACGATTTATATACACCTTTTCAACCAATAAGATTTATACATAGCCTTGAATTTAAAGTTTATAACAGATGGGGGAATCTTGTTTTTGAAAGTAATGACCCCTTAATCCAATGGGATGGCAAGAGCAGTATAAATAATAAAAATTTAAATGAAGGTGCTTATTTTTATACTTGCATTGTCAATGAAGAACGACTGGGTGGTGTTGTACCTAATAAAAATCATTTAAAAGGCTGGATACAAATTATACGATAATGTTTACAGGAATAATTGAATGCATGGGCTCCATTGAGCAAATAATTGAAGATGGAAGTAATCTACATATTAGTTTAAGCTCTCCTATTTCAAGTAGCTTAAAAGTTGATCAAAGCGTTGCCCATAATGGAATTTGTCTAACAATTGTAGACACAAAGAATAACAAACACACTGTAACAGCCATAAAGGAAAGTATAGAGAGAACAGACATTAGAGATTGGAAAGTAGGCTCCAAAATTAACTTAGAACGTTGTATGCCTGCAAGTGGACGCTTTGATGGACATATTGTTCAAGGACATGTGGACTGCGTTGCGATTTGCACAAAAATCACTTCAGAAAACGGTAGTTCTCGTTTTTATTTTAGCCTAAACCAAGAAACTAAATTAATGGTAGAAAAGGGCTCGATCTGCATAAATGGAATCAGCCTTACTTTAGTTGATGCCGAACCAAGTTCTTTCAGTGTTGCAATAATTCCTTATACACTTGAGAATACAAACCTCAAAAAGATACAGGTCAAAGATAAAGTTAATATAGAGTTTGATATACTTGGAAAGTATATTGCAAAAATGCTTTAGTCCTTCTTACCAATCACTTTAGCACGCAAAAACTCCCTATTAAGTCTAGCAATGTGCTCAACAGAAATTTCTTTTGGACATTCCACAGAACATGCACCTGTATTCGTACACGCCCCAAAACCCTGCTCATCCATTTCCGCAACCATATTTAATGCCCGCTGCTCTCTTTCTACTTGACCTTGAGGCAATAAACTTAAGTGCGACACTTTAGCGGATACAAAAAGCATAGCAGAAGCATTTTTACACGCTGCTACACATGCACCACAGCCAATACATGTTGCTGCATCAAAAGCTTCATCAGCATTCAGTTTATTAACAGGTAAACTGTTAGCATCCCTAGGGGCACCTGTATTCACAGAAACGTAACCACCAGCTTGAATAATAGCATCAAATGATCCTCGATTTACAACCAAATCTTTAATAACCGGGAAAGCATTTGCTCTCCATGGCTCTACATAAATTGTATCTCCATCATTAAATGAGCGCATGTGCAATTGACAAGTTGTTGTTCCCCTTTCTGGTCCATGCGGTTGACCATTAATCACCATCGAACAAGAACCACATATACCCTCTCTACAATCATGATCAAAGGCCACAGGTGGTTGATTCTCACGAACTAACTGCTCATTCAACACATCCATCATTTCAAGAAATGACATATCAGCAGATACGTTACTAACAGTATATTCCTGTAACTCCCCTTTATCTTGAGGCCCAGGCTGGCGCCATACTTTTAATTTGATTTTCATAACTCTACTATTTGTAGCTTCTTTGCTTTAGTTCAATATTCTCAAACTCTAATTTTTCTTTATTTAGCTTAGGCTCCTTCCCTTCGCCCTTAAACTCCCATGCAGAAACATAAGCATAGTCTTTATCATTTCTTAATGCCTCTCCTTCCTCCGTTTGATACTCCTCTCTAAAATGCCCTCCACAAGACTCTTTTCTATCTAAAGCATCAATACACATCAACTCTCCTAACTCGATAAAGTCAGCCACTCGACCTGCCTTTTCCAGTTCTTGGTTAAACTCATCAGCCTTACCCGGTATCTTGACATCTCTCCAAAACTCATCTTTTAAAGCTCGAATATCAGCAATAGCCTGGGTTAAACCTTCTTTATTTCTTGCCATACCACATTCTTCCCACATGATTTTACCTAATCGCTTGTGGAAACTATCTACAGTTTGATTCCCCTTAATACTCATCAACTTTTCAATACGCTCTTTAACGCAATTCTCAGCTTCATCAAATTCTTTCGAATCTATTGAAATTGGGCCGGTACGAATATCATCTGCTAGATAATCACCTATGGTATAAGGTAGCACAAAATAACCATCTGCAAGACCTTGCATTAATGCTGACGCACCCAATCTATTAGCACCATGATCAGAAAAGTTACTTTCACCAGTAGCATATAATCCAGGTATAGACGTCATAAGATTGTAATCAACCCAAACACCTCCCATTGTGTAATGAACTGCTGGATAGATACGCATTGGCACCTCATAAGGGTCTTCTCCGGTTATTTTATGATACATCTGAAACAAGTTGCCATATTTTGCAGAGACGGAATCTTTACCCATTCTCTCAATAGCATATTTAAAATCTAAATAAACTGCCATTTTACTCGCACCAACACCATATCCAGCATCACAACGTTCTTTAGCAGCCCTTGAGGCCACATCTCTAGGCACTAAATTACCGAATGATGGATATCTTCTTTCTAGATAAAAGTCTCTTTCATCTTCAGGAATATCAATAGCTTTTCTCGGATCGTCCTTTTGTTTTGGAACCCATATTCGACCATCATTACGCAGAGACTCTGACATTAATGTAAGCTTAGATTGATGATCACCTGAAACAGGAATACAAGTTGGATGAATTTGAGTAAAACATGGATTCGCAAAAAAAGCACCCTTTTTATAGGCTTTCCATCCCGCTGTAACATTTGAACCCATGGCATTTGTGGACAAGAAAAAAACATTTCCATATCCACCACTTGCCAAAACCACAGCATGGGCCGAATGACGTTCTAATTTACCATTAACAAGATTTCGCGCAATAATTCCTCTAGCCTTTCCATCAACTATCACTAATTCTTGCATTTCATGACGAGAATACATCTTTACAGAACCTGATTTAATTTGACGACTTAACGCGGAATATGCACCAATCAATAACTGCTGTCCTGTTTGACCTCGAGCATAAAAGGTTCTTTTAACTTGTACACCTCCAAATGACCGGTTATCTAACAACCCACTGTAATCACGCGCAAAAGGCACACCTTGAGCTACACATTGATCAATAATATTGACGCTAACTTCTGCCAAACGATGTACATTTGCCTCTCGTGATCGATAATCACCGCCTTTTACAGTATCATAAAAGAGTCGGTAAGCACTGTCCCCATCATTTTGATAATTTTTAGCTGCATTTATACCACCTTGTGCCGCAATACTATGCGCTCTTCTTGGCGTGTCTTGAAAACAAAAACATTTTACATTATAGCCCGCTTCACCCATTGTAGCAGCTGCTGAAGCACCCGCTAAACCACTACCAATAACAATAACACTAATAGCTCTTTTATTGGCTGGGTTTACTAATTTAATATTGGATTTGTGATTCGTCCATTTTTTATCTATTGGACCTTTTGGAATTTTTGAATCTAATTTTGCCATTACGAATTAGTTAGATATATAAAAACTGGAATAATAGCGAATCCAAACGGTATAATTATTGCGAAACCCGAACCCGCTTTCTCAATTATAGGCGAATACTTTGGATGGTTAATTCCTAATGACTGAAAACCACTTTGAAAACCATGCCATAAATGATAGCCTAAGAAAAACATCACAACAACATAGAACGCTGAATATTTTAAATCACTAAACCGAAAAACCACTAAATCATATAGATTGTCAATATTTTTCAAAGACTCATAGCCTATAAAATTGTGCTGGTACCAAAAACTGTATAGGTGAAGACCTAAAAATACGAGAACAATGGCACCTAAGTGCAACATTATTTTTGAAGCAAGACTAGAATTCTTGGGTATGGCGCTTGAGTAAGCGTAACCTTGCTTTCTAGCAGATTTGTTTTTTAAGCTAAGCGCAATTGCATAAACTATATGAAAAACAATTCCTGCATAAGTCACAATCCTCAGTACTTGTACTGCCGGATTAGTACCCATAAATGCAGCATACTCATTGAAGGCTTCTTTTGCTCCATCACCACTAAGTAAAATCAGGTTGCCCAAAAGATGCCCTAATAAAAATAAACACAGAAATAAGCCAGTGAGACCCATTATCCATTTGCGTGCAATTGAGGACATACCAACCCCTGTCATAAACATCAATGCGTTTTTAATCATTCCAATTTAATTTCAGATTAAAATAATACGTCAAAAATACGAGATTATTCGCGTTATTTCAAGTTTAAAACAAGTTATGAAAATCTCTAGAGAAATCTAATAAGGTGGGCGACTGACAATGACTTAGAACTTTACCTTTTTCTTCTTCTGATTGTGAAATCCATACACATTTCATGTTGAGGGCAGCCCCAAATTCTAAATCGCTAACACTATCACCAATCATGATTGATTGTTTGAAATTTATTTCTGGAAAGTCTTCTTTAGCCTGTAAAGCCATTCCAGGGGCAGGCTTACGGTTTGGGCTGCCATTATCATCAGGACAGAAATATACTGCATCAATAAATATATGATTGGACTTTAGCTCTTCAAGCATCCTATCGTGTATATCATGCAAGTCTTCTTCTGTCATTAAGCCTTTGTATATTCCTCTTTGATTTGTTACTATAATCAGAAATCGTGCTTCTTGTCTTAACTTATACAAAGCCTCAAACACGCCTTTATTAAAAATAAAATCAGACCATGAGCGCACATAATCATTATCAATTTTTCTATTAATAACCCCGTCTCTATCTAAAAAAATAGCACTTATCATGATTTGAAAATTTCCAAAAGTTCTTTTTGAGCACGCTTATAATCTTCAGGGATACCAATGTCAATAAAATAATTTTCAAAGACTAAAGCCTGTATTCTAATTACATTTAACCCTTTTTCCAAAACTTCTTTTTCGAAAGAAAACTCCTTTTCCAAAGAAAAGTTTTCAAAAATATCTCGGGACATTAAGTAAACACCTCCATTTATGGCTGCTTGATCAAAATATTGCTTCTCTTTAAATGCAATCACCTTGCCTAAAGAGTCAATCTCTACTGCCCCATATCTGGAGCAATGACGCATCGAACAAAGACTCAATATTAGAGGCCTATCTAATCTCCAATGCCTCCGCAATATATCAAATGACACATCAAAGAAACTATCGCCATTAAGAACGAAAATAGCTTGCTCTTTGCATAAACTAAGACTCTTTTTAATACCGCCACCAGTGCCCAATGGGGTCTCCTCAAGGGCATATGTCAAACGCATATTTTTAAAGCGTTTACCAAAATAATTCTTTATTGCTTCATGTTTATAGCCTACTGACAGCACAACATGCTCAATCCCTTCTTCTAATAAGTATGACAATAAGTAATATAAAAACGGCTTATTCCCAATTGGCGCCATAGGTTTTGGTAAGTCAGACAAAACACCTTTTAACCTTGTACCAAAACCACCTGCAAGAACAATTGCCTCTTTAAACATCTTATGACTTAAACAAGTGTGACTCTACTTGCTCACAAATTAAATGACCAAGCATTATATGACATTCCTGAATACGCGCTGTGTCCGTGGATGGTGCCTTTAAAATAATATCACATAATCCATCCATCTCTCCCTGCTTACCTCCTGTAAACCCAATAACAAATATGTCCATTTTCTTCGCAACTTCAATTGCACGAACCACATTAGAAGAATTCCCTGAAGTTGAAAAAGCCATGAGCACATCACCTTTTTTACCAACGCCGCGCAAATATCTAGAATAGACCTCTTCATAAGAATAATCATTGGCTACGGCTGTAAGATAGGAGGTATTTACATGCATTGCCTCAGCATTGAGTGGTGGCCTATCAAAATAATAGCGCCCTGAAAGCTCAGCAGCTAAATGCTGAGCATCTGCTGCACTTCCTCCATTTCCACAAAACAACACCTTTCCATCCTTATCGTACACATCAACAATCTTATTAACTGCTTGAGACAATGCATCTATAATATGACTTCCGTCTAACATTTTCTCCTTTGCACTTATAGAAGCCTTTATACCTTTTCTTAATATGTCGCTTAAATCCTCCATGTTGTCAATCCCAATTCTGTAAAATGATAGGAGCTAAATTCTCCACCAAAGGTATTTAATTTACGCATAACATTAAAACGACTGTTATTAGGACAATATAGCATCATGAAACCTCCTCCTCCGGCACCAGAGATTTTACCTCCTTTTGCCCCTGCACTTAACGCAGCCTCATATATTTCATCAATAAAATCATTAGAAATACTATTGGCCATCTTCTTTTTATATTCCCATCCAAAACTTAATATCTCTCCTAATGCATCAATATTTCCTACTAACAATGCCTCTTTCATTAAATCAGCCTGCTCTTTTAATTTATGCATAGCGTCAATTGAAGCCTCTTTATTGTTATTTACATTTTGACACTGCTCATCTATAATCTCAGAAGATTTTCTACTTACACCAGTATAATATAAAAGCAGATTAAACTCGAGCTCATCGAGATATTTTTGCTTAATCCGCAAGGGATTTACTATGACTCTGTTTTTGTCAAAAAACTGCATATAATTCACTCCACCAAATGCGGCTGTATATTGATCTTGCTTCCCTCCCGCCATCTCCAAGTCTTCACGCTCAATCTTGTAAGCTATATTTGCAAAATCATACTCGCCAAACGGCAAATTTAAAGCTTCCGCGAAAGCACCCAAAATAGCTACAACTAAAGTTGAAGATGTTCCTAATCCTGAGCCAGCTGGTGCATCCACATAAGTACTAAGCTTAAAGCCAAAGGGCTTTTTAACATAATGCTTTACTAAATGATTATAAACACCTTTAAGCAAATCTAAATGCCCATCAAGAGGAATAAAATCACAAAGTTCACAATCAAAATGCTCATTCCGATCATGTGCTGACAAAGATATCTTTTCACTACTCGTCAATTCTAATGTAGCATACGCATAAAGACTAATTGTGGCATTTAATATAGCACCACCGTATAAATCTGAGTAAGGACTAACATCTGTTCCTCCACCTGCCAAACCTAATCTTAAAGGAGCGCGACTTCTGTATATCATATAACACCAAATTTAGTGCAATTCCTTATATATATCAAGTATAGTGGAAGACATAGAGGCCCAAGAAAAGGCCTTTTTAAACTCTTTAATGTTCTGCAACATCTTTTTATGGTCAGCTTCATTATAAAAACGCATTATTGACTCTTTGATATCTAAAGGATCTAAATCTGATACATAGCCAACCTTTCCATGTGGAACCAGCTCTGGAAGCCCACCGACTCTAGTTACAATCATTGGCTTTTCAAAATGATATGCAATCTGAGTGACCCCACTCTGCGTGGCAGTTTTATAGGGCTGCACTACTAAATCTGCTAAGCTAAAGTAATAACGAACCATTTCATCACTTATAAAGTGATCATGCCAAATTAAACGATTTCCTAGATCGAACGATTTTTCTAATTTTTTATAGTGCTCTTCATTTGAATAAAACTCTCCAGCCACTAATAGTTTTAGCTTTGGAAATTGAGTCTTCATTAAGGCGCAGGCTTCCATTAACAAATCCAAACCCTTATAATCTCTTATAAAGCCAAAGAAAAGCATATAATCAAAGTCAGAATTTAGGCCTAGATATTTACAAGCTTCTTCTTTTGTGCATTTTTGTCCAAAATTATCAAACAAAGGATGGGGGTGTAATCTGAGCAATTTATTGGTAAATGATTTTATATCATCTAGCACACTATCTGACATTGCAATAAATGCATTGCATGAACCAACAAAATATTTTGAAAGCCAATAATCCCCAGTTCTAGATTCATGTGGGATCATATTATCTACTATAGTAACCACCTTCGTCTTACTAAAAAACCGTACCAAGTAGGCTATACTGCCCAAACAAGGCCCCATAAATGGCAACCAAAACTTCATTACAAGTAAGTCTGCTTTAAAAGCTTGAATCTTTAAAAAGGTACCCAACCAAGAAAAGGGATTAATTGAATTCAAACAAACTTCTATATCTAAACATTCTGGCGGCGGCGATTCTGATAGCTGTGTTTTTCCAGGAAAAAAAACAGAAGGATATTGCAATGAAAATGTGAATATTTTTACTTCATGCCCTTCCTCTTGAAATTGCTTAGCTAAACGCTCATTATAAGAGGCTAAGCCACCCCTCAAAGGGTATGCTGATCCTAAAATGGCAATTTTCAAGAAAGCCCAATTTTATCTTTAATGGGATACTTGTTTCTATCTATGGCATTTCTAGAAATAAGCTCTGCTAGAAATCCTGCTAAAAAAAGCTGTGTACCAATAATCATGGCTAACAAACCAAGATAGAAAAGTGGCCTGTCCGTCATATGATACTCTAAAAAAACAAACTTAGCTACAACTAAATAAGCAGAGACAATAAAACCTACCATAAATGATAATGTACCCAAAAGACCAAACAAATGCATTGGCTTTTTACCAAACCGAGTAACAAACATTATTGATATTAAGTCTAAAAAACCATTTATAAATCGCTCGATTCCAAACTTACTAACCCCATGTTTTCTAGCTTGATGCTCAACAACCTTCTCTCCTATTTTATAAAATCCCGCTTTTTTTGCAATAACTGGTATATAGCGATGCATCTCTCCATAAACCTCTATAGACTTTACTAAATCATTTTTATAAGCTTTCAAGCCACAGTTGAAATCGTTAAGCTTTATACCAGAAAGTACACGCGTTGCTCCATTAAACAGTTTCGTAGGAATTGTCTTACTTAGTGGATCAAAACGTTTTTTCTTCCATCCCGAAACTAAGTCATAATCCTGTTCCATAATCATCCTATATAGTTCAGGCAATTCATCTGGGCTATCTTGCAAATCAGCATCCATGGTAATTACTACATCTCCCACTGCAGAATGAAAGCCTTCATTTAAAGCCGCTGATTTACCCCGATTCCCTCGAAAACTTATTCCTTTCACACTACTATTTTTTTTGGCTAGCTCTTGTATTACATCCCATGAGCTATCTCTACTACCATCATCAATGAAAATAATTTCATAAGAATAATTGTTTTCTTCAAGAGCTTTATCTATCCAATTTGCTAGCTCCTCTAAAGACTCCTCTTCATTAAATAATGGTATGACTACTGAGATATCCATCGGACTTATACATTTTCCTTTAATCGCCTATATTGCATTAACAATGCCAAGATCATCGCAATGGCAAAGGCAGGAAATAACATGTAAACATATTGTTTCATAGCCCCATTAAAGTCTAAACCATATTGCCTTGATTCTATTTCTGCTTTCATTTTTTTAAACTCAATAGGAGGCGCTCCACCTGCCTCTAAACGCCTAAATTGAAAATCATAATCTGCTTTACGAAAAAGACTACTCAAGGGTTCCTCAGGACCATATTGTCTAGGATGCACATAGTTAAATATGAAAACATGCGTCAATTGAACCCAAAATGCAATAATAGCAAAGGTTAGAAATGGAGGTTTCAAAAATGGCCGAACGCTTGTATTAATATCATAAACTGTAAAAACAGAGCTATAGACCATAAAAGCAAGAATAAAGAAAAAAACTAGTATTCTTAAATAGAAATTTGCGTATAAAGCCGGATCAATAAAATAAAGAGCCAACAAATAAACTATAGATAGTACACTTCCAAACAAAGGCACCTTCTTAACAGAAAATAAAGGCATAATTATTCTAGTTTTTTTAATCTACCATCATTATATACAGCTAAGGCCTTACCCTTGATTTCCTTATTAAGAAAGGGAGAATTATTAACTGTTGAAATCTTATTCGAAATGCTGTATGTCCAATTTTTGTAAGGGTCAAATATTGTCACATTCGCCTGTTTGCCTTCTTCAATAACTGGCACTTCCAAACCTAGCACATTTCTAGGATTCAATGCAAGAACTTGAACTATATTATTAAGATTAACATTTTCACCCATAGCCATTATAAGTGCGGAAAAAGAAGTCTCTAAATTAATAGCACCATGCTTCGCAAACAAAAACTCAATGTCTTTAGACTCTTGATCTTCCGGGTTGTGATTAGAACAAACCACATCTATCAACCCATCTTTAACTGCTTCAATCAATGCCAAACGATCTTCTTCAGACCTCAGGAAAGGCTTTACTTTATAATTTGTATCAAAATCTTCTAAAGACCTGTCATTAAACATCAAGTTTAAACTACTTACCGAAACTGTAATATTTAAACCTTTTTCTTTTGCTGACCTTATTAGTGACAGACTTTCCTTTGAAGTTATATGCGCAAAATGAAGTTTAGACTTTGTATATTTTAATAGCGCTATACCTCTTTGGACACCAAGAACTTCAGCTATAGACGGCATACCCTTCAAGCCCAAAGCTGCACTTACATTACCTTCATGCATCGTTGTAGATACGGCAAGACTAGCATCATTTGGATAATCAAACACAACACCGTCAAACTGCTTTACATATTGCAAAGCTCGAAGCAATATATCAGAGCCTAAGGCCTTTAGGCCATCACAAAACCCAAGAGCTCCTGCCTGATACATATCAAACATCTCTGTCAACTCCTTTCCATTCTGATCCTTAGTAGTACAACCCAAAGGAACCACTTCAACAAGACTCCTCTTTGAAAGACTTTTAATATATTCTATTTCTGACTTATTTTGGACATATGGCCTAGTATTAGGCATTAATGCGATTCCCGTAAACCCCCCTTTTTCAGCCGCTGCCATACAGGTTCCAAAATCTTCTTTGTATTCAAAGCCCGGGTCTTTAAGGACAGCAAATAAGTCAAACCAGCCCGGGCTCATACATGATTCTTCAAACTCTAAAACCTCTTCTTCATAATCCGACTCAATATTAGTAGCTATTTTAACAAAAGTGCCATTTTCAATCTTAACGTCTTTGACTTTGCCGTTATATTGAGAATTTGGATCAATTATTTTTACTCGCTTAATAATCATAGGGTTATGTTAACTTTTTTAGCAAAAAGATCTCTAGAAGGATAAATACTAGTGCAAAAATAAGACAAACTTTCCATAGCTGTTCCTTTCCTCGATTTTCAAAAGAAGATAAATTCAAATCCTGCTCTCCAAGCTTTTCCAATTCTTCAATTGATTTAAAATATTCAGATGTTGTGGAATTAGGATCCATTAATTTAGATTCTTGTTTGCTCGAGTTAAATGCCAACTTCGCTTTACAAGCAGCACCTTCAAAAACATGATAAAATCCTTTATTCTGAACATCTTTACTAAAATCAAGATATGATCGCCTATTTTTCTTTAATTCGTTAGGATAAAACTCAATATCTTCTGATCTAACTCTTAGGGCCTTTACATTCTTAATAAAATCAAAATATTGCATAGAAAGTTGATGTTCTTCATCAAAGTTCAGAGCCCACTTTTTTAATGAAGCACTTTGCTGAGCCATATTATATAATATACTTATCCATAAGGCATTAGTTCCAAAATTTCCATAGACCGAATCTAAGCCTACAGCCATCTGATAAATATTTGAATTACCTTTCTCAAATACATGCAAAACTGATTTATCGTTATTTAACTTCAGCACATCTAAAGCTGATGAAGATCTACTAGAAACAAGTTCGTATATTTTTTTAATTTTTGGCCAAACTACATTTTTTGGAATATCCTTAAATACATGCTTTAATAACTTTGATTCTAAATTAGGCGTGCTTAAACCCATATCAACTTTATTCAAACTAGCATACTGGGAAATACCAATTCTACTACTAAAATTCTGATAACTATGAAGATCCATTTTATCTTTAGGCAAAATCAATAAATCTCCTCCCTTTTTAACGTATTGCTCTAATCCTGAAAGCAAAACTCCCCCCAAACGTTCAAGTCCATTTAATACACAAAATTGAACCCCGTCAAAATCAGCTAGCTTAAGCCGATTAGCATCAACATATCTAGTTTCAAATCTATAATTACTGAATAATGCTTTTGTTTGTTTCCCAACATCTGATTCAGATATACATAGAATTTTAATTGCACTAGACGTCTGTAAACTAACTCTATAATCATTGTCAAACTGCACAGGGCTATCCTCTAGTTGGAATATTAACTCAGACCAATCATTTTCCGAAAAAAGCAGCTCTGTTGTATCAAAAAATATTTTTGATTTGATTTCTAAATGTTTAATAGCTTTCAACTCATTATTTAAGCTAATGTTCATTTGAACTTTACGATTATCTACAATGTTTGAATTAATGCGCGCATGTACTTTAAGCTTTTGATTAGCTAAAAAATAATCTGGCGTTGTCCATACAGAGTCAATGTAAACGTTCGCCCAAACTTTATCATTTAATCTATAAAACAAATGATTAATGCTCTTATTATCTTGAACTTCTGGCATATACTGAAAATCTGAAAACCAAACTATTTCCTTAAACCCCTGTTTGGATTTTAAATCCTTTAACTGCTGTGCATATATAGCTTGAGACTCAATGCTTCTCTCTGTAAAGTCTATCCTGTCAATTAGAGATAAAGCGTCTTCTCCACTTACAAATACTGATGGAAGATCCATAAATGCATTAGAAAATATACTGAAACTAGCATAGGGAGACAATGACTTAATCTTATTCTTCGCTAGTGACTTAGCCTTTAGCATCAAACTTCCTGAACCATCATCAACACTCATGCTCATTGAGTTATCTATATAAATGCTGACCCACTGCTTTTGTTTTTCCTTGTTAAGATCCAAAAAGTTTGGCTGCATAAATGCTAGCACTAAAGAAACAAACAAGGCTATACGGCTAAGTAAAATCCACTTTTTTTTAAGCTTATTCTTAAAGGCTTTTTCTTCCTTTAAAGCCTTTAATAGTGGGAGATTACTAAAATAGACCTTCTTATATCTCTGGAAGAAAAAAAGATGAATAATAATAGGCACAAGCAAGACCAAAAGAGCCCATGCAAAACCAGGAAATATAAAACTAAAAACAATCACCGTATTAAAACCATTTTACCTAAACCACTCTTAAAGAACTTATCAATAGAAGTTGTTCTATGATTTATGCTCTGACCTTTAATTCTTGTAACTACTCTGTATAAATACACTCCATTAGCTAGCATATCTCCAAAGGAATCACGTCCATCCCAGCTATATTCTGTAACATTCCTTCCTATATGAATTGGACCTAAATCCTCTTTAAAAATTTCTTTAACAACCTTACCTGAAATATTAAATATTTGTATTTTAAAATAGTCAGGTACTTCAACTCCTGTCAAGGTGAAAATAAACTTTGTTTGACTACTAAAAGGATTCGGATAGTTCATTATGTGAGAAATAGAAGACTCAATAATAACTTCAAAAGTAATAACATAATCCAATTGAGCTACAGAGTTATTAGACTTATCTTTTCCTTGAACAATAAGCTTATAAATACCATTTTTAGTAAAGCTTGGCATTAGATGAACTTCAGCCTTATTTCCTTGGTTGGTATTTAATGAAGCAGGATAAAAATTCACAAGATTGCTAGAAAAGCTTTGACGATTCATTTGACCCTCAGGGTTGACAATAAAAAGGTTTAATAAAGATGTATCATCCAAGGCTAAGAATGTATTTTCATCCTGTAAACTAATTCTAATTTCTGGCTGAGCTGAAACAATATCTCCATCAAGAATATGAACACCATCAAAAGTTACATCTAAAAGAGGATGTGTATTATCTTTTTTAACATAAAATGGCACTAAGCCAACATTGTTAAATAAAGAATACTCTAATTGATCATAATCTGGATTCACTTTAATCAATAAACGATTTTCTCCACTTAAACCTCTTGTATCATATTTTATCGAGGTCAATAATTGACTACCAACTCTTAAGCTATCCTGTCTAGCATAATCAATAGACACAACACCCTGATTTTCAGTCAGAATATAATAATCAATCAACAGGCTGTCCATTGGCATTTTAGATACATTTTCCACCATAGTTTCAAAAACTAGACTATCCCCCTCCACCAAGGTATCCCTATAGAAATTTAAATACCCAACTGGGCTTAAATTAGATTCTGGTATCTCTTCATACAAAAGTCGCCAATATTTTAGCTGCAGTGGGGTTCTCAACGAATCATCCCTACAGTTTATCTCCAAACGCAAGTATGGATAATCCCTAGCTAATAGATGTTTCAAACTTGTATCTTTTGATAAAACATTATCTTCTAAAAGATGTTCAACCCCATATGGATCAACACCTATTAACTTTACTGAGTAACTTTCATTATTAGCATCCTTTGGCAAAGCATCCCATTGAAATCGTTTCCACTCAGCCGCTGGGCCTATCTTAGGACTTTTCCATCCTCCTTGTGTCCATAAACTATTCACATTCACATTAAAGCTTAAAGCTGAATTGGACGTATCTGCTTTATCTTCGATAATAGTAAAATTTGAATTCCCTTTTTGAACAAACATTCCCCACGCTGTTTTATTTGGAACATTTCTAATTAAGTTAGAACCTAAAGACTCAAAAGCCAAATACAGATCTTCATTCCATTGCTGAGGAAAAGGACCTGCTGAACCAGGAACAATAAAAGCCAAAACATAATTACCGTTAGGAATGGTGTCAATGAATTGCACAATTCGTTCACGCCAAAGTTGAGTTGACGCAGTATTATTTTTAACAGAATCTGGAAAATCAAAATGATAAAGTGCATTAGGCTGACAATGTTTATTTCCCAAGTCTCCTATTGAGGTTCCATTATATTTACTGACCCATGGTATAACCGTAGTACTATCAAAAACAGCAAAACTAACTCCACCTCTTGGCCAAAAATTATATAAGCAAGCAATTGTAGACTGATGACTACCATTAATATAATAACCTACATCTTTACCATTTACGCTATTAGGATAATTAGCCCAGTTATAACTAAACAGCATAATATCTTTTAAGTCATCTATAAACTCAAATTTATTGTGTTGTTCAAGCTTAACATTTGAAAAATCGTTTTCCTTCAACTGATATAAATGAGATTGATTCCACCCGCCATTCTCATTGGATAAATAGATAAAACTATGTTGATTCCATTTAAAATCACCACTGTAAATACTATCTAAGCTTATTCGCCAATAATAAACAACACTATCAGTATAATTAAAATTTGGCTGCCACTTTATAAGACCACCTATTTGCTCAATAATTGTGTCTTTTCTAATTGGACTATTAAAAAGGGCAGTAGTGTCCAACTGCCATACTATTCTTCTTTTAGGAGCAAATACATTAACTGTCGATGCGCTTAACACAGGCATTGTATCACCTACAATACTATAATCAAAAGGATATACAGGCATAATATCATCTGATAATATAATCAACTCCACTTCTAACACATTATTCAGATAGTTCTCTAACTCATCTATCTGTAAAATTGGTGCTTGATCTGTAGGATCAATTTCAACTTTTAAACTATTTATACCCAAAGCTAATTCAGGATTAGTTTCAATAGAAACAATTATTGTATCATTATACAAGGGTGCTCTATGCATTTCTTCATACGACATTGCAATACTTCCGTCAGGAAAGGTGCGCTCAACGCGAACTAGAAAAGAATCATGAACTGCCTTACCTAAATTAAATACCTCAAAATGCATTTCAAAACTATCTTCATTTACTGTTACATATGAAGGGTTAAATCTCACTTTATCTACATCTATAGCATAATCAGGAAGACTTGGAGTATTTAAGTGTAAGAAAGGCTCACCATGAAGATTAAATGTTTGACATGTGTAGCGCAAGAACATGTCAGTAGTATCATATAAATCATGTATACTTTCTTTAATTAAGCCTCCTAAACTAAGTCCATAACTTTTTTGAGAAAAATGCTCTAGAAAAGAATAAGAATAAATGTGATCATATGCAGAATAGGACAAACCTGCAGCAGCTAAAAACCCAATACTTCCTTTGTCTTCTTGTATAACAAAACGCTTACTCATTGTAAGACCCGAAGTATACATATTGCCTGAGTAACAGCCATTAGATATTACCAAGGGATACTTGCCGGTGTTTGTGTAATTTTCAGGTACGTCAACACTAAAATCAAAAGAATTAGCACTCGAATGTCCAAAAAAGTTCATAATTGAAACTCCATTATTAAATAAAGAATCAAATAGCTGAGAATAAGCTATTTGAATGGGATTTGATGAGTTTTTTAAAAAGGTTGTTACATTTCCACCAAAGGCTGTGTCTTCTAATAAATCTTTATATTGATTCAAATATGACTCAAACTGCTGCTGCTCAATGATGTCCGACCCACCACCAAAATGCAATATCTCTTTCATCCAAGCTTTGTCCTCAATTGTTTGTGGCAAAGAAACATTACTCTCATGATCCTGAACTTTTTCTAAATATATTCGAACATCATCTGGAGTCGTGGCTGCTAAACGACCAATAGGAAAACGAGGACGATAATCGTAAAGTTCAGCTGCTAACATTTGATCAGACATTACTGCACCAAAGCATGGTAAGACATTGTCTGCACTTTTATAATTATACCCTAATCCTAAACCAACTAAAAATATTCCTTTTGTATTGTAGAACCATTGATCAGACATAAAATCAAAAAAGTTCACATAGGCCATTGGGTGATACTGCTCCCCATACGCGAATTGATTACTCAAAGACTCAAAGTCATACACTTTCGTTACCAAGCCTTGTGAATTCCTATAATCTGCATATGACTTTATCCAATTAGTTCCATTTGATGAGTCTTGTAAGGAAGGATGAGTAATAATTATATAATCTCCCTGATTATTAACATCATAAAAGTTTATCATTTCTATCTTCTTAAGAGAAGATACTGACTTCACATTTGCTTCAGAGCTTATATAGAGTTCTCGATTAAGAACGGAGCTTTCTAGAGCAAAACGATGATGCACACCGTTAAACTGGCCCTCTAGTCTTTGCTTATTCGTCAAATCATAAAGTATACTTTGACTTGACAGAGAGTTAAAACTTTCTATCTCTATATATTTCCTAGAGTTGCTATCCCCAGCTAAATTAAATTTAAAATCTTTTGAATTGTTAAAATTAAAACTTCGTTCATACACTAGCTTTATATTTGAAACTGCAATCCTGTCAGTGGAGTAAAGATCACCCACAGCCTCAATAATACAATTTGTGCTAGGACTATACATAAATGCTGAAGACATTCTCTTAGAGGCCTTAAAAACATCATATCCATCAAAATAACGATCAATTGTGTCTCCCCCTAAATTAATACGCACATGATGATCAGGATTTAAAGCCAATCGATTAGATTTTCCAACTAAAGTAATTTCAAAGTCTACACTATCTTCAACAGATGATGAAAATGGCAAGACATAGTTCATGGAGGTACTATTTATGGTTACCCCTGTATAACCCTCTCCTTCCTCAAAATCACTAAGATTAAAGGGGATTGAGCTTCCTCCAATCTGAAAAGGCTTACCTTGATTGAAATATGTCTCATACAGCAATATTTCTTCATGTCTGTAAATTGAATCTTTTGGCGGCGGGTTAGAAAGATCGTTTACAGTCTTAACCATTCGCTCATTAAACGTTTGATTATTCCAGGTTAGAAAAAAAGTAGATGAGTCAGAAAACAAAGATGAATAAGTATGCAGTTGCCAATCTGCCTCCTTAAATAACTGCGTATCAAAATCACCATCATGCTTATCCGCAAAAAATTCGATATAATCATTGGTAGAAAATGGTCCGGGGGTTGTTACATAAATTGGAACTTCTTTACCTCTGTAAAACAATTGAAAATTCGCACCATTAACCTGAGTTAAATTAACTCCGGCAGATGTTAATTCCAACGCTGCTATTCGATACAAACCTCTATCTTTAGTTTGAAATTTGACATAATCATTAGCGTTTGAAGAAAATGAAATCCACTCATTCCCGTAGTTCTGACCATTAACGGTACAAAAAGCCAAAGCTAGCAACAGAAATAGAAAGAGGCGCATTACTCTTCTGAACTTATTTGTTTATTAATACTTACCGACAAAGAAAAGACATGAGAATACATATTCTGCAGACCACCACCAACATTTGTAAATGCATAATCTACATTAACGCTTTTGATTTTTAAGCCTAATCCAAAATTAGGTTGAACACTAATAACCTCTTTATCTGTAAGATCCTCTGTAAATCTTTGAAAATTATTAACACCTCCTCTCACAAAAACCACATCAGAGTAAACAAACTCCAAACCAAACCTAGGGTCAATACTGAATGGATCCGCTGAAATCAAAACATTTCTTTTACCATCCGTTGTTAATGCCAAATTCACACTAGGCCGTAACTTGTATTTCTCTAGAAATGCATATTCATAATTAGCACCAATTACAATGCTAGGCATCGTAATTTCTAGACTATTTTCTGGTATAAGATTTTCAGTAGCTGCTAAGACTTCTTTTTCTTCTTCAGTAAAATTAAAAGACCAAGCATTAAAGGTAGTTGTAATATCCCTAGCCATTAATCCAAATTTCCATTGTCCTCTATCTAACTGCAGTCCGCCATCAAGCCCAAAACCCCATGAATTGGCAAACTGACCTATTTGACGATGTACGGTCTTAAAGTTAGCACCAAAACGCAAACCTTCACTACTACTTAATCTAGCAACACTAAAGACAAAAGCATAATCCGCTGCAGAGAAAGAAGTAACATTGTCATAATTAACACTACCATCAGGCTCAAGCAACAATAAGGTATTAGGTATATCATCTATTGCAAAGCGAATAATCCCGAAACCCAAGAATGTGCGTTCATCTTTGGTAGGTAACACTAAGCCACCAAAATCATATTTTGCTATACCTGCAAAATACTCTGAATGCATCAATGAAAACTGAAGATCATTTTCAGCCAAACCCAAGCCCGCAGGATTCCAATAAATCGAATAAACATCTGAGGCTAAAGCCACCTGACAATTGCCCATTGCTAAAGCACGGGCACCAATACCTAAAGATAAAAACTCATTACTATACTTCTTGATTTGACCAAACATAAGTGTTGGGGCTAAAAAAAGGAGAATACATAATATTGAAACATTAAAATTAAACTTGATTATCATTGCTTTATTCATGTATTAATTAGATATCGTAAATATAAACATATTATATGCAAGCACCGATTAAATTTCAAGTTTGCTAGAATTGATAATTAGTT
>MDTD01077360.1_pt1 | contig 19421 bp, 17 predicted proteins | sample 811221 | NCBI WGS metagenome assembly MDTD01 (sample SAMN05326646, study PRJNA326480) | marine metagenome | isolation source: seawater | place: Pacific Ocean: South West | collected 2011 | reverse complement strand
CTTAGATTAACATCGATATGTTCCCATGGGTGGCAGATTTACCCTCAGAAACACCGCTATTATAGCAAGCAAAATTGATTTGGAGGTTGAACCTAAGCTCAATATAGTGCCGTCGGATGACATTCTGACTATGACCCCCAGCACTGACGTGATGCTTAGGGGGGCAATCCTCATTGGGCCAGAGCACCAATCAATCTGATCAATGCTCGATATGAAAAGCTTAGTGAAAAACCAAGTTTTCGGGAGTCGAAAAGATGTCTGATTCTTGCCGATGGGTGGTACGAATGGTCAAATCGAGAAAGCTTAAAGGCTCCCTACTGGTTTTATGCAAACGACGATATTCTCTTATTTGCCGGCATCTATGCAGACATCAACTGCGGAAAAGGGTGTGGGGTAGTCACGACAAGAGCCAGCGAAAAGATTTCAATGACACATCATCGGATGCCTCTTCTTATAAATCCTATAAATCTCAAAGATTGGCTAGAGGGATCTGATGATTCTAAGACTTATGAAGAAAAACCCGACATTGCCTACCATCGGGTGAGCACGCTTGTAAACTCGCCAAACAATAATTCTGAGGGTTGCACGATTCCTGTTGTTTTGACACCAGCCAACGAACAAACTGAATTTTCCCTGAAATAGTTCTATCTCCAAAAAAAACAAGCAAAGTTTTGATACCTGAACTGCGAAGCTAAATTTAAACTTTACATGACAGCTCGATCATTCGTTGGTATCTTAGTTAATTATGCAAGCCGAAATAACTAGGGGGTGCATTATATCGTTGTCGCTTTATCAATGTTCCATCTCAACCTTTATAACTGCCCTAAACAATCTAGTAGGCATTTTGACCAAGGGTGCCAACCATTCAAAAACTGGAGATCTCGACGAATCGGTTCTGATCAACTTCAGGCTATACCCCGATATGTTGCCCTTTTCATTCCAAGCACAAGCTGCCACTGATTTTGTGAGACGCGGGGCAGCTAGGATGGCAGCGATCGATGCTACAAGTTACTAGGATAATGAAGCTAGCTTTGCTGAGCTACAGTCTAGGGTCGAGAAAACCATGATTTTTTTAGCTTCGGTTCCAGAGGAAAGTATAGAAAAACATAAGCATGACGATATTGTTTTCCAAGCCGGTACTTATGATTTTAGATTTGGGGGCCTTGATTATGTAAATTCATGGGTAAAACCGAACTTATACTTCCACATTACATCGACCTACAACATACTACGTCATAATGGCGTGGAACTAGGGAAGCTCGATTTTCTCGGGACGCTAGCAGAAGAATAGGTTTATCAGCGAATATTTCTGGCAATTGGTTTGGCCCGTTTTAAACGCTCTTTGGATTCATTTGCGCACAGGTGTGAGCTTTGTTTTGCAAATTCTATTATCCGATTCTCGCGACCCTAAATTAGCGATTGGCATTTTTTGAATATTACTGGCTAAATGGATATGCTCAACACGATTATACATTTCAAAATCTGTCATATATGTGATAACGGTGATGATCATTACAATAATCCTGCAATGAAAAGCTTCCAATAATGACTGCACAAGCTGACCAGATTCTGGACGACAACTCGTCCCTACCGAGTCTTACTGACGCACTAATCCCGGTAGCGTTTCTTGTTTCTATGCTTTCAGCTACTGCCCATGTATTTGGCGCCGATGCCATGGGTCCTAACCAGCTGGTACTCATCTTGTCTGCGGCAGTAGCATCAATAATCGGCAAAAAAAACGGCATGCATTGGGAGGAAGTTGAGAAAGCCATTCTGCGCCAAATAGCCGTTTCTTTGCAGCCAGTCTTGATATTACTTATTGTTGGCGCAATGATTGGCAGCTGGATTCTTAGCGGCACGGTTCCCACAATAATCTACTATGGCGTTGACCTAGTCTCGCCGAGTTATTTCTACATCTCTGCCAGCCTTGTCTGTGCCATACTAAGTTTCAGCATCGGGAGTTCTTGGTCGGTTGCGGGCACATTGGGTATCGGCTTAATGGGCATAGCCATCGCAATGGGTTTATCCTTGCCCATAAGCGCGGGAGCGGTTATTTCCGGCGCTTACTTCGGAGACAAGCTCTCCCCTCTTTCCGATACCACTAATCTAGCTGCAGCGGTCACTGGCAATGATCTTTTTGAGCATATTAAACATATGCTATGGACGACAGTGCCCAGCTTTCTCATTGCTCTTTGTCTATTCTTCTTTCTTGGCCTAGATAATTCATCCACAGTATCGATAGATGAAATAAATAAATTGCAACATTCAATGGCAGAGACTTTTAACGTTCATCTACTGGCATTGATACCTTTTTTATTGATGTTGCTCCTTGCGGCAAGGAAAATTCCTGTGCTTCCTGCATTGCTCTGCGGGACACTAGTCGGAGCGTTATTCGCCGTATTGCTTCAATGGGATGTAGTCATTAAATTGGCAAATGATCAGGGTCTAAGTGATTCTGCTTCAATATTTAAGGGCTTGATGAGCGCCATGTTTTTTGGCTTTCACTCTGAGACAGGCAATGTTTCGATGGATATTCTATTGTCGAAGGGCGGGATGGAGAGCATGTTGCCAACGATCGCACTGATGATAACTGCAATGACGTTCGGAGGCGTTATGATGGGAACAGGACTTCTCAGACGATTATTGTCAACCACATTGCAACGTGCAAAAAAAACCGGCGACTTAGTATCAACCACAGTAGGTACTTGCGTCGGCACCAACATCTTGGTCGCAGATCAGTATTTGTCGATCATTATCCCAGGTCAAATGTTTGCCGACGCATATAAAGATCAAAAGCTGAAGCCAGTGAACTTGTCGAGAACCCTTGAGGACTCCGCCACCCTTACCTCAGCCCTTGTCCCGTGGAATACATGTGGAGCCTATATGACTGCCACTCTGGGTGTAAGCACGTTCATGTATGCGCCGTTCGCCTTCTTCAATTTTCTTTGTCCCATGATTGCAGTTTTTTACGGGTATCTAAATATCGCTCTACCCACAATTGAGGACTAAAATAGAAGAATTACTCCCAACGCCGATAGAATCTACTCAACTTGAGACGCAATCCATATGTTGACTGATTCGGTTAGAAGTTCCAAAGGCATCGCACCATTCATCAGAATCATTTCATGGAACTCCCGCAAGTCAAATTCATCACCCAGCTTCTTCTCAGCTGTTAAACGCAATTTGAGAATATGCAATTGGCCCACCTTGTAAGCCGTTGCTTGGCCCGGCCAGACAGCATATCTTTCTACCTCACGTATTGCATCTGCCTCTGTGGATCCTGAATTCGAAAGCATATATTCGATCGCGCGCTCTCTGCTCCAACGCTTGGCATGCATCCCAGTATCTACGACAAGTCTGATAGCCCGTAGCATCTCATCCTGGAGTCTACCAAGATTTCCCAATGGATCATCCTTATAGATGTTCATATCATTGTCTGCAATAAACTCGGCATAGAGTGCCCACCCCTCGACATACGCTGTAAAAGGACTCATTTTCCTAATCAAAGGTAGATTCTTGATCAGATGTGAGGCAGAGATCTGGAAATGATGCCCGGGAGCACCCTCATGATACATAAGAGTCGGAAGAGTCCATCTCGGCGCATCCGACATATCTTTTTGGTTAATATAAAAACGACCCGGCGTAGATCCGTCCATCGCAGGAGCCCGGTAGTAGCCCATAGCTGATCCATCTTGCGAATACTCCGGAACACGAACTATCTCTAATGTTTGTGGTGGAATCGTTATAAAGAACTCTGGGGCCATTTTCATCATTTTTTTATCGAGATTATATAAATACGCGATCTGATCTGCTCGGCCCTCATGACTATCTGCAAAGTGGTATCTAGGCATATCCATTAACTGACGCAATCGGGATGTCACGGTGCCTTCACTGATGCCCTCTGCCTCGAGAATAGTTTCCATTTCTGCTCTAATACGTGCCACTTCTGATAGACCTAATTGGTGAATGGCTTCAGCAGACATACTGGTCGTGGTGCTAGACTGCAATCGAGTAGCATAGATTTGTTCGCCTTGAGGTATTCTCCATATTCCCGCATGATGGTCTGTCAAGGGCAACAGAGTCTCAAATAGTTCAATCATGTCTTGATACCCAGGAATAATTTCAGATCCCACAACATCACCCGCCTGCTCGATAAGTTGTTGCTTTCTGATCTCGTTTATCTTATCCAACTTCTCTAGTCGTCTGGGAAGACTGGAAAAGAGAGGATTTTTTTCTGTCCCACCTTCAACAAAGGAACGCATACCCTTTAACGCGCCGTTTATTACGAAGTCTGGTGGCACAACTCCATTGTTCCTGTCGTCGATTACGCGCACCCGCACTTCGTCAATGATTCGGGAAAATTCCTTCAATCGAGAGATGTAACGCTCTAAGCTCTTTTCATCAATTATCCTATGAACATCAGTCAAAAACTGCGGCATGTTGACCATAATTCCACCGATCTGATTGACCCTATAACTGCTGTGAGAAAAACTCATCTTACGAATCATATCGTCCATCAACCAAGCTCCGATCTTCCAGCTCAAAAGCTCTTGCCCCTTCAGATTCTCGGGCCCGTATGCATTTAGACCTTCTCGAGTTTTTCGGACTAAGTTAAGAAACTCGGCCTCCGATTTGCGATCATACCGATCCAATTTGTCGCTATGAAAGTCAAGTAGTGTGTTCTCGACCAACCCCACATATGTAGCCGTCTCTGGAGATCGAAGACCAATCTGAAAAAAGAATTTATTAAGATAATTGTTGACTCCAACAGGTGATACCCAGAACCAAAAATAGAGCGATACTAGGGAGAAAATGACGACTGTGAAAGAAAGCACGAAGATCTTTTTCAAATTAATTTTCACGAGACCGAAGATCTATTAGTGGTCGGAGCCAAAAGAAATGTCTGCGAATTATGCGATGCCAAGTTCATTGGCCATGGAACTCCAATTCAACTCAAGTTATTCTGTGCCTACAAATCTTGATAAAAGGAATCTCTATGACCAGTAAGTCCATATGCCTCGTAATTGGGCTGGCGGAGGAATAGGTGCAAACGTAGCTAAGAAATTTGCCAATGAAGGCTACCACGCCTGTTTATGCAGGAGAACTGATGAAGCTGGTTTAGATCAATGGGTCAATAAGATAAGAGAGACTGGGTCGGAAGCGACTGGTTTTCTTCTCAATGTCGTCGACGATAATTCAATCGAGGATCTAATCGATTGCATTGAATCAGATATCGGGTCAATTGAGGTTCTCATTTACAACGTTGGCGCACAATCAGGATTAAAGCTGTTAGAACAGACGTCCTTTAAAGAATTTGAGTTGGCCTGGAGAATGGCAAGCTATGGGCTCTTTCGAATTGCAAAATCATTGTGCCCTCTGATGTCTCTAAGAAAAAGCGGGTGCATTATTGTTACCTCCGCGACTGCAGCTATGAGAGGAAACATGAACCAGCATTCGCATGCCTCAGCAATGGCAGCTCGGAGAATGCTGTGTCAGTCACTCAATGCAGAGTTTGGCCCGCTTGGAATTCATATCGTGCACGCAGTAATTGACGGAGCAGTTGATGCGCCGGACACTCTGGGCAAAATGTTAGGTGATGACATGTATCAGCAGCTGAGGCAGACTAAGGGTATGGAAAACGATGGGCTGATTCTTCCTGAGAAAATCGCGGACACCTATTTTCACTTGGCAAATCAGCATCGCTCAACCTGGACCCATGAAATCGATATCAGATCGTTTTCTGATACGGCATGGTGGAATAGCGATGGCAAACCCATCGGAAACTAGGCACATCAATCATGTGACTTAATCCGAGGGACTTTAGAAATAGAATTTGATGTTGATGCCGAAAAACTGCAGTCATCTGTCTGCTGAGACAAAGCCTCTATCTCTCAGGAGAGCCCCTACTTGCGCTTCTCGGCCTCGAAATTGCCTGTAAGCCTCTGCCGGATCTACAGAATTCTGTGGATCAAACAAAAATTTCTTAAGGCGACCAGCCGTTTCCTGATCATATAACCCATCTGGGGTCTCGGCAAAGGCTTCCGCCGCATCAGACGTAAGAACATCTGCCCATAAATAGCTGTAATAGCCGGCGGCATAACCCTCACCGGAAAAAATATGACCGAAATGAGGGATTCGATGTCGCATAACCAACTCGCTAGGCATTTTTAACTCCGTCAGCATTTCATTTTCATATTTAATAGGATCAATATCAGTTGGATCAGTAGTATGAATATGCAGATCGATAAGCGCACTTGCGAGATATTCAGTAGTCTCAAAGCCCTGATTAAACTTTGCGGCCGCTTTTATCTGCTGCACAAGTCGTTTTGGAATTGGGTCGCCGCTGGTGTGATGGATTAGGAACATATCTATAACCTCATCCGTCATCAACCATTTTTCAAGCAACTGCGATTGGAACTCAATATAGTCGCGGAGAGCACCATTTAAGCTGGGATAAGTTACATTTGATGAAAGATAGTGGAGCGCATGCCCGAACTCATGAAAAAGAGTCGTTGCGTCGCCCCAAGAAATCAGCGTTGGGGTTCCCGGCGATGTCTTTATAAAGTTTGAGTTATTGGAACTCAAGACACTGCTACCCTCAACCAGGTCAGAGTATCTTCTATACGCGGTCGCCCAAGCTCCCGATTTTTTGCCCTTTCTCGCAAATGGATCTAGATACCATAGCCCTATATGTTTCCCAGACGACTTGTCATTAACTGTCCAAACCCTGACATCAGGGTGAAAAACTGGCACGCGATGGTCTTCAATCAGCGTAAAAGAATAACCAAATACCTTATCCGCCACGAAGAACAGCGCTTGAATCAGATTATCCAACTGAAGATACTGCCTCAACTCATCAGAATCCAATTGAAATCTTTGTTTGCGTACTTTTTCGGCATAGAATCTGTAATCCCAGGGAGCAATAGTGACCCCGGCTCCTTCCGAGTCAGCTAAGTTTTGCATATCTAAGACTTCTTCTTGAACCCGCTTGATAGCCTTAGGCCAAACTGAGTATAGAAGATTCATTGCTTTTTCAGGGGTGTGTGCCATGTTATTTTCGAGCTTCCAGTGTCCGAAGCTCTTGTAGCCCAAAAGAATAGAGCGCTCATGACGAAGATTTAGGATTTCGCTGATTATTTTATTGTTGTCACGGTCATCACGATTGCTACCCCGTCCATAGTAACGTCTCCAAACTTTCTTCCGAAGTTCTCTCACTTCAGAATAAGTTAAAAAAGGTTCTATCGATGAACGCGTGTTAGTTACCGCATAGTATCCGGGCCTCCCTCTAGAGTTAGCTGCCTCTCGAGCTGCGGCGACGTAAGAAGCAGGTAATCCAGCGAGTTCGCCCCCACTTAGAAAGGTAACATATCCCTCCTCATCCGCAAGCACATTACTACTGAAGAGCGTATATAATTCAGCCAATCGACGATTAATATCCTTAAATCGTTTCTTATCATTTTGATTTAAATTTGAACCATTTTTAGCAAACGCTTCATATACATGCTCTACAAGGCGTTTTTCATCTGATAGTAGATTAGATTGGTCTGCATTGTCATAAATAGTCCTAATCCGGTCAAACAGATCTTCATTCTGCCATATCTTCGAAAAGTGATCGCTAATCTCAGGAGCAATTTGCGCTTCTATAGCGCGAAATTCTGCTGAAGATAGGTTTGAGGACCAAACACCATAGTAAGCATAAACTTGGTTCAACGTCGTGTTTGTTGTCTCCAACGCCACAATCGTATTTTCAAAATTTGCCGGTTCCTTCTGCTGCGCAATCTGTTCGATCTGAGTCAATTGCGCATCCATAGCGTGATGGAAGGCAGGTATTAAGTCCTCCAATTTAACCAGGTGGAAATTTGGAACCCCATTGAAATCGCCTTCCCAAGGGGCTAGGAGAGTATTCTCATGAGAATCGGACATGGTTTGCATCGGAGTATCTGTAATTACTGTGCAACTGAGACAGAAGCACTTTATACATGACAGTAAAGATAATTTATATATTAAACTATTCATTTCACCCTGATTATTTGGATTCTATGGAGCCACTTTATCTAGGCTCATCCGCACGAAAGAGCTGTTGAAAATCGAAAAAAATTAAGTCTGAAAGTCTGCATTTCAAGCTTATAAAACTTGTAACAGGATATGCAAGCAGTAAACTCGACCTAACAAGGAGGAAGAATGTATGGAAAATCATGGTGGCTGTCTGTGCGGTGAAGTTCGGTTTAAAACCTTTGGAAATCCTTTAAGGGTTGTCGTCTGCCACTGTCGTTATTGTCAACTGAGAACCGGCAGTGGTTTTGGTATTACAGTTGTTTTCCAAAACGAACGGTTTGAGATGACATCAGGAGAATTGGACACCTATACCCACCGCACCCAAAACGGAAACCACCTTAAAATTGAGAGATGTAAGAGGTGCGGAACATCACTGTTTTGGATATTAGAGAGCAAACGGTTCGAAGGCATGATAGCCACGGCCGGAGGAGCATACGACCCGACAACAATCTGGCAAAAAATAGATGCGGAGTTTTTTACGCGGAGCAGGCAGAAATTTTGTTATGTGGAGGCAGAAGTTAGTTACACCTCGTCACCCCACTATTTACCCATAAAAAAAGAGGACGCCAGATTACTTGGAGGTTAGCCTAAAAACACTTATTATTATATTTCAAGTAATATAAAAGTTATAACTACTTGTTTTTTATTAAAAATTCAATAGCTCTTTGTGCAAAAATATCATTCCTGTCTCCCGCCACCATATGAGCAGCATCTCTAATCTCAACGTATTCAGAGTGCTCAATAGTCGTCAGAAAGTCCTCCGTTTCTTCGTCCGTTAAGATATTACTTATGGCGCCTCGAACCAAGAGAGTAGGGCTTGTCACATGATTTGCAAATTCTCGATATTTTTCTCGGCGGCTACTAGATATTTCCCTCCAACGCGGATCAAGAAATGCCGGGTCCCAATGCCAATAGTACCTCTGATCGGATCCTAGCCTGAGATTTTTCTCCAAACCCGAATTATCAGCTGGTCTTTTCCGATGAGGTAAATACCTCCCTATTGCATCGGCAACTGCTTCAATATTTTCGAATCCATCTGCGCCTGATTGCATAAAGGAAATAATTTCTTCAGCGCCTTTCGAGTTGGGATGAATGCCTATATCAACCATCACGAGTGCCCAGCATAAGCTCTTGTATTCATCGTCACCGGCTATGGCCATTGACACTAGGCCACCAAGAGAAGCTCCCACCAGCGCTGCAGGTTGGTCAATCTGCCTGAGTATATTCACCAAATCTTGTCTGAAACTCTCAACACCATACTCTCCTTTCGGATGCCAATCACTTTCACCATGCCCCCTAAAATCTATTGCTATTACATAAAATCCTGACTTACTCAGTCTTTCACCAGTTTCGTCCCATGCATGCCGTGTCTGCCCGCCACCAGGGAGCAGCATTACCAATGGATCATTCTCGTTACCCCAACTAGTTGCGGCTATTCGAATCCCTTCATCCACTGTAAACATCATATTTGCGATACCTCAGATAAACTTAAAAAACATCAGTGACGCCAACAAGGCGAAAGTTTAATCCTATCGCTAGATTTTTAGTCCCATAAAACCGCTGTAAAAATGGATCATAGTGGTGAGTTGACATCGAAAGTTATTGCAACCGTAAACAAGGGACTTAAGACGCGCAGAACAAGACAAGAGATCTAACCCTAGCCTGACGCCACGAAAAACAAAATTAGTCAAGCGGCTGCAGTCTTATCGGTGTCAGCAGGGATGCCTTTCTCTTTGCCAAGGCTACCAAAAAACTCGTTCAATTCGGCATCGTCTTTTGCATCCAAAACCTTATCGACCCATTTATAGAAGTTTTGATTGCCCTTTTCATTGAGACCAAATGTCAGCTCTTTTAGTCCGCCGCCCATCAATGATTTAACCTGAGATCGTCCCATATTGTAATCCTCCTGGCCGACGATCTCCTCTAAAAGATCAAACTGAGCTTGCGCATTGGCTATGCCCTCTTCATCGGTTGGGGGATTTTCCATTAAGTAGTATTGAGAAGTGTAATGTTCATTCACACCCTCGCCTGGATATAGCACAGATAACATAACACCCCGGTGACCAGGAATTCCCTCATCCTTAGCTTCTAGGTCCCGATCACCTCCAAGGAACGACGCGATAGAAGCATGTGGGAAAACAGTCCAAACACCATAAAGCAGTGTCTGCATGTCCCATTCTTCCTCCGGCTTGTCAACCAAATCAGACATATAACCAAGCACTGCTCTGACTTTATCTTTGGAAAGCGAGACAGTACAAACCCTCTGATGTGGTCCCCAAGAGTAGTATAGTGGTCTATTTGAAACTTTCGGACCAAAAGTATTCTTATGTAATATTGGCACATGGTAAATGTCCAAGTAACCATCATATCCTGCTTTCCAATTCGGTCCCGATAAGGTTCTTTGAGCGAAAAGCGACCAATTTTCAAGACCAAAGTTCTCGATCATTTTGTCGTAGTCTGAGATAAAAACATCGAAGTCAATTTTGGACTCTGGGTTAATGATCCCCCATATAAGACCCGCTCTCTCGTATACGGGAAATGCTAAGAGGTTGAAGCAATTTTTATCTATCTCACCAAAATCATGTGAAGAGGCAATCCCAATCAGTTTTCCTTCATTACTGTAGGTCCAGCCATGATATTGACAGGTAAATCTTTTCGAATTACCAAATTTTTCATTTGTTACTGGAGCACCCCGGTGCATGCAGGTATTTAGGTGGCCCATTACGTCACCGTTTTTAGTGCGGGTTAGCAGGATAGAAGTTCCTACAATATCCATGGTTTTAAAGTCACCAGGATTGGGTATTTCCGCGCTGGGACCTAGGACAATAGGTATTCTCTTGAAAACGCGATCTTTCTCTCTCTGATTTCTCTCCTTGTCGAAGTAAACCGACGCCGGCAATTTATAAAAATCATCTGCCTTTACGATGGTTTTAGCATGTCCATGATTTAGTACATCTCTTGCCATTCTTACCAGTGTTTCTCTAGTCATAAGTCGCATCCCAATTTGCAAAAAAGAACGATACTGCAATGGTTTCCGTTTCAAGGTTTTTATTCAGTCTATTATCTAAGCTTGAATCCCCAAAAAGTTTGTTCTTTAGATTTATGTAATTTAGGGTAAATATTCCTTTATCCAATTTGGACTCTTCCCTTTGCTAAGTTTTTCCGGCCAGTCGGCGGGCCTTTTATCGCCGTAGATCCAAATTCTATCCTCGCTCACCATGGCTTCTCTGTAATCATTTACACCGACGTAATACATGTAAGACATTTCTCTGAAACTAATCTGCCAACCTACTGACGTACGACGATATTCGTCTTGATAGCGAAGAGCCACAACAGATGCATCCTTATTCCGGCTAACTTCAGCATGAGAAATCACAAGCCCCTTGGCGATATCCGTACTATTGTCAGCGAATTTAATCACATGACTATGAAGGACATGATTCGTTGCTCCCAAAACCTCAAAACGCTTTCGATATGCGTCTTTAATGTCATCAATGCCACTGGCATCAAAAACCCCATCTGCAGACCGGAGGATTCCATCGCTGGTGAACAATCGCTCGATTCCGTCGAAATCCCGTTCATCCATTATGACACCATACATGATGGCCAGCGTCTTAATCTCTTCTCTGTCCTCAAGTTGCCTAACCCTCGCCTCAATGTTCATGTGTGTTTCCTAACGGCTGTCTCATTAAATCACACAATACTATTTTTCTTAGCAATTTAAAATATCTTCAGTACATCTTGTTTTTAACACTCTATGCAAGGACCCATGCTTGGTGATACAAATTGCGTTATGTGTCAGAATTTTTGTTACGGAGAAAATCAAATTAAATCTTTGACAGCAAGCAACTTTAGCTAACTATTAATCAAATCACGACAATCCTGCATAGATTATTGTAAAATAACGCGATGTCAGCGCAAGTAAAACATCAACAATACCCGGAAAAACTCCACGCCTATAGCACAGTAACGGTGCTTGTCCTAGCAAATATAATGTCATTTATTGACCGTCAGATACCTTCCATGCTGGTTGGGCCAATAAAAGAAGATTTCAATATTTCAGATTCAGAGGTGGCAATTCTAATCGGTTTAGCGTTCTCTGCCACTTACGCAATTATGGCGCTTCCCGTTGGGTACGCAGCCGATCGGCTCCAAAGAAAACTAGTTCTTGGCTGGGGAATTTGTCTGTGGTCGTTTATGACTATGGCAGCAGTTTTTGCAACATCTTATAACAAACTTCTCGGTGCTAGAATGGGGGTGGCAATGGGTGAAACTGTTATTGCTCCCATCAGTGTATCGCTTGTCAGCGATTCCTTCCCCGAAAGTCAACGCGGTTTGGCCATGGGTATAGTGACTGCTGGCGTATATGTTGGTATTGGAATAAGCCTGGTGGGCGGTGGATTCCTTATCGATTACCTTACAAGCCTAGGTGGATTAAATGTACCTCTAATTGGACATGTAAAACCATGGCAAGGCGCATTTTTGATCGCTGGTTTGCCAGGCTTGTTCATCACTATGGCTGCATTCTTGCTTCGAGAACCCATCAGGCAACAAGCAACTAATGCATCGACGAAAAGGGCTATCGGCAAAGATCTTGTCGCTCATATCAAAAGACACAAGGTAACTTTATTTTTATTGCTATCCGGATTAATGTTTCAAGCAATTATTTTTTATTCATTCTCGGCCTGGGCGCCAACTATGATTGTCAGAACTTATGATCTTACATTATCTGAAGCTGGTGCAACGCTCGGACTTATCACTATTACAGCTTCAATATTGGGGACTATCGTTGCTGGCGCCGCATCAGATAAATTGACTGCAAAAGGTTATAGAGACGGGCCTGTCAGGGCTGCAATAGTCGCATGTCTGATGGCCCTTCCTGCAATTGGTCTAGCGCCTTTAATGGAATCTATTACGCTATCTTGGATACTGCTTGCGATCTATCTATTTTTTATTAGCTCCTACTCAACACTGGGTTTGCTCGCCGTTGCGAGTGTTTCAGGATCAAGTGTAAAGGGCCAAATGACCGCTTTTTTTGCACTTCTAATGATGATTAGCGGGATGCTTGGACCTCAGATAACAGCTGGTTTCACCGACTTTGTTTTTGTTGACGAGAGCAGGCTAAATTGGTCAGTAGCCATAACAGGTGTTTTAACACTTCCCGTCGCCATTCTATTTTTTTGGTTGAGCTTGCCGCACATAAGAACATCCGTCGATCAACTCGATAGCAACACCTTATGATTAAGTCAGATCGACGACGGAAAATGACTCTTCTGCTCAATAAGTTTCGTTTTATCCCTGCCTCGTCTTTCATTTAAATCTTGGACTGCGCGGGTGATTAGATTCTCGTTGTCAGACAGATGCTCAGAATTATCGTCCGAATATTTTTGCGGGACCTCTCCAGACAAGAAAGCGAAAATATCCTCCCATGACTCATTTAAAAGCTCTGCCGGTGAAATTACTTCTTCATTTCTCCAATTCCAGTCATCATAGTATCGTTCGATGTGGGGAAGAGCCGCATTTAGATTTTGAAATACGGATGCTATTAATCGTTCTTTATATCTCTCTTCTATGTCTGAAATAGTTTTGGGCATTCATTTTCTCCAATCGTTTTCAGTCATGCATTGAACTTTGTTTCAAGCGCTTGGGGGATAAAAAAAGTTTTTTATGGCAGCGAATCTTCGTAATATCTCCCCAGTCTCCCTCGAATTCCAAAGCAGATAACGTGCACGTGGGGTAGTTACCAATCGATTCTCCGGAAAGAAATTCATATACAATTTTTATAGTGGGCATATGATTAATAATAAGAATTGTGGACGTTGACTTCGCCTGAACCTTTAACAAATCCAGGATGTAATCGCAATTACAGTGGTAAAGGCCGTCTAAAAACTCGGCATCCACATGCTCGCGTGCCTCATCCAGCACTAAATCATGAGTTTGGGTCGTCCGAACAGCGGCACTACAGTAAATCTTGTCAAAGTAATAACCCTCAACTGCTAGGAACGCACTCAAACGCTTAGCGTCGTCTAACCCCCGTTGATTTAGCGAGCGATCAAAATCTGTTATATTAGGATTATTCCAGTCAGATTTAGCATGACGAAGAAGAAAAACCGTTTTCATAAAAAACTCTTTAAATGATAAGAAGTCGGGGGAGACATGTTACATAACAATAAAAGAATTTTAAAATTAACCGCATTTTTTGTCTTTATAGCTCTGGCTAATAGTCTTGCCTCTTGCCGCGGAAACGAAGATTCAATGACCGAAAATACTGCTCGCGATACCATATCTCACGAAGAAGAAGGAATTCCCTTCGCTTCGCAGTATGCGCCAACCGTATTTCCTGGAGACGTGGTTACGAAATTGTCAGAAGAAGAACTGGCAGAATTAGAATATTCCCCACCGATAGCAAATAACACTACCCGACTATTTTGGGGCGACACTCATCTTCACACGCACCTTTCAGTTGATGCTTACTTGAGGGGCACGCGATTGACGCGGGAAGATGCTTACAGGTTCGCCAGAGGCAAAATAGTAACCTCAGATAACGGCATGAAGGCTCAACTGAGGCGTCCATTGGACTTTCTAGCGGTTGCCGACCATGCTTCGCAACTCGGAATACTTCCCAGATTAGCAGCAGATGACCCTTTGTTGAGAGATTGGGCGATCGGGCAAAGATGGGCAAAATTTTTAAAAGAAGGAAACATCGTGCAAGTGGGCGTTGAGTGGGCAGAATCAATGAGCACCTCTCCCGATCCAAAATACCTAAATGAACCTGAGGTAAGGCGATCGATCTGGAATGATGTAGTAAAAGACAGTGATAAGCATAACATTCCAGGGTTATTTACTGCCTTTGTAGCACACGAGTGGACGTCAGCACCGGAGGGCGACAATTTACATAGAGTAGTGCTTTTCAAGGATGGTGCCGGAATAGCATCTGAGAACATTCCCTTTTCCGCTCAGGATGGTGACGACCCTGAGCAACTTTGGGCACACCTTGAGGAATATGAAAAACGTACTGGCGGTGAAGTGATTGCTATTCCTCATAATAGCAACGGAAGTGGTGGACAGATGTTTGCTCCCGTTCGCCTTGATGGCTCTGAGATGAATGCACAATATGCAGCGACGAGAGCTAAATGGGAGCCCATCGTCGAAGTAACCCAAGTAAAAGGAGATTCAGAAACACATCCATCTGTTTCTCCAGATGACGAGTTTGCTGACTTTGAATCTTGGGACGAGGGAAATCTCGCTCAAACTAAAAAGAGTGTGCTATCGCATTTTCAATATGGATATGCCAGACCAGCCCTGCGAGAAGGTCTGAGACATGAGAGTAAGCTAGGAACAAACCCCTTTAAATTTGGAATGATTGGCAGCACCGATTCTCATACAGGACTTGCCACAGCCGACGAAGATAACTTTTTTGGTAAGTTCGGCGAGTCATTACCGCAACCGACTCGCTACGCCAATCAGATGTTTGCAGTGCTTAATGAAGGTTTCTGGTTCGGCGCCTCAGGTCTTGCAGCAGTCTGGGCAAAGGAAAATACTCGGGAGGAAATCTTTGCCGCTATGAAACGCCGGGAGGTCTACGCAACATCTGGTCCGCGAATCAGTGTTCAGTTCTTCGGTGGATGGGACTTTGCGGATGAAGATATCACGACGCCCGACCTTGCCGATACCGGTTATAGGAAAGGGGTGCCCATGGGTGGTGACCTTTTAACAGCACCAAATGGCAAATCTCCTCAGTTTTTAATATCTGCAGCGAAAGACCCGGTGGGCGCTAATCTGGACCGAGTTCAAGTCATTAAAGGTTGGCTAGACTCCGATGGTTATACCCATGAAAAAATTTATGACGTCGCTCTTTCCGATGATCGCAAGCCTGGTGAAAGCGTCCAAAACACGGTTGACCTGCAGCAACCATCATACAGTAACAGCGTGGGCTCCACCCATTTTAATAGTATTTGGAGTGATCCCGCTTTTGACCCAGCATTGCGCGCGTTTTATTATGTAAGGGTACTTCAGATACCAACGCCTCGCTGGACCGCCTATGATGAGATCAAGTTTCAGGTGAATATGCCGGAGGAGATCCCAAGAATTGTTCAGGACAGGGCTTATACTTCGGCTATTTGGTACACTCCATAAAAGATGTTCCTAGTCGCTAGCAGCACGCGCAGCTTGAAAGTCAAATGCTTGAGAAGGGACTCCACGTCAGGTAGCAACCAATTTAATGAATCGTCTTAAATCATGCCAAGATTGACTTCAATATTACCAAGCCTTTGCTAGGTGCGCACAAAAAAATGGTTTAGTAGTGATAGGTTATTCATTGGTCCTCGAGAAATTCCCAGCGCGCATAACAAGCGTTTAGTTGCTGTTGCAATCCGGCTAGACGCTGTTCCACTGGAGCCGTAACTGAGCGATCAGACTCATAGAACGAAGGCTGGTTGAGCTGTGCGGAGATTTCAGTGATTGCCCCTTCTAGTTCCTCGATCTGCGTCGGCAGTTGGTCCAATTCACGTTGATCCTTAAAAGAGAGTTTTTTAACAATACTTCTAACGGGGTTTCGTGCCGTAACCACGTTCTTCTTAATCTCGCGCGGCACCGAACATTTCTGCACCGGCCGTTGACGTAGCCAATCATCATAGCCACCCAGGTAACCGTTGATGACCCCTTCACCCTCAAACACCAGCGTGCTGGTCACGACGTTGTTTATGAAAGCACGATCATGACTGACAAGAAGAATGGTTCCCTGATAATCGATTAGCAGTTCCTCGAGAAGATCTAGGGTGTCAATATCGAGATCGTTGGTTGGTTCATCAAGCACCAAGACATTAGAAGCAATGGTAAAAAGTTTGGCTAGCAACAGACGGTTCTTCTCGCCGCCCGAGAGCGCACTAACAGGCTGGCGACAACGATTTGGGCTAAAAAGAAAATCTTTTAGGTAACTCACAACATGACGTGACTTTCCTCTTATTTCAAGCATATCTGTCCCGTCGGAGACATTATCCTGAACTGATTTACTCTCATCCAAAGTAGAACGATATTGGTCAAAATAAGCAATAGTGAGATTCGTGCCTGTTTTCACGACACCCTTATCCGGCACAAGTTCACCGAGCAATAACTTCAGCAGCGTGGTTTTTCCTGCACCATTAGCTCCTATCAGGCCGACTTTATCACCCCGCTGTATCAGTGTGGAAAAATTCTGTACGATATTTTGGCCTTCATCGAAGGCAAAGCTAATACCATCTGCTTCGGCGATAATTTTTCCAGACCTCGTAGCCTGCTGAATAGTGATCCTTGCCACGCCTTCTTTTCTTCGCCGCTCCGCATAATCTTTTCGCATCGCTTCTAATGCCTTGATGCGACTTTCGTTACGAGTACGTCGCGCTTTGATACCCTGCCGGATCCACACTTCTTCTTCAGAGAGCCGTTTGTCGAAGAGCGCATTATGTTTGGCTTCAACTTCGAGCATCTCTTTTTTTTGGAGGCTATAGGCGTGGAAGCCGCCTTTAAATTCAGTCAGTTTGCCACGATCAAGCTCGATGAATCGAGTTGCCAGATTATCCATAAAACGTCGGTCGTGGCTGACAAAGAGCAGCGCACCCTCCCATTTGAGGAGGAATTGTTCAATCCATTTAATCGCCTCGATATCCAGATGGTTCGTAGGTTCATCCAATAAGAGCAAGTCCGGACTGCAGACCAGCGCACGAGCTAGCATTACACGCCGCTTAAACCCGCCGGAAAGGTTCAAAAATTTGGCATCAGCTAAAAGATTCATATTCGTGATAATCGATTCAACCCGCTGAGTCATATTCCAACCATCAAAACGATCAAGTTCGTCTTGGAGTCTCTCCAGCTCTTGTATGGCGTGGCTATCCGGTCTCTCAGAAAGCTTTGTGGTCAATTGACGGTAACGTTTCGATAATTTTCCCTCGGCACCGAGACCCCCGGCAATTATATCGAAGACCGTGCCAGCGGTGCCTTGAGGCACCTCTTGCTCAAGGTGGCTTATTCTGACTCCTGCTGAGAGTCTCAGAAAACCGTCATCGAAAACCACCTGCCCCGCCAGAACCTTTAGCAATGTGGTCTTGCCAGCACCATTACTTCCAATTAAGCACACACGCTCGCCCGATTCAATGGCTAAATCAATATGATCAAGAAGCGGAGGTTTACCATAACTGAGGGAGATATCGTGTAGTGTCACCAATGGCATAAATTAGAAACCGTCCGCATCGTCAAAGAGATCGGGCCAAAGCAGTCCTGTCATCAAAAAATTAATATTGACTGCAGAATCTTCGAGTACCGAAAGAGTATGCTTCTCCCGGGAGCGGTCAGCCCTCGCACTGAATACCTGTTCCACGGAGGCCACAGTATCCGTTGGGATTCTTCGCCAAATACTGCTGATGATACCGTTCCGCATAGTAGTAGTCGGAGGCCAGCTCGATCTCGGTTGTGATGCTGCCATAACCAATAGCCGAAAGTCTAGGCTGAGCAGCCGACCTTGATGCCAACGCGATCTGCAGTTGGTCGTTATTATTGCAATAGATTCCCGACCGATATTGAGTCCCGATATCATTCCCCTGCCGCATGCCTTGGGTTGGGTCATGTGATTCCCAGAATACCTTCAGCAGACTAGCAAGACTGATGGTCTCAGGATCGAAGACCACCAATACACCCTCAGTATGACCAGTCAACCCTGAACATATCTCTTCATAAGTAGGATTAGGCGTATAACCCCCAACATAAACGGCTGCAGTAACAGAAACACCAATCTGTTGCCAAAAACGACGTTCGGCACCCCAGAAACATCCCATAGCAAATATAATAAGTTCACTATTTACCCGGAACGGTGGTCGCATAGGTGTTTTATTTATGTAATGAAATTCATCAATCTCTAATGGTTCGGAACGACCCTCGAGGCAGCTTTCACGAGATACCATTTGCTTCGAAAAAAACATCTTTGCACTCCTCTTGAACTGGTCATTTTCTCCAGAACGCGGTTTAACTTTCGCCGCCGTTGTTGTGTATCCCAATTGTTTGCTGATCAAAGTCCATCGCCAATTGATCAGTACTCTTGGCTGCATCATTACGGACCACCTCCAGATTGCTAAGATAATCCGCGTCAATATCATCGGTAATGTAATTACCATCAAATACGGAACACTCGAACTGTTCGATTTCTTGATTTCCTTCAGAGGCCGAGGCAACCAAGTCTTCTAAATCCTGATATATGAGCCAATCAGATCCGATAGCCTGTCCAACAGCCTCATCACTCTTCCCATGCGCTATAAGTTCAGAAGCAACCGGCATGTCTATACCATAAACATTTGGATATCTCACAGCGGGCGCTGCTGAAGCAACGAAGACTTTTTTCG
>MDTD01184171.1_pt1 | contig 19424 bp, 18 predicted proteins | sample 811221 | NCBI WGS metagenome assembly MDTD01 (sample SAMN05326646, study PRJNA326480) | marine metagenome | isolation source: seawater | place: Pacific Ocean: South West | collected 2011 | reverse complement strand
TGAAAGATGCATATTTGCAGCACATGATTCCGTGGAAGGATAAACTCGACTGCATTTATTTTGAAGAACAAAAAACAAATACCAATGCCATTACCAACAATCAATCCAACGAAAACAGCAGCTTGGAGCAAACTTCAGAAACACTATAAAGAAACGCAAAACCAAAGCTTGCAAGACCTTTTTGAAGGGGATGCCAAACGTGGAGAACAGTTTCGCATTTGCTGGGATGACTTTTATGTCGATTTTTCCAAAAACCACCTGACGCAAGAGACCCTTGTCTTATTGACTGAACTCGCAGAAGAATGCCAACTTAAAGAAGCAATGAGTCATTACTTTGGCGGGTCGAAAATCAACGCCACGGAAGGGAGAGCAGTGCTCCACACTGCCCTTCGTACACCAAAGAATCAGGACGTTCGTGTGGATGGTGAAAATATCATCCCGGGTGTTCATGCGGTTATCGATCAAATCAAAAGCTTTAGTCAAGGCGTGATTGACGGAACCATCACCAGCAGCAGTGGACAGCCCTTTACCGACGTTGTTAACATCGGCATTGGTGGATCGGATTTGGGCCCTGTGATGATTACAGAAGCCCTGGCACATTACAAAACCCATCTCAACTTGCACTTTATGTCCAACGTAGATGGGGACCATGTGATGGAAGTGCTTCAAAAAGTAAAGCCAGAAACGACGCTGTTTGTGGTGGTGTCCAAATCCTTTACCACCCAAGAAACCCTGAGCAATGCCACCACTGCTAAACAGTGGCTGGTGGATGCGCAGGGAGAACAAGCCGTTGCCGATCACTTTGTCGCGGTATCGACCAACTTAACAATGATCAACGACTTTGGAATTGATCCCCAAAATGTATTCCCAATGAACGATTGGGTGGGGGGACGATTTTCCTTGTGGAGTGCCGTTGGCCTATCGATTGCATTGGGCATTGGCCCCGATCAATTTGAGGAACTGCTTGAAGGGGCTCATGCCATGGACACACATTTTGCAAACACGCCTTTGCAGGAAAACATTCCTGTCGTGCTTGCGCTGATCACCTTGTGGTACAATAACTTTTACGGCGCAGAAAGCGAAGCAATTATCCCTTACACTCAGTACCTCCACCGTTTGCCTGCCTACTTGCAACAAGGTATTATGGAGAGCAATGGGAAAAGTGTTGATCGCGAAGGAAATGCGGTTGACTATCAAACTGGAAATCTGATTTGGGGGGAGCCAGGTACCAATTCCCAACACGCCTTTTTCCAATTGATTCACCAGGGAACCAAGCTAATTCCTGCGCATTTTATCGGATTTAAAACCCCCCTGCACGGTAAGCAAGATCACCACGACAAATTGATGGCAAACTTTTTTGCACAAACCGAAGCCCTGATGAAAGGAAAATCAGAAGAAATGGTTCGTAATGAGGGAGTCGAAGATTCCTTAGTACCCTTTAAAGTCTTTACTGGAAACAAGCCTACAACGACCCTGCTAATTGACAAGCTAACGCCTTCTAGTTTGGGAAAACTCATCGCCATGTATGAGCACAAAATTTTTGTGGAAGGTATTCTTTGGAATATTTATAGTTACGACCAATGGGGTGTGGAACTGGGCAAGCAATTGGCAAATACAATACTTAAAGAAATTGTCAACAATAAAGAAGGCACACACGATAGTTCTACTTCGAGCCTACTTCGAGCATACAAGCGTTAATGAATTGTTGAGAAATCCATAGCAATTTATTAACAACTGGACTGGTGTTTTTTGTAAATTTGTTTAACTAATATAACTATTTAATTTTATGAAAAAACTAATTTATAGTTTGTGCTTCAGCTTTGTAGCTGTTGCTGCATTTGCTCAAGAGGAAGAGCAAGAAAAAGAAATCGTTACAACAGATCTTGAAGAGGTTGTTGTTTCCTCTGGTGTAATTGATGTTGCAAAAGAGCGCCAAACTCCAGTTGCACTATCTACAGTATCTGCAGAATTAATATCCGATCGGGTTGGAAATCAAGAATTTCCTGAGATCATGAATAATACTCCTGGTGTATATGCTACGAAACAAGGTGGTGGATATGGAGATTCTAGAATTACTGTTCGTGGTTTTTCTCAGAGAAATACTGCTTTTCTGATTAACGGACAGCCTGTTAATGACATGGAAAATGGCTGGGTATATTGGTCAAACTGGCAAGGTTTGACAGATGTCGCCTCAGGAATTCAAATACAGAGAGGCCTTGGTTCATCTAGCCTTGCAGTGCCTTCTGTTGGAGGGACGGTTTCTATTTTTACCAAATCTGCTGAAAAGTCAGAGGGAGGCAAGTTTTCAGTTACAATGGGTAACGATAACTATTTAAAAACAAGTGTTTCCTATAACACTGGTCAAAATGATAGAGGGTGGTCAAGTAGTTTCTTACTTTCTAAGTGGTCAGGAGATGGGTATATCTACAACACAAGTGGTGCTGGTACTACATATTTTGCATCTGTTGGATACAGTCCTGAAGATTCAGATCACAGCATGAATTTCACAGTTCTTGGGGCTGGTCAGTGGCATCACCAAAGGGATGTTTGGGTATCAATTCGTGACTACCAAAACTTTGGTAAAGATCATAAAGATGGGATTGATCGTCGTTGGAACTCTAACGGCGGTGTTCTCAATGGGGAAGAGTTTTCCATGCGTAGAAACTTTTACAATAAACCATTAGCAACATTTAATTGGGACTGGGAAGTCAATGACTTTATGACTTTATCTACCTCACTATATGGCTCTGCTGGTCGAGGTGGTGGAACAGGTCCACGTGGAAAAAACTATTACAATGATGAAACTGATATTCTTCCATACCGTAAAGACTTGACAGAACACTACACAGAAGGTGGAAATGGATTGAGAAATACAGATGGATTTATCGATTTTGATGGCATTCTAAATTATTACAAAGCAAATACTCAGCCCTACAATGGAGATCTTCCTTATGATGGTAAACTTGTTGCTTCAAATGGTTTCAGTGATGACAACGTAAATAATGCTGGTCTTATCCGTAGAGCTTCCATGAACTCTCATGACTGGGTTGGTGGTATAATGAAGTTAAAAATTGACAAAGGAGGTCCTCTTCGTTATGAGCTCGGTATAGATTTAAGAGATTATACTGGATATCACTACCGTGCACTCAATGATTTAATGGCCTTTGATGCCTATTATAGCACTGGTAACAAAAATAGTGCTGGTATGATTATAAATAGTGAGCAAACAATTAAAGCAGACCCGTTTAACAATACTGGCTTAAGAGGGACTCCGAAAATTGATTACTTCAATGTCGGATATGTTAAATGGACAGGTTTCAATGCGCTGGTTGAATACTCAAATGATTCTGACTTTAGTGCTGTTCTTCAACTTGGTTCTTCTAACCAAAAATATCAAAGAGAGGATCTGTTTGATCAGCCTGCCAATTCATTGAGTGATGAAAAATCAATGACTGGTGGATACATCAAAGGTGGTGCTAACTATAATATTAGTGATAGTTCAAATATCTTTTTTAATGCTGGTTTGATTGAAACACAACCAAATTTTGATGCAATTTTCCCGAATTATGCCAATACCATCAATAACGATGCTGAAAACGAAGAAATTAGTTCTTTCGAGCTTGGATATGGATATCGAAGTAGTAATTTTAAGTTAAATGTAAACGTCTATAATACGGTATGGGGTAACAGATTTATCTCTCGTGGATATGACTTTGCAGATGGTAGTGAGGGTACAGTGAACTTCTCAGGGATTGAGTCTGTACACCAGGGGTTGGAGTTAGAAACCACCTATTATGTAAATAGTGACTTAAAATTAAAAGGTATGATTTCTGCTGGAGACTGGTCGTATACAAAAGATTTCACAGCTACTGTTTTTGATGAAAATCAAAATCCAACAGGTCAAGAAGACACTCTTTATGTAAAAGATGCTAAGGTTGGTGATGCTGGGCAATTTGTTGCCTATTTTGAACTTGATTACAATATTTTTGATAACCTTTCAATTGACTTAGGATACAGAATGGTTGACGAGTTGTATGCTGACTACAGCATAGAAGACGGTGCGTTTGCAAATGCAGATAATCTCGGAGCCCTAAAGCTCCCTAGTTATGCACTTGCTGATCTAGGGTTAACATATTCAGGAAACTTGTTTGGAAATGGATTCCGAGCTAGACTCAATGTAAACAATTTACTAGATGAGGTATATATCGCAGAATCTAACTCTAATTATCATGCAGAAAGTGATTCGCAGCTTTGGAATGGAGTTGATACTTCAAACTATGTTTGGTTTGGTTTTGGAAGAACAATGAACTTAAGTCTTAGTTACTCTTTCTAATCAAATCCATATTTTATGTTATAAAAACCCTCCAACTTGTGGAGGGTTTTTTTCATTATTTGAATAAATTAAAAGTTGATAGTAGTTTTTGAAAATTATAAACTAAAAATTATGAGGCCTTGGACCTTATTTCTTTTAATTGGATTTATCAGTTGTAAAAAAGAATCTGATCAGATAAACATATATGCAAATAATGATAATGTTCTATCGGTTGAAAACTTTGAACGAACTTTTGAAAACCTTACAAATAATGATGGTTTTGTTGGAATTATTTCAGTTCATGTTGATACAAAATCATCAACTAAAGCGGCCGAAAACTTTTGGGAGTAAGTTCGTTATTGTTTTTGAAGCCCCTTGAGGTTTAACTGCAAACTCGTTTTGCCATTCCATTCATTTTCATCAACTACATAGGCAATGTCACAAGTCGAAGATTGGACGATTTCTAAGTCATCTCCCAATCCAAATCCGATGGCATCAATCGATTGAACACCCGCCACAAACGAACACTTGAGATGGGTCTCATCAGAACCAACTCGCTTGGCATAACCGCGATCTACAACTCCTTTTGACAAGAACACCGGTCGCATATTGCCCGGGCCAAATGGTGCCATCTGATTGATGATTCGATAAAACTTGGGCGTGATTTCCGCAATGGGGATTTCCATATCGATTGACAAAGTACGCTCTTGTTGTTCGGGTTTTATTTGTTTGGATACCACCTCTTCAAACCGCTGACAAAAACCATCGTATTGTTCGGGGCGAATCGTTAAGCCCGCCGCATATTTATGACCCCCAAACTGAATGATATGGTCTTGGCATGCGGATAGGGCGGCATACAAATCAAAGCCCCGAACCGAACGTGCTGAGGCGGTGAGTACATCCCCAGAACGCGTAAAAACCACCGTGGGTTTATAATGCGTTTCGATTAGTCGTGAAGCCACAATCCCAATCACACCCTTATGCCAATCTGGGTCATAAACAACGGTACTTGCCTTGTCGGTTTGTCCGCTCTCTTCGATTTGTGCTAGGGCCTGTTCGGTAATCTCTCTATCCAATGTTTTTCGATCCTCGTTAAACACCTCAATCGCTTCAGCGCATTTGGTCGCTTCTTCTATGCTGTCGCTCAATAGTAGCTCCACGGCATAGGTTCCATGCTTCATGCGACCCGCTGCATTAATACGAGGCGCCACCCGAAAAACCAGATCGGTAACGGAAACTGCTCGTTGTTTTCGTCCACCCAATAAAGCCATCAAGCCCGGGCGTGGAGACTGCTGATAGACTTGCATCCCAAAATAGGTAAGCACCCGATTCTCGTCGAGAATGGGCACAATATCTGCCGCTGATGCTGTGGCAACCAAATCTAAATACGGCTGCAATTCTTGTACCTCAATTCCCATTGTACTTGCATGGGCTTGGATGAGTTTAAACACCACCCCACAACCGCAAAGCCCATCAAAGGGGTAGTTGCAATCGGGTCGCTTCGGGTCCAAAACCGCATGCGCAGCAGGGAGTTGTTCCCCTGGCGTGTGGTGGTCACAGACAATCACATCAATCCCCTTTTGGTTGGCATCCGCAATCAGGTCAACCGCTTTAATCCCACAATCCAAAGTGAACAACAACTTCACCCCTTCCGCAACGGCCTTGTCAATCCCTTGTTGTGAAAGTCCATAGCCCTCCGCATAGCGATCGGGGATATATGAAATGACCTCCATCTTTTGATGTTGTAAATAATGCACGAGTAATGCCACTGCACTTGTTCCATCGACATCGTAATCGCCAAAGACCATGACGGTTTCTTTTTTGTCGATGGCCTGTTGTAAACGAGCAACTGCCACATCCATGTCTTTCATCAAAAACGGATCGTGTAGATGATGCCAGTCGGGACGAAAAAATTGCTTGGCTGCATCAAAATTGGTAACCCCCCTTTGCACCAAAAGTTGAGCCACAACCGTGGGCACGGCCAGTGCCTTGGCGAGTGATTGCACCGTCTCTGATTTGGGTTTGGGTTGAACAAGCCAGCGCATCTCAGTTTTTTCCTTGAATGACAAGCACAAATTCGCCTTTGGGCGGATGATCCGTAAAATGTGCTTCGAGTTCCTCCAATGTCCCTCGTAACGTTTCCTCAAAAGCTTTGGTCAACTCTCTGGATATTGATGCAGGTCTGTCTGGCCCCATCACTTCAGCACACTGTGCCAAGGTTTTTACAATGCGGTGAGGAGACTCATACAACACTATGGTTTTGGTTTCTTCTGCAAGTTGAGAAAGTCTGGACTTTCGCCCTTTTTTATGGGGTAAAAATCCCTCAAAAACAAAACGGTCTGTAGGAAATCCACTTTGCACCAAAGCGGGAATAAAGGCAGTTGGCCCCGGTAGGGTGATCACCCGAAGACCCGCTTGTAAACACGCCCTGACCAATAAAAATCCTGGATCGGAAATCGCAGGGGTACCTGCATCCGAAATCAACGCCATGGATATTCCTTGTTGGAGTTGCTCGACCAAACTGTCAACCGTGCGATGCTCGTTGTGCATATGATATGACTTGATTGGTGTATGAATATCATAATGGTTGAGCAACTTGCGACTGACCCGGGTGTCCTCACACAAAATCAGCTCCACTTCCGACAAAACGGAAAGGGAGCGATGGGTGATATCTGCCAAATTGCCTATGGGCGTTGGAACGACATAAAGTGTGGATGGCTCAATTTGCAATCTCTTGTATTTAGTGGGCTTATATATGTTGAGGATTAAAGATAAGTCATTTCTTTGGCAAATAAACTCTCGCAAAACAGATTGTCATAATTTATCCTCAGCTTCATCATTTGGTGAGTTGATTTTAATACCTTTGTTAGGCGGGTGAATCCAATAAACAATTCCTATGTTTCTCGAAAATACGGTAAATCAAAAAGAGCAATTCGGCTGGATCGAAGTGATTTGTGGTTCGATGTTTTCTGGAAAAACAGAAGAGTTGATTCGACGGCTTAAACGCGCGCAGTTTGCCAAACAGAAAGTCGAAATTTTTAAACCGACTGTTGACAATCGCTATGATGATGACAAAGTGGTTTCGCACGATGCCAATGAAATCCGCTCAACCCCCGTGCCTGCTGCGGCAAATATTCGCATTCTCGCCGACGATTGTGATGTGGTGGGGATTGATGAAGCTCAGTTTTTTGACGACGAAATCGTTTCGGTTTGCAATGACCTTGCCAATAAAGGGATTCGCGTGATTGTCGCTGGCTTGGACATGGACTACAAAGGAAACCCTTTTGGTCCCATGCCCAACTTGATGGCTACCGCAGAATATGTCACGAAAGTACATGCTGTATGTACGCATACTGGCAATCTCGCTCAATATAGTTTCCGTAAATCCGATGACGACAATTTGGTTTTTCTGGGACAAACTGGCGAATATGAACCCTTGAGCCGAGCCGCCTACTACCATGCGATGGGTATGGACAAAACAACCCCCAAGAAAACCGACAAGCGGAAAGACAACAAAAGAAAGAAAAGTGGCTGAAGGAACGCGATTTGAAATTCATCTGCCCGCCCTGAGACACAACTTCCAGCAGATTAAAAAACAATTACAAAACGACACCAAAATCTTGGTGGTGCTCAAAGCATTTGCCTATGGATCCGATGCCACAGCCATTGGACGTTTTTTGGAAAAAGAAGGGGCAGACTACCTCGGGGTTGCCTATGTACGGGAAGGGATTGCCTTGCGAAACGCTGGAATTCAAATTCCAATTTTGGTTCTTCACCCCCAAATTCATGAGCTGTCAAACTTGATTGCGCATCAACTCGAACCCTGTGTGTATTCTTGGCGAATCCTCCATGCCCTTGAAAAGGTTTTAGCAGTACAAAAAACAAAAACATATCCGATTCATCTCAAATTCAATACGGGACTACACCGATTGGGTTTTTCAATTGATGATAGGCACACCCTTCTACAACATCTCAAATCGTCATCTGCTCATGTACAGGGTGTATTGTCCCATCTCGCTGCAACTGAAGACCCCGCTGAAAGAACATTTACCCTTGGCCAACTTGAACAATTCGATTTGCTCAAGCCCGTCTTTGGAGACCATCCAATCTATCATGTTCTCAATACCTCAGGCGTATTTAACTACCCCGAAGCACATCACGATATGGTGCGCTGTGGGATTGGGTTGTATGGCTATGGCAATCAAAAGGAAGTCAGTGAGCTCCTTCATCCTGTGGGGATATTGAAAACTGTAATTTCTCAAATCCACGAGGTCAAGGTGGGAGATGCCGTGGGTTATAACCGTGGCTTTGTCGCCGACAAACCAACACGGTCTGCAACCCTCCCGATTGGTCATGCCGATGGGATTGGGCGGCTCTATGGCAAAGGAAAAGGAGCTGTTGTGATCCACGGACATAAAGTGCCAATTTTGGGCAATGTGTGTATGGATATGATTATGGTTGATGTCACAAACATCGACTGCCAAGAAGGAGATGAGGTCATTCTTTTTGGAGACACACAAACCAGCGCAGAAGAGGTTGCCGAACACGCCCAAACAATTTCTTATGAACTCCTCACTGCCATTTCGCAACGCGTTCCCAGAGTGATTGTTTCTTAATTGTTATATTTTTAACATCTTGTTATTTTTTTGAGTTTTCAAAATCTTTTCGCTAAGGGTGTTGGTTTTATCTTTATTTTTGCTCACCTAAATTCAAACTAATGAAAGTTGCACTTGTTGGCGCCACCGGAATGGTTGGTGAAATCATGCGAAGTGTTCTCGAAGAACGAAATTTTCCCATTACAGAATTCCTCCCTGTCGCTTCGGCGCGTTCGGTTGGAAAAACGATTTCCTTTCAGGGAAAAGACTATACCGTAATTGGACTAGAAGAAGCTGTAGAGCATGCGCCAGACCTTGCGTTGTTTTCTGCTGGGGGGCAAACTTCTCTGGATTGGGCACCCAAATTTGCTGCCGTGGGAACAACGGTGATTGACAATTCCTCTGCCTGGCGGATGCATCCCGATCACAAACTCATTGTTCCCGAAATCAACGCAGATCAATTAACTCCTGATGACAAAATCATTGCCAATCCTAATTGCTCTACAATTCAAATGGTGATGGCACTTGCGCCACTTCACAAGCGATACGGAATTGAGCGCGTTGTCGTTTCAACCTATCAGTCGATTACGGGTACAGGAGTCAAAGCCGTACAACAACTGGAAGACGAGTACAACGGAACGGATGGTGAAAAAGCCTATCCACATCCGATTCATCGCAACGCCTTGCCGCACTGTGATGTGTTTATGGACAACGGCTATACCAAAGAGGAAATGAAATTGGTCAATGAAACCCATAAAATTTTGGATCCCAATATCAAGGTCACAGCTACAGCAGTACGTATTCCTGTGGTAGGGGGTCATAGCGAATCGGTAAATTTGACGCTGTCCCAAGAGGCAAACTTAGACGAGGTTCGTGAACTGCTCAACAACACCCCAGGTGTGGTAGTCGTTGATGATTTGGTAAATAATAACTATCCTATGCCTCTCGATGCGGAAGGCAAAGACGAGGTATTTGTGGGACGTATTCGCAAAGACGAATCCCAAGAAAAAGGCCTGAACCTATGGATTGTTGCCGATAACCTCCGTAAAGGGGCTGCGACCAATACGGTTCAAATCGCTGAATATCTGATTCTGAACCACAATTAAAAAGTCTCCCCAAAAGCAGTCCATACTGCCTTCGCTAGAAAATAAAGCGTTTCGAGGGCCCATGGATCAATATCTGTAAACCATCCATATTTCCCTATCGGAATCAGGAAAAAGGAATTCGGTGAAGTCGATAAAAGTTGTACCTTTCATCATGCGATATCCCGTTTACCAAATCAATGCATTTAGTGACCAGCCCTTTGGGGGTAATTCGGCCTGTGTGGTTCCCCTGACTGCTTGGCTCCCTGACGATTTGATGCTAGCCATTGCCAAACAGAATGCAGTAGCCGAAACGGCCTTTTTTATCGAGCAAGGCACCAGTGTTGCGCTGCGTTGGTTTACGCCTGATCACGAGATCGATTTGTGTGGACATGCCACCCTCGCCACCGCCCACTGCCTGATCGAACATCGCAACTATACCACCAAACCCATTCATTTTACCACCCAAAGTGGGTCGCTCTATGTCACGGTTCAACACGGGCGTTATCAGCTCGATATGCCCGCTCGCCCTGGAGTAGTAAGCGAGTTGCCTCAAGTCATTATCCAGGCCCTGTCCTTACAACCCAAAGAAGTCTATAAAGCCCGCGATTATTTATTGGTGTATGACACCCAAGCCGAAATCGAATCCCTACACATCGACCAGCCAGTGTTTGACCAAATCAACCTGAGCCCAGGCGGAGTGATTGTGACTGCTCTCGGATACAAGCACGATTTTGTCTCTCGCTTTTTTACCCCTCAAGCTACGATATTGGAAGATCCCGTTACAGGTTCAGCACATTGTACACTTGTGCCATACTGGGCCAAGCGACTCAACAAATCTACTCTCCATGCCCGCCAATGTTCTGCCCGTGGGGGTGAGCTTTGGTGTGAAGACCAAGGCGAGCGTGTACAGGTGAGTGGATTGGCGCGGACCTTCTCTGCAGGAACCTTCTCGATTACAGACAGTACATGAAACCAACACCTGCTATTGATGCCTTTTGGAAACGATTTTTAAAGTCCCATGGGATAAGCAACCACCCTTGCCCAGTCGTCTTTTATTTTTGTGACAATCGACATGACGCTGACACTTGTGCAGCACTGGTGGTTGCTGGCATCAAACAAGCCACCGCCCCTTCACAATGGTGGTTTGACAAACACAAAGAAGCACTCCCGCGTATCGGTGAATATTCTGTAATAACCAACTGGAGCGGTGAGCCCCAAGCGGTGATTCAAACCGCGGCTGTTATGGTCGTTCCTTTTGGTCAAGTCGATGCTGCTTTTGCCTATGCCGAAGGTGAAGGTGATCGCTCATTGGCCGAATGGCAACGGGTACATCGCAGTTATTATGCCCGCGAAATAGGGTGTAATGAAAGCAAAATCACTAATGAATTTAAAGTGGTGTGTCATCGTTTTCGTTGTATATTTTCTGACTAGACTAACTTATTTTCTGCTTATATTTGTAGCCTAAAATGATTTGCTATGTATCCAGCTGAATTGGTTCAACCGATGAGAGACGAGCTCACTGCCGTAGGTTTTGATCAACTTGCCGATGCCCCAGCAGTTGATGCTGCCCTTGCCAAAGAAGGAACAACCCTAGTCGTTGTCAATTCGGTTTGTGGCTGTGCCGCTGCCAATGCGCGTCCAGGTGTTCGGTTGTCACTTGCCAATGAAAAAAATCCTGATCATCTCACAACCGTTTTTGCTGGGGTTGATCGTGAAGCCACAGACGCTGCTCGCCAGCAAATGGTTCCATTTCCTCCCTCTTCACCAAGCATTGCCTTGTTTAAAGATGGAGAATTGGTGCATATGCTGGAACGGCATCATATTGAGGGACGCCCCGCTGAACTCATTGCCGAAAACCTCATAGAGGCCTACAACACCCATTGCTAAACTCCCATGCGCAAAGCGCTGGCTTTTCCGCTAACAGCCATCTATTACTTGGCTTTTCTCAAGACATTGCTTGTGTTCCACGCCATACAATGGATTTGCCACTATGGTTTTGGCTATATTGCCCACAAACGAAGTGTAGACATCCTCAACGCAACCCTCATCGGTTGTTTGGGTTTACTCGGAACACGGGTTCGTTTTTCCAACCCCCACATACTCAAAAACAGCCAGCCTCATATCATTGTGTGTAATCACCAAAGCTTATACGATATCCCGCCCCTTATCTGGTATTTGCGACACTTGCACCCCAAATTTATAAGTAAAAAAGAACTCGGTCGAGGGATTCCCTCGGTCTCTTTTAATCTCCGTCACGGCGGGTCATTGTTGATCGATCGTGCCAAAGCCAAAGATGCCCTTGTTGCCATAGAAGACTATGCCAATACACTCAACCATACCAAGCACAGTACCATCATTTTTCCGGAAGGCACCCGCTCCGGCTCAGCGACACCCCGACGATTTCGGTTGGGTGGGCTAGTGACTCTCTTCGAAAATATGCCTGAAGCCGTGGTGCTTCCTGTGAGCATCAGCCACTCTTGGAAGTTGATGAAATGGGGAAACTTTCCGATGATGCCTGGCGTTACAATGCGGTTTACCGTACATGAGCCCATCCCTGTAAAGGAGCAAAAAGCAAGTGAGTTGGCAGCCCGTGTTGAGCAAATTATTGTCGGGGGAATCGAAGACTAAAATTTTGGTTTTCTTTTTTGTAAAAAAGCACTTGTGCCGTGCCTAAAATTGTCGGTACCAAAACACGCCCCAAACGCCTCTGTTTCTGCTGCATAACCATCAGACTGAGGATCATAGCCCGCACAAACCGCTGCCAAAAGTTGTTGCTGAGCTTCTGGTGCATTTTTTAGAATGGCTGCTGCAAGTTCTAAAACCTTGGATTCAAGTTCCTTAGGAGAACAAACTGCATTGGTAAGTCCAATCTCATAAGCATGTTGAGCATCGATCATATCTCCCGTCAAAAGCAGTTCCATTGCACGGCCTCTCCCAACAAGCTGTGGCAAACGCTGGGTACCCCCATAGCCTGGAATTAATCCTAAACTTGTTTCAGGCATGCCCACTTTTGCTGTATCGGCAAACACCCGTAAATGACAAGCCATCGCCAATTCCAATCCACCACCCAAAGCATAGCCATTGACTGCAGCAATTACAGGCTTATTGTAGTGTTCGATATAGTCAAATACTTGTTGATTCCCAAGCTGAGCAAGGGCTGCCCCTTCACGGGGCGAAAGTCCAGCTAGCTCCCGAATGTCGGCCCCTGCCACAAAAGCAGTAGTTCCTGCTCCACGAATCACCAGCAAGCAAACCTTATCGTCTTCTTCCAAAATCGCTAAAGCGTGGTGCAGTTCGGTGAGGGTTTCCCGATTGAGGGCGTTCAATTTTTTTGGTCGGTTGATCGTGATCCAACAAAGCCGCTTTTGAATGTTAATTTTCAATGTTTTGTATTTCATGCCGTAGAATTTACCAAGGGTAACCAAACGTGAAAGCTCGTTCCTTTCGGAGTGCTTGACTCCACTTCAACTTGTCCGTCATAAGTCTGCACAATATTTTTGACCATAGCCAATCCAAGACCCATTCCGCTTGTTTTGGTGGTGAATTTGGGTTCAAAAATTTTATCGATATGTTCTTTTGTGATGCCATGACCATTATCGGTCACACTCAAACAGAGCTTTTCATTTTTCTTTTGCACGCTCACAATAATAGATGGTTCGGTGACTTCTTCGCAAGCCTGAATTGCATTTTTGACAAGATTGGTCAAGATGCGAATGAGCTGGGTTCTGTCGAGACGTGCAAACAAGGGTTCATTTGGGGCTTCAAAAATGATGTATTTCTCCGTAAAAATATCCATGCCAAGCCGAGTGATTTTGACCACATCCAATAATTCGGACTCTTGTACAGGCATTTCTGCAAAATTGGAAAAGGCAGAGGCAATGGTACTCAGGGTGTCGATTTGATGGATCAGAGTGGAGGAAAACTCTTCAATTTTTTTGGACACCGAAGGGTCTGTGGGGTCAAACTGCTGCTCGAAACTCTGCACACTCAAACGCATGGGCGTTAATGGGTTTTTGATTTCATGCGCCACTTGTTTGGCCATCTCGCGCCATGCTTGTTCGCGTTCGCTCTTGGCAAGGCGCACCGCACTTTCGGCGAGTTGATCGACCATGTCATTGTAAGCGTTTATCAGTTTGGAGAGTTCTTTTCCTGGGGGATTAAGATCAATTTTTTGATTGGCCGTGCCCAAAGCGGTTTGGGTGATTTTGTCGCTGATTTCCTCCAAAGATTTAGTGATAAAACGAGACACCACATAGGCCAGTATGATCGCCACGCCGAGGATAAACAAATACACCTGCATCAACCGAGAAAGGAAGTTTTGTAGCTCCATTGCGCTAAGCGAATCATCATCGACATAGGACAAGTTGAGTACCCCAATCGCCACACCGCTTTCATTGCTGATAAAGGAATAAGAGGAACGGTTTTGACTTTGCCCATCTTCCGTGATTTCTACATAGTTTGTCGTTGGATTTTGACGAAGTATGGCGAGTGTTGACTCTGTAATCGATGCGTTTCCATCTGTAGGAGGAAGCTGGGTGTTGGTGATGAGTGTTCCTTCAGTGTTGTAGATGCGAAAGTTGACATTTTGTTCATCCGCAATTTGAAACACCACTTCCCCAAAAATAGAGTCCAAGAATTGCTCTCGATTGGGAAAAGGCGACTGGCTGAGAATATACTCGATTCTGGTTTGCAACTGGGCTTCTTTGCGCTGAAGTCGTTGTTCGTGATATTGGTTGGACTGCTCTCGGTATTGATAGATGGTTACCCCCGCAATAAGAATGGATGCGATGAGCACCAAAGAGATCATTGCTGTGAAAATACGTGCGCGTAAGGACAGTTTTGGTCGCATATCAATCTTGATTACGCATCCGCTTGTAAAGTCGGATGCCAAGCATCAAAAGGATTCCCAAAGCGAGAAGTCCAACAAGTCCGTACACCCAGTCAAAACTCGTTTTGAGAATCGCTAGGAAAACAATGGCAAACAACAAAATGGTTGCCCCTTCATTCCACAGACGCATAAAGTTGGAAGTATACAGAATCTGATCTCGTTGGAGTGCGCGATACATCTGGTGGGTGATGAGGTGATAGACCAACAGCAGCCCCACAAATCCGAGCTTGATTAACATCCACTGCACAAGTAGTAAGCCGGGGTTGAGCACCAAAAGCCAAATGGCAAAGCCCGTGGCGAGGATGGCAGAAGGCCAACAAATAATGGTCCACAAACGGCGCGCCATCAACTTGAGTTGTGGCACCAGTACCGCTGCTTGATGACTGTCTTTTTGCGTGGCTTCAATATGATATATAAACAAGCGTGGGATGTAAAACAGTCCTGCAAACCAAGTGATGACAAAAATCAAATGTAAGGCCTTGATATAGTTGTACTCCATCCTTTTGAATTGGATTTAAAAATAGGGATAAATCCGCAACTAAGACGCCACCGCCCACTCATCAATCCAGCGGCTGAGCACTTTGACCCATTCGTCACGGTCATTGATACAGGGAACGACATGAAGGTTTTCACCCCCATTGTCTTCAAAATCTTCGACGGCTTCCATACCGATTTCCTCCAAAGTCTCCAAACAGTCGGAAACAAAAGCAGGAGTTACAACTGCCATGTCCTTTGTGCCTGTTTTGGCAAAGCTTTCGATGGTCTTGTCCGTGTAGGGGTCGAGCCATTTGTCGCCCACCAAACGAGACTGAAAGGAAGTGGAGAAAGTCCCTGGCTTTAACTCCAAATAGTCCGCGACCAAACGGGTGGTTTCATAACACTGATGGCGATAGCAGTATTCGTGCGCCACAGAGGGGGTTTGACAACAAGACTGATCGGGCTTGCAGTGGGATTTGGTGATATCGGTTTTTCGCAAATGTCTTTCAGGAATTCCGTGATAGGAAAATAAGATGTGCTCCCAGTTTTTGCCTTGTAAAAATTCCTGAATCGACTGTGACAACACACGAATATAATCTGGGTGCTTGTAAAAAGCTGGGAGATGTGTAAACACCATGTCAGGGTAATCTTTGGCACGAATTTGCTCCGCCAAAACAATGATGGTTTCCGTTGTTGCCATGGCATGTTGGGGATAAAGCGGAACGAGTAGAACCTCGTCAACCCCCTGGCTGTGAAGCTTAGCCAAACCTGAGGCGATGCTGGGTTTTCCGTATCGCATGGCCAAAGCAATGGGCACAGCGGTATTTTGTTGGACTTTGGCTTGTAAACGCTCGGAGAGTACAATGAGCGGTGACCCTTCGTCCCACCAAATCTTTTTATAGGCCTTAGCCGATCGGCGAGGACGGGTGTTGAGAATAATGCCTTTGACCAAAAACGTACGCAACCATTTGGGTGCGTCAATCACGCGTTCGTCCATCAAAAACTCTTCAAGATATGGCTTAACGTCTTTCGGTTCGGGGCTATCGGGTGACCCCAAATTGACGAGTAATACTCCTTTCATCGCTTTTTTTTACGAAGATAATGACATAATATATTTTTTGGGCGTTGTACCGTATTTCTTTTTAAAGGCGGCAATAAAATGACTCGATGTGCTATAGCCCAATTTCAAGCCAACTTCATTGACGTTTTGACTTCCATTGCTGAGCATTTGTCGTGCGGTTTCCATCTTATAATCGAGCAAAAACTGGAACACGGGAGCCCCATAGAGTTGCTTAAAGCCATCTTTGAGTCGTTTGAGACTGATGCCCACTTCCTCGGCTAGTGCTGGCAAACTCGGAGGCTCTGCCATACGCTCAACTACAATTTGTTTGGCGCGGTGGATTTTCCGAACATTTTCCTCATCTGCCAAAAAAGGACATTGGGCAATATCGGATTGTTTGTCGGGGTTGAAATACAAACTAAACAACTCATACACCTTGGCTTTGAGGTAAAGGCGACCCATCAAGGCATCGGGTTCGTGCTGTAACATCTGACTCAAAATCACCGCCATGGCAGGACTGATGATTTGATCTTGATAGTATTTTTTATTGATGTTTTCGTCGTTAAGAAAAGAGATGGTTTCGGCCTCATGCGAAAAAAGCGCATGAAACTTTTGAATCGAAATCAAGATGCTAATCATTTTGGTTTGGGGCGCCAGTCGAGCTTGCATCGGCAATGATCGCTGTGGGTTGTACAGAAGTAAAACGTGTTCGTCCGTTATCGGTAGGGTATAACTCCCATTATTGAAGAAAAAACTCGCTCCACCCTTAAAGCAAAAATGAAACTGTATACAATTTATATCCACCTCGCGACTGATGGCCTGCTCTGAGGAAGTGCTGTTGTCGTACTGCAACACCAAAAAACCAGTTTCAATTTGACATACTTGCTCTACTCCCATAGCGTTATTTTTAATATGTAAATTTGATACAAACATAGCTTATTTATATTGAATCTAAGATATTGACTTGTTTTGAACCCCAAAGCGTTATAAAAAGTCCTTTTAGCGTTATTTTTTTGCTGATCGCCAAAATAGTTTTGTATAAAATTCCAAACATTCCATAGTTGACAAGCCAACTATCGTTATCGTGTATCGGGGTAAGCTATAAAAAAGCTGATGTTGCATCTCGTGGACAGTTTAGCCTCTCACTTCGTGCGCAACACCAACTGCTAGAAGCGGCCAAAGCCAAGCAAATTCAGTGCATCACTGTACATTCGACTTGTAACCGTACCGAACTCTATGCCCATGGTGTCAAAACCAAAGAATTGGTGGAACTGCTTTGTGCGTTTTCCCAGGGGAATCCAGATGTGTTTTCCAAGATCGGCTATGAATTGCAAGACAAAGATGCTCTCAACCATTTGTTTCGCGTGGGAACAGGACTGGACTCGCAAATTTTAGGTGATTTTGAAATTATTGCACAACTCAAAAAAAGCTTTATCCGCTCCAAAAAAATGGGATTACTTGACCCACTATTTGAGCGCCTATTTAACTCCGTCATCCAAGCGAGTAAACGCATCAAAAACGAAACCCAAATTTCGTCGGGAACCACCTCGGTTTCTTATGCTTCTGTGCGTTATATCCTCGACCATATCGACAATCCAGATCAAAAAAATATACTGTTATTTGGCATGGGTAAAATCGGAAGGAACACATGTGAAAATCTGGTCAAACACACCCAAAATGACCATATCGTTCTGATCAATCGTACCCGAAAACGTGCTGAGAAAATGGCAGGGAAATTTAAGCTGATCGTAAAAGACTATGCCGATCTGCCTGTCGAAATTCGAAAAGCTGATATTATTATCGTCGCCACTGGTGCCGAAAAACCAACCCTATCCAAGTCATTGATTCACACCGAAAGCCCACTGCTTGTTCTCGACTTATCGATCCCAAAAAATGTGGATGACGACGTATTGGATCTTCCCAATGTAACACGAATTCACATCGACGAGTTGTCAAGAATCACAGATAATACCCTATCCGAGCGCCAAAAAGAAATCCCAAAAGCGGAAGCCATTATCGAGGAAGTTGTCGAAGAGTTTACAGATTGGTTGGGTACGCGTTCTTTTGCGCCTACAGTGCAGGCCCTCAAACAAATGATGGAGAAGTTGGAGCAACAGGCCCTTGCCCAACACCAAAAAAAACATCCGCATCTCAAATCAGAAGAAGCCACTTTACTCTCTCAACACTTGATTCAAAAAATCACAAATCGCGTGGCCAATCATATGCGAAATAGTGACAACACAGCAGAAAGTGTAAAAACCATCCAAGACGTTTTTAATATCCCTTCCAATTGAAACCGCTGCGAATTGGAACACGCAGCAGTGCGCTGGCACTGTGGCAGGCGCATTGGGTGCAAAACGCCCTTTCGCAAATCGGATTAACATCCGAGTTGGTGCCGATTCATTCCTCTGGGGATACCAACCTCGTCCAACCCCTGTATGAAATGGGCGTCGTAGGCGTATTTACCAAAGAACTCGATCAGGTTTTGCTCCAAAACGAAGTCGACCTCTGTGTTCACAGTATGAAAGACGTACCCACCCAACTCCCAGCGGGAATCGTCGCGGGATTTGTGCCAGAACGAGGGCATGCTGGTGATGTTTTTGTGTTTCAAGAAAAGAACTGGAAAGGTCTTCCGCAGCGAACCATCGCAACCAGTAGTTTGCGCAGACAAGCACAGTGGCTTTTTGCATACAAAAATGATCAAGTTGTGCCCCTTCGTGGAAATATTCAAACCCGCATCGATAAAATCAAAGCCAATAACTGGGACGGTGCCATATTTGCACAAGCTGGACTCGAACGGCTTTCTACAGACCCTACAATTTATACCCTGATCGACTGGATGATTCCTGCCCCTGCACAAGGAGCTATCCTCGTAACCACTCGAGCAGAAGAAACCAAACTTCTGGAAAATATTAAACCGCTTTCTCACCTGCCAACACAAGATTGTGTACAGGCCGAGCGCGATTTTTTGCGTGCCCTTCAAGGCGGTTGTTCAGCGCCAATTGGT
>MDTD01112310.1_pt1 | contig 19424 bp, 40 predicted proteins | sample 811221 | NCBI WGS metagenome assembly MDTD01 (sample SAMN05326646, study PRJNA326480) | marine metagenome | isolation source: seawater | place: Pacific Ocean: South West | collected 2011 | reverse complement strand
TGTTTTAATGTTATAGTTAAAGATAAGGATAACATCTGACATATCCAAATGTTATCCTATATTTCTTTTATACAAATGGTAAATGTCCTGACAATTTGCTCATAAATTCTAATGTATGACCTGTCCACCCATTCTCTTTTTGGACCATTTCAAAACCTCTTAAAATAGCCTTAGCAGTGTTTTGACTAGCTTCGTTACGCCCATCAGTTCTATAATCATCACTAGCACAATGTTCAATCCAAGCTAAACATAATCTAGTAAAGTTTTGTTGGAGTGTTCTATGCTCTCTTGACATAGCTTCGTTAAACTCAACTGACTTATCACCGTAAGTGTTTAGGTAATTTGTAATCTCACTTGTCAATTCCTTTGCGTCCATAATATAAAGTTTTAATGTTTAGATAGCTAATATAAGAAATTTATTTCATTCCACCAAATTATTTTGGTTTTATATACCATTTGTTTCCATTCTTTTCTAATGTACCCACACAGTCATTCTCCCAATGTAATCCAGACCAAAAACCTGAACCATCAGACCAAATTCCTTTCTTATTACTTTTATAAACTTCGTAACCTTCTTCTGCCTTACCAAATACAATATAGTCAGCATGTTTATCTTTTGGGACATTCCAAGCACGTTCCATCTTTCTATCAATTTCAGGTGGGTCGTTGTGCCAACGTGATGGTTTATGACTAAATGGTGCGAAATCAACTTTAACTGTTTGACCATTTAGTTCTACATTCCTTGTAAGTCTTCTGTTAGTAATGTGTACGTAAGTCCCCATTTATAGTGTTTTAATGTTATAGTGTAAATATAAGAAATAATATTTAATCTTGCAAATGTTTTTTAAAAAGATGCGTGAAATTTTTCTAATGGTGTTATTGGTCTGTTGAATACTTCTAACTCATTATAAACTCTTTTAGCTAATTCTTCATCACCTAACTTAAAATAAATCTTATCCCAATACCCATCAAGTCTTAAAACCTCAATAGATGTCTCTCTAGGGTTTCTTCTCTCTCTTTCATTAAGATAACAAGGTTTCCATAACTCAACAACTTCTACTGGGTTATGAGTCTCCTTAATCTCAATACATTGTTTCTTTAATTCTTCGATATTAGTGAAGTATTTCTTTTCCATTATGTTTAATTTTAATGACCTAATAAAGATAATATATTATTTTGTATTATGCAAATTAATTAGTGAGTTACTAATTTTTTTTCATCAGCATAGTAAGAAAACATTTCCATAAAGGTATTGGATATGTTATTATAAACAAAAAAACTAACTGTAATAATACACTCATCATCACAATTGTTTATACTATTTATGAAAGTTAAGGTATCTCCCATCTCTTTTATTTTTTCTTTAGCAAATTCATCTCCGTATGTAACGTCAATGGTTGCTCTTTTAGTTTTTTTACCCTTCCCTTTTACTCTTATTTCTATAAACTTGTCGCTCATGTCTTAGTGTTTTAATGTTATAGTGTAAATATAAGAAAATTATTTCATTCCACCAAATTAATTATACCTAACTTCAAACATTATTTCATTCCACCCATCACTAACAGTACCCTCGTCCTCTCCATCTATTACATATTCAAGTATTAAGGGTAACGCATATCTATATTCGGGTTCTTCACCGTTTGAACTATTCCAAAACAGTAAATAACTTTCATCACCTTGAATTTTATATACAGAAGTATTTTCAAAGTCATCATCTATTGAATGTTCAAAATCTCTATTATTAATTGCTTTTAGTAATTGCTTATCCATGTCTTAATGTTTTAATGATAATGTAAATATAATAAATAATATTCAGACTACCAAAAAAATCTATCACCACTTAATTCAACTTTACTTTCAATCCACTTAATTATTTTATTTGAATAATAAGAAGTTGTTAAGTCGTTTAAGAAGTTATTCAAATGTCTACGTGCTTTTGGTTCGGTAGCTAAAGTTGTACCCCTAGTAAATTCTTTTGCATTACTTTGGTTACTACCTCTCCTTGTGCCTTGCGACATATCCCAATCCTTTCCAATTACAGTAATTACTTTTCCTTGTATCTCTACCGTAATTACACCACCTTTAGCGTATTCTCCTATCTTCCAAGTTTTTGTTTTTTTTGCCATATCTTAATGTTTTTAATTATACCACAATATAAGAAATAATATCCAGACTACCAAATAAAATAACAGTTTAATTAATTGGTTTACATTTATCATTGTATGCCATTACAGTTCTACAAAAGAAAACTTTGGCACAATAGATTTAAGTTTTTCAAAATCAGAATCACGCTCTTCTTGTTCAGCGTACCAATAGCTTGTATCTTCAACATCAATAGCAAATGGATAATCTAAATTTGAGTCGTACTCTTTACTTACTGTAATTGGAACATCAAAACTTTCAATTTTTTCAATGTCAAAACTTAAATCTCCATTATTAAATTCTATTCTTTTCATTTTAATCTCTTATTTATGTTTTTAATTATACCACAATATAAGAAATAATATTTAAAATAAAAAATTATACCTTAATTACTCTACAACAATCGTCTAAGTCTTCCAAGCTAATTCTACCTCTATTTGAAGAATAATAACCTTGACGCTTAAATCCATTTTTCCATTTATCGAAATAAGATAATGCTTCTTTTTTAGTCTTGAAATCTTCTCTACTGATTTCGAATCCATCTGGACTTAAGATATTCCATTTTGCCATTGTCTTGTGTTTTAATGTTTAACCTATGTAAATATAATATATTATTTTGTATTATCCAAACCTTATTTAAAAATTTTATCCAATACTACAACTAACCCACACATAATAATATATGTTATTACGAGTATTAACCCAATCTTATCAATAATACTGTTTCTATCTCCATTAGAATATATCCACTCACCGAACTTTTTCTTATACTTATTCATGACCTTTTTGTATTATCCAAAATTAATTTCATCAAATTCCTCTCTTGTACCAAAATGAGTTTTAACTCTAATCTCAATGCAATCCATTTCTTCATGATTGTAAAATTGATTAATTAATCTCGTTTCCTTTAACTCCAGAAATCTTACTGTATTCTTTCTTCTTTTGTCATTCCATACAAAGGTCATTTCTATATAATCTCTATGTCTTTCCATAATGTAAATATAAAATAATATAATTGATTATGCAAGTATTTCTTCATCTAATTTTGTTCTTTCTATTTTAAACTCCGTATTAGGAAACCTTTTACTTAGTCTTTTAGCTTGAGCTTTAGCTATATTAATATCAACATATATTTTAGCACTATTCTTATGGTATGTGTAATTGTACCCTCCCTTACTACTCTTATAAATATAAGCACCATTACTAGTTACTATATTGTGTACTGTATCGGTCTTAACTAATTGTTTAGGGTTTTTAGGAAAAAACTTTTTTCTAATACGTTTTGGTTTATCATCATACATTCCACCGAAATCAATAGTAGTTTCTACCCCACTATCTCCTAAATGTTCTCTACATTCTTTAAGTGTTTCAAATAATTCAACATCATTTTTAACTACCTTACTAAAAGGTTTAACACCCTTTTCTCTTGTAATATACCCTGAACGTACAATAACAGAAACACCTTCTGAAGCTAATTCCTCTATTGTAAGAGCTTTTTTAATACCATTAGTGAAAACACCTACTATATTTTTAAAAGTAGTTCCACTAGTCCTCTTACCATTAATTGATATTGCTGTCCAATAACCAAAGTTTTTGTCGCTATACTCATCATACCAATTATTCTTTTCTCGTTCTTCATTACGACTAATTATTTCGTTTCTTGTTTTATTCCAATAACCAACAAATTGAAATTCCTCACCCATAAGACCTACATCTAGTGTCCATGGAAACCAACTTCTACTTCTTCTTTCCTTTCCACTATTACTCCATTCGTAACAATTATTACTACCAGCCAATATCATAGGTATATACATATCATTAGGGTACCCATTAGGTTCTTTAACTTTAATGAACTGCTTATCGTAAATTATTTCGTAACTCATAATAATATGTTTTAATGATTATAATGTAAATATAAAATAATATAATTGATTATGCAAGAAAAAAGTGATTTATTTTTTATTTAAAATAAATGCATTTTTATTTGGTGGAATGGAATAAGTTTCTTATATTTACATTGTTGGTGCGAGAGCGAAAAGGGTCAGGTATCGAAAGTATCTAAGAGGGTAGACTCCGACCTACATTATATTTTTTTTAAGTATATAAAACAAAAAACCCTAGCAAGTTAATACTAGGGCCATGAAATAACAAATTAAACCTATCCAAACAATTCCAATAACGCTTTTTGTCTTTTAATCTGCTCATTAACCTCCTTAGAAGTTAATAAGTGAGCGTATTGAAAACTATACGCATCGCACAAGGGTAAGTGCATTAATTTTAATGGTCGCATACTAACTACCATATATTGTGCGTAACCATCTGCCACTTGAAACCTCAAAATCTCTCCAAAGTTTTTACCCTTATAACCCATTGACTTTAATTCTTTTTTAAGGTCAATAACGTATTGCTCTTCATTTTTTTGGTATTCCTCATGGTTATAAGGTTGAGGAAATTTAGGTGTTGGTACTGTACTTAATGCTGAATAAACTGTCGCCATATCTTAGTGTTTTAATGTTTAACTTATGTAAATATAATATATTATTTTGTATTATCCAAATATTATTTTATAGATTACAGAAACAGCATCTAATGAAGTTCCACCAATAGACCATTCCGTAATATTCTCAACATCTTGTCCAAATTCACCATTGTAGTTTTTACCATTCTTCCAATTATAAATAGTAGCATATGTACCGTCATCGCATAACACGTCCCATCCAGCATCTGACTTATAACCATCTGATTGGTGTGGTTCACCTAATGCATTCACAATATCAGAATATCTAGCAGTTAAGTTACCTTGCTTCCAAGATGAACCTTGGTAATTAAACTCCTTATTGTTGTGTGTTAAAAATGTTACTGTTGCCATGTTTTAGTGTTTTAATGTTTAACTTATGTAAATATAATATATTATTTTGTATTATCCAAACTTATCAGTAATTTTTTTTACTTCACGTTCTTTTTTATCCTCCTCAGATACAAATTCAATTACCTTCAAAATAGCTTCAGCTTTATTAGTGTATTCTGTTGCCTTTTTTAAGAAAAAATCTCTCATAACTTTATTCTCAATAGGTTCATTATCAACACACCGAAGAGCCTCATTAGCCATATTAAGGTAATTCTTATGAGTAGTCTCTAAATAAATTTTAAGTGTTTCGTTTTTCATGTCTATCTGTTTTTTAGTGATACTGCAATATACAAACTTTATTTGGATAAAAAAAATATTATTTAATATTTCTTTAAAAAAATTAACTACCCTTGTTGGGTAGTTAACTCTTGTTGTTTTACAAACTTTTTCTTTTTAGCTCCATGCACCTCAATAACTATGTTTCTAGCTCTAGTACTAGTACCACTACATAAACCACAATCAGCACATTGAATAGCTTTTGTAGTATTAGGACAAACTATCTCATTAGGTAATTTATCGGACAAATCATGAGTAACCCTAAAAGTTCTCCAACCCTCCGCAACGGCTTGTTTTTGCTCTTCAATACTATCTACAGAAGCCATTGAAACTTGTTTAAGTATTGGGTCACCTTGTTTCCATTGGTGCGTATAAGAAGTATTGTTTTTAACTACTGCTTTAATACTAGCTAATATTTGAGTAGGTATAGCACTAGGGTCACCATAAGCACCAAACCTCACTTTCATGTCCTCAAATATAGTCATGTCATTTGCTATAGGGTAGTTACCTCTCTTATATGCCTTGTATACTGCTAAGGGTGCATGGTGCAATGTAACATAACAAGCACCGTTATTAATAGGTCTATGCTTACAGTCACCACAAACAGATTCATCCTTACCTAGCTTACTAGCTTTTGTTGGTGGTATATCAGCATTCATTATCCACATTGAAGCCATATTACCTGTTTTAATATTTGTTGACTTTAATGTAACAATAGCTACAATATTTTCACCGTTTAATTGTGACTTTCCCTCATAAATAATATATCCGTTTATCTTGCTCATAGTGTTTATGTTTTAATGATACTGCAATATAGTAAATAATATTTAATAAAAAAAATTAATTTGCATTTTTTTTTAAATTAATTTTATTGTATATTGTGTGATGGTAAACTAGATTAACACTATGTATAAATTATACTACATTATATAGAATATAATTAATCCCATTATATTCTTCAGACTTAATCTTTTTTAGGTTTGATGTGATGGACGTAAATGTTCTTGGGTGAACCTGGTATTTCATTTTGCCACTGAGTAAATATATACCTCTATAATAACCCTTAGAACCCCAATAAGTTCTGTATTCAATTATCCCACCATTGGATAATATGAACTTTTTATTTGCTTTTAATTTTGTCATAGCTTAAATATAATAATTTTATTTTATGTTAGCAAATAATTTAACAAGATAATTTGTTTATGGTACCCACACGCCCACTCACGCCCACACGCCCACTCACGCCCACGTATATACACAATTGTGTATAAATAGAAAAAGGGGAATCACTACATTCCCCTCTCTCAATCACTAATCAACATATATATTTTAACTCTCCACAACCTCTGTTACCTTCTCTTGTAACTGCTTAGGTGAGCCACTAAATATCTTCTTTGCCTTATCTATATAATCCCCCTTAGCGTTTATATAACCAACCTCAAAGACTTCAATAGTTATCTCCTTAGTGTCGAAATCTCCAATAACTTTATATCGGTACTCTTCACCACTATTTTTATTTGCCCTTTGTAGGTAAATCCCACCTGCACCATCTTTGAAATGTGCGACCACTTGTGCTGACAGACAACCCATTCCATTGAATACAGTCTTATCATACATGACCGAAATACCATTTACAAGTTCACCCCCAGCTAAGAAATCAGCAAGGTCTTTGCCATGTCCTTCCATATAGCCATCATATTGTCGGTACATTGTTACAATCTCATTTTTAACTTTCTTACCTGAATTGTCTTTGTAAGTTTCTACGAATGTTGTTAAACTTCTAGTTCCCATAATTTAAAATGTTTTAATGTTTAATAATAATGCAATTTAAGAAAATATAATGACACTACCAAATAATAATGCCATTATATTAAATATTATTTAATCGTAAACTCTCTCAACCTTTTGGCTGAATGGGTTATACTCAACTTGTTTACCCATTACCCAAGTTCCCCTATCAACCTTTAGGGTTTTGTGTTCACCAAATTTACCGTTAGGTAATTCGTGTTGTAGTAAACTATCTTTAGTTACTTCTATCGTTGGGTAATCAACAACATCAGTATCTATACTGAACTCACCATAAAGTGTGTGTTGGTGTATTCCCTCTCCTAATAATAGCGTATGCTTTTTCTTCTTTACCATAATAATAGTGTTTAATATTTATACTAATTTAATAAAAAAATTCCAATTATCCTAACTTTCAAACTTTAAAAGTTCTCTGTATTCTTTACTTGTTAAATGTCTTTCTTTAACTTGTAACTCACTTGAAATAGGTTTCAATAGAACACAATCACCTTGTCTTATAATAGTCTTTATATTGTTAGTAGGTAACGTAGTCTTAATAGTCCAAGCTATACAATCAATAGCAGTTATATTACCCTCTTCAAAAACCTTATATGTATTCCACCTATTAAGTTGTTTATTATGGTTGGTCTTGTAAACACTTGCTATATCAACCCAAATCATATACTCTCTATCCGTTGAGGTATCTTTAAACTTAACAAAATACTGTTTAGCGTTATTCCATTTATCTATCTCTTCATTTTTACCCTTTAACAATACATTTTCATTAACACTAAATAATCTATAAGTGTCATCAAACTTAATTGTTTCCTCAACTCCCAGTTCGTTTATCCAAGTTGTTTCCTTGCTAATAGTTTCCTCACTAATTAATTGAGGGTTCACTTGACTAACTATGTTGTCTATACCCAAATACTTTATTGCTATTCTCCTTTGCTCAAGGTTAGGTAGTAAAGAAATCTCTGCGAAATCAATAGGTACTATCTCATTCCAAAAAGAGTTTAGTTCCTCAAAGGGTGAATTACCACCCTTTAGTTTTAATACCTTACAACCTAAATCAAATTCAAAAGGTACGTTGTCAATTATAATCTTCATCTTTATATGTTTTTAATGTTAATACAATATACAAAATAATATTTAATAAAAAAAATTATTCCTCTCTAAAAATAGTAACTTGGTTATTAATTTCAATTACCAATTTATCATCTTCAAGTAATTCGTTACCGCCTATACCACATTCAAAAGTAAACCAATCTTGTAATTCACCATTTATACAATCGGGTTCAAAATTAACGGTAATATCATCAATCTTTTTAGTTAAGTCATCAATTAACTTTTGTCTTTTATCATCAATTATAAAATCTTTTTTATAATTAAAACTAACCCAATCACCCTCACCACCAACAATACTTTCAACGTAATTGTTTATGAACTCAAACTCTTCTTTAGTAAGGTCAAGTAATATATTATTAGTTTCACTTTCAGACCATTCACTTTCAGAACTTTTTGAACAGTTAAATATATTTTCCTCTTCATCAAAGGTCATTTCAACTATACCACTTTCCCCTTGATAGTGTCCATCAGAGTTTACATAGAACTCCACATCATCATAAATCTTATCTTCAATTAGAGTAAGTATTCTTTCTTCGTAAGCACCCCAAGAACCATTCTCACGTTCAAACGTAAAATTCTCGGTTAATGACTGTCCTTTTTTGTCGTATATCCGTAGTTCAGTATCACCCATACTATCACCACCACAATAAAAATCAAATTCAACCTCTCCTATGTTATGTTTTTTCCATAGGGTAATTAATTCTGTTTGTTTATCAACTGTTTTAGCTTCACTCATAATTTAAAATGTTTTAATGTTTAACAATAATGCAATATACTAATTAATATTTAACCTACCAAATATTATTTAATATTTTTTTCGGTCATTCTTTTATCCAAGTCTTTTCTTGACTGCCTAGACAATCTTTCTTTTAAGTCATCAGCAACTTTTGTAGCTTCGGGGTTATTAACATCTTTAACTCCATTACTAAACCACGCTTGTACTTCCATATGCTTTAGGTAGTCTTGTGGTGTTGGTACAAACTTCATTCTAAAATCTTCTGCTATATGTAACATAGCAATATCAACTGTATCTACACTTCTACCATTTGAGTTGGTTATATTGTAACCGAATATCTTTGGTATAATTGTATATGCGAACCAAGTATTGTGTGTTAATGCCCTTGAAGAATTATTATTCATTGTAGCTTTAGGGCTATCAATTAATTCGTGAATAGCAATATAATCTTCTACTTTACCACCCCACCTTTTAACTGAACTCTTTGAATGTATTAATGGATTTGCCATTGTCTTAGTGTTTTAATGTTTAACTTATGTAAATATAATATATTATTTTGTATTATGCAAATATTATTTAATATTTCTTTTCAGACACAAAAAAAAAGGTAACTATTCAGTTACCCTTACTGTATTCTTAACTGTGAACAATTCATCAAATTCTGCCTTGTCCACATTCTCACCATCTAATTCCCAATTTGGTGTTACTCTGGGGTTGTAACAAACCTTTCTAGCACTTGAATGTACTATTACTCTGTCAATAATATCAACATTATCACATTCAACCCAAGCACATACGGTTTTATTTGCACCCTCATATATCTTGTTAGCCGAACCCTTTTGGTTGAATAACTTACAACCCTTCATTACTATTAGAACATCATCGGGGTTATGGTATGTAGCCTCTCCACTAGGTGTTGAAACTTTCCACTTCATATAGTTATCACCCCTACCTAAATTAAATCTTACTTGATACTTATTCTTTGCCATGTCTTAATGTTTAGAATACTAATATAAGAAACTTATTTGGTTATTCCAAATATTATTTACCTTAATACAGGAAATACTAATTTATCATCACTACCATCAACACTACCTGCGTCATTACCCTCATCATCTCTCATTGGTATAATATGACTTCCATCTTCAAAGAATATTACAATACCTCTACTATACCAACCAAACTCTTCAGCTTCAGCTTCGGTCATATACCTTGCTTGTTTAATCTTCTTACCAACCAATACCTCTGCTCTTTTATTCCAAAAGATTGTTGTTTCATCTTTAGTACTTACTTTGCTCATAACTATAAAATTTAGGAGGGGAGTTACCCCATGTTTTTATTAAAGTGTAAAAATATCCTTAAGTAAAGTTACGTTTCTAACTTCAGATATTTCTTTGTGGTCATCTACTGTTTTCAATTTGTATTCAAAATCCTTTGGATTACAAGACTTCCACCCTTTTTGATTTTTAAGATAATCATCTATATGAACCTTCCATCTGATTGCCCTTATTCTTACGTGATGCGGATTCTTATACCACACTTCCGCACGCTCGTCTGATTGAACAAGCACGTACATCGGTGCGGTTGTTAATTCTTCGTAACTGTACCATTCTTTTTCTTTTGCCATTTTAATTGATTTTAAAGAGGGGAGTTACCCCCTCATTAATTACTACTTAACTTTCCAATACCCATATACGCATCTAGCACCCCCTCTACTGCAATCGTAAATGTCATTAATAACACCATCAACTAATGCTACGTAGTGCTTAGACACCCTACAAATTATTCTTCCCTTTGGTAGTTCGTCTGCTTTAAGGTGTACACTACAACCCGTACCAATACCCATTGTGGGTACCCACTCTAAACCATAGTAGTTGGTAATCTTATGAAACGTAACGGTATGTATTCCCGTTCTCGCACAAGAAATACCTCTTCTACGTTTACTTGGTTTCTCTTGTTTACAAAACTCATTTACCTTATCGTAAACTTCTTTGTATGGTAGTTTCAAGGCTATTGCCAATGCTCTCACACCACAATCACCCGTAATACCTTTAAAGCCTGCTTCGGCTCTACCACCATCGTTGAAATTAAAAACTTCTCTTCCAACTTCTGTTGGGCACTCAATTTGATTTACCATGTTTATCTGTTTTAATGTTATAGTGTAAATATAAGAAACTTATTTCATTCTACCAAATCTTTTACAATTCTTTTTTCATTTTCTGTTGTTAAAATTTGATGTAATACTTCATCTGCCAAGTCATTATATACCTTTACCTCGTCAGGACTAAAGGTATAAGTACCATAAGTTAAACTATCATCTTTTAGAAATTCCTCAATAGCTTCTACAACATCAGTATTATGTAAATGGTTATGTAGTACATCAAGCATATCCTGGTAATACTCGTCTATCTCTTTATCGCCATCAATATAACCCTCACCACAACAAGTTGAGCAATCAATTTGGTCGTGTCCCTCGCCACCACAACTATCACAAGTTTCTATATTACCCTCATCATCTTCTATCGTACCCTCACCACTACAATCGTAGCAATCCCAATCAGTATCGTAACCATCACCATCACAATCGGGACAATAAACTCTATCCATTGTAACAATATTACAGTTACCGTTATTGAAATAATCGTATGTTATTCTGCTTACTGCTCTAATCATTTCACCATGAACTGTATCAGCTTCACCACGTCTAGGTACTAGCTTTTCATACAATTCGTCATACTCCTTTTGGTATGCACCATTCTCATTCCAATATGAATTACCATGCTTTGTTTTTAACTTCTCCATCTGTATATGTTTTTAATGTTAATGCAATATACAAAATAATATTTAATAAAACAAATTATTCCATATTATTATATTCATCTTTATAATAATGAGCAACCTCAATTATCTTACTAACTATTTCAGCATCTGTTAATGAAGCCAGTTCTCTATAAAAGCCACGCTCCTCAGCATCACTACCCATTAAATCAACATACTCTCTAACTATATCTGCTCTATTCATTTTATATAAGAAATTTTCGTTAAATCTATCCATTTTATATAAGTTTTAATGATTTATGTAAATATAATATATTATTTTGGATATTCCTAACTTTATTTAAGGAAATATTTTACCAATAGGTGGGTGGCTGTAAACTCCCCCAAAACATTTGTAACATTATTCAGCCAACTGAATGTTACTCTTGTTGAACTACCCAAAAGCTTGGCTTAACTCTTGGTACTTTTGTTCTTTATGTAATTTCATCTAATAACTGAGTTACAGTATATCTATCCTCCAATGGTTCCCACATCAATACAACATCATCTGCAATAACATTACCGTCAATCTCACTTTGTTTAAGTAACTTATCGTAAGATTCCTCTGCGTCATCTGACACATAATGACCTAATCTTTCAATAATGACATCACGCTCAGAGATTACTGTCATATTTGGTAATGGGGTAATAATTTTATCAATACCACCTATAAGTGCTTTTAGGTTATTCATCTCTTGTTCCGTTCCCTCAAATACTATCTTTTCCATATCTATGTTTTTAATATTCCTAATCTATTGACATATCAATTTCAACATCAGTTTCTCCTTGCCATTCCTCACGAGTAATAAAGTAACCCATACGGTTAACCAACCTCATACCGTTAGAAATATACCACGTATCATCTTCACCCTCTATAAGTGTCCATACGTTGTTGCCAGACTGTGCTTTCATCTTAACGTATTCCAATTCCTCTCCAAAGGTTTCAAACATTGCACCATTCCAACTTGCGTTGTCGTCTATGTGGTTTTCTATTGGAGTAAATTGTTCGTAGAATTGTTCTTCTGTAAGTGTCGTTATCTTTTCCATACTGCAATATAGTAAATAATATTTAATAAACCTAATTATTTATTCATTAAAAACATAATTAGCAATACTGTCAACAAATTCATCGTATTCATCAAACTCATCTATTACTAGGAAATTATTCTCTTCAAACTTTACTTGGTAAAAACCACCATCATCTTTTTTAAGTATCACATACTCGTCCTCATGAAGTGTGTCTTGTATGTCATTTAAGTTATAGATTCTATGTTCACCATCTTTTGACACCTCTATTGAGTTATCATCAACTGACAGTTTCCAACCCTCGTATTTTATATTCTCTTTAGTTTTCATATCTATGCTAATATTTTTATATGAACTAATTTATCCAATACTGTTTTATCATTATCATCTACTATTCCCCAATTAGCAACAATAGGTGCGAAATTTATAGCAATAAACGTTTCTTCAACAAACCCTTTAGGGTTATCAAACGAAACAATTCTACCCAAATTAGATAAAGTTAATAGGTCTTGCTCTTTTAGTTCACCTATTATAATTCCATCGGAATCTTGTATAGTAGTTATTTCATTACCTCTAATACTTTCCCACTTTAAATATTCTTCCTCGTTTTCAAATTCTAATACTGTCTTCATAACCTATGTTTTTAATGTTAATGCAATATAGTAAATAATATTTAATAAACCAAATTATTATTACTTTACTCTAATATAATAAACCTCGCAATCATTTCTTGCTCCAGTGTCGCCAACTTCAAGTGCATCAATCCTATCCATTATATCACCATCAGTTTCTTTCATCTCAGTGTATGTTTGTCTACAGACAGAATCAACCATAGAATCAATAACAAGAAACTCTTTCTCGTCCTCTTTTTTGTCCTCTACATCCATGTGAATAATACCATCATAGTCCTCAACTACAATCCAACCACCACCATCATTTTCAATGTTATCAATTACTTCTCCTATATCACATCTCAAATGTTTTGTTATACTAACAATACTATTAACATAACATTCTCTACCATGTACCCCATCATCTACAAATGAGAAATCTCCTTTAATAATAGTAACCCATTCACTCTCTTCCTTTATTGGGTACATTCTCTTAACTTCTCCAAATATAGGAAAGTCTACATTATGTTTACCCGAAAAACATTCTTTACTTTCGTTAGGTAATATAACTTCTACATCATAGTTCATCATTCCAATTAAACCTATACAATCAAAATGGTCATAATTTATATAATCATCTATCATTTCTCCGTTACTATCACGGTTAATTATTTCTATTGAATTTTTATAAAGGGTTAATGCTTTTTTAATTAGCTCTTTGCTACCCTTTGGTAATAATTGTTTTACGTTTTTCATAATCTATGTTTTTAATGATAATGCAATATAGTAAATAATATTTAATAAACCAAACTTTAATATAAAAATGTTTGTTCAATACTACAAGCGTAATCTTCACCATCAACCTCAACAGTAAATTCCATTGGGTATGAATTAAAAACCAAATGGAATTCAATATCATCTACAATAGTTACTAATTCATCGGCCATATCAAAATGTGTTAATATTACTTCTCTAATTTTATTATAGAACTCCATTCCATTGTGTTCTAATTTACCCCAATACTCAATACCTATGGTACCCATGTTAGGGCATTCTTCATTATCATTTTCTCTTAATGTGAAATAAGCTTTTTCCATATCTCTATTTTTAATGTTAATGCAATATAGTAAATAATATTTAATAAACCTAATTATACATAAAATAAATCGGGGAAATCACAACTTTCACCCTTAAACCCACAACTTGGACAAACTATATCATTACTAGTACCTTCCGAATCCAAATCATTAGTATCGTGTAATAAGACCTCGCTACAGTCCCCACAAGTAACAATATTATATCCTGTCTCATTAAGAATATCTTGTGCCATATCATATTGTTCTTTTTTCATAACATCTGTTTTTTAATGATACTGCAATATACAAAATAATATTTAATAAAAAAAATTATTTAGTACTAAAAATTAAATAAAAAATAACTCACTTTTTATTTGGAACTTACATTATTAATTCTTATCTTTACATTGTTGGTGCGAAAGCGAAACGGGTCTGGCTTAAATAAGTCGAAAGAGTAGACTCCAACCTACACCATATTTTTTTTACCCCCCAAAAATAAAAAATTTGCAAATGTAAGAAATAAATCCCACCCATGCAAATTAAGTTATTAACATAGGGAAGTGAAAAACTCACCTCCCCACAATCTCTATTTAAACACCCACCAACTCTCTAGTGAATTCCAATGACTTTTGGTTAGTTCGGTAGTTCGTACCCACCATCATGCTCTCCATTCGTCCATTCTCTCTACGTGGCGCAGACTTCTCGTGTGTTGTCCATCTAGTTACACCGCTATGCAACCCCCATGCGTTTTTACCCTTCTGAGCCATCTCAACTCTAATCATTTCATAAAGGGTATCCATCGCATTAACAGACCTCTTAGAAAGTTCAGAAATGTCTTTTGTACTAGACAACCTAGACACACCCATAATCGCTTCTACAAGGTTATGTGTATTCTTATCAGTAACCTTGTGAGTAGTGAACTCTCTGTACACCTCAGTCATTCTCATGCTCTGAGTTAAAGCCAAACCTATTAGGTTAGGAACCTCAACTAATTTTGACTCTAATGACGCCGTATGTCGCATCTTAGACTGTCCACTCTTGTAGAACTGAAAGAATTGGTTCGAGCAACTCATTGTCAAATCACCAATACCTATTGACAACCCAGTACTACCGTCATTAGAATCAATCACAGTAACGTACCTCTTAATCTTGTCATCACCTACCTTTGCAAACCCATCAATACCCAATTGAATGAATACTCTGCGCCCATCATTAAGTGAACCCGCTTTTGACACAGACAACTCTCCAAAGCCGTCCATACCTCTCAATACCAATTCCACAACCTCATCATTCTGAGAAACAGTATAACCCTCCTTAACTGTATTAAGAATGTTACCTGACTTGGTATTATACAATCCGAAATACTGAGAATCAACATACTCAATATCATTTACCATGTCCCCATTCACATCTACCGAAATAGAGGGCCTTGAAGCTACCATTGGTAATTTTTCAATTCTGAAGTCTAGTGCATTGTCAACTAAAATCTTCTGTACTCTGTCTTTAATCTCGCTCATAGCTTTTATCTTTTAATGATTACAATGTAAATATAATATATTATTTTGTATTATGCAAATATTATTTAATATTTCTTTAAAGTTTTTTTCAAACCCTAGTAAATACTACCAACTAGCTTGGTAATAATATTCTCCATTATATATACCCTCAGTATCACGTACAATCTCTTCTTCCTTAAGAATAGTATCTATTATTTTAATAGTATCCTTACAATCCTCATAATAATACTCATCGTATTCAGTACCACCAAAAAAGAAACCTCTACTAGTAGGTAAATTCTCTCTGTTAAAGTCATCATCTCCTTTTCGTTCAACAACTTCTTTACATAAATCTCTTAACTCTGTTAACTGTTCCAATGAAACATAACTCTCTTGGCACTCATCTCTACCGTCTTGAATATTCTCAACAAACCAACTATGTATATGGTTAGCTTTTCTCCAATAACCAACATCCTCAGTTATATAACTAATTCTTTTAGGTTTAATGTCCTTCCTAGACTTACCGTTTAATTTTACGGTTACCGTATGTTTTTGCTCATCCCTTTGGTGGTTCCAATTCTTAACATAAGTTTTTTTGCTTAAATACATATCTAATCCCATAACTCTATAATTTTAATGATTTCTGTAAATATAAAACAATATAATTTAATTTGCAACTATTTCTCTATTTTTTTTAATATGCTTAATAATTTCATCTTTCAACTTAGTTAACACATCATCTACTGTCCTAACTCTCTGCGCATATGGTGAGTTACCGTAACCGAATTTAAATTCATATTTACCCGTAAATGTAGTATATTTACTATCTTTAAACTCTCGGTCATTTTCCCCCTCAATATAAAGTCTAAAAGACTTGTGAGTTTGTAATATAGCTTCACTCCCATAGTAATAATTATTACCAACTTCATCTAACAGTTCATCAGAGAGTTTAAACTCATTAAAACCAATACTACTTAATTCCTCATTTATCTCAGTAATAAAATCAATAAGTATCTGTCTATGTACTTCCGTTGTTTTTTTATTAATCTTATGAGTAATGTCTAATTGTCTTTGCTCATCTCTAGCTTCATTAATAAAGCTATCCATTAAACTGCTTTTACCATTGTTAACTTCAGGTACTTCTACTTTAAATTTATACGTCTTCATATTATATGTTTTTAAATGATTTCTGTAAATATAATATATTATTTTGTATTATGCAAATATTATTTAATATTTAATTCATGACTATTAAAAGTTAATACCATACCGCATTCCATTTTAACATCTATATAAATATTATATTCATCTTCATAACCCTGAACCTTCTCCACTGTAGGCTCTGAAATTACGACACCATTTAATACTTTACACTTGTCATCAGATTGGTCTAATACTATCCACTCATCAATAGTAACCTCTGTTCCTTTTTTATATATAACTTGATTTTCCATGTGGTAAATATAAAACAATATAATCATATATCCAAATCTTTTTAAATTATTTTTTATTTGGCCAATTGAAATATTATTCGTATACTATATGGAATATGAATAATACAATACCAGGACAAACATACATCCTGACCAAAAATCATTTTTTATTTGGTCAATTGAAATATTATTCGTATATTACAACATATATTTAAATGAGGCGCATATTGCCTCATGATTTTTAATCCCGCCTGAAGAGATTCTCGCGGGTAACCTAGTATCTGGATAAAAATCGTTAAATGTTATTTTATATTTAACAATAGATATCTAGAAGGGGGGATGACGGCACCATATACACATTTGTGTATAACTGAAAACATAGCATGGTACCGCTCAAGCTTGCACGAGATTGTCCTAAGAGTCTCACACGGGTGACCCAGGTCCCCAGAATTCATCGCAAGCTTTTATCCCGTACAAGGTTTACGGCGTCAGGTGCTCCAGTTAATTTTATTCTGGGACCCGCGATGCAGCTGGAGGCCAGACCCAGGGATACATTTCACTACAGACATACTGGATTATTATTATAGGCGCAGCCTGATTATTATAAGCGCTAATAATAATTAATAAGAATATCAGGCGCAAAATATTTGAATTATATATTATATGATATATAACCTGATAATATAAAACAGGATTTAATACAAAATAAATATTATAAATATATACGGCCAGCAAGACGCAGCTGGAGAAGCAAGGACCAGAACCTTATACACAAATGTGTACATTTTGGGACTGGAGAAAATGACCCCCTGATTACCTGAACGGGTATGATGGAGGAGGATGCTCAATTTGAGTGACCCAGGAAAGTATTGTCAAATAATATATGATATATGACAGGTTATAATTCAACTAGTATATCGTATATAATATCAGTAGGTCCCGTGACAATTTCTCCCTAGGTAATTATATTTATATTAATATATTTTTTATAGGATATATGGCAGGTTATATCTTAACTAATTATTGCCAGTATTTTAATTTACTGGCATTTATTAAATCATATATTATATGCCAATCAATATAATAAATGTGTCATATATAATATTATATTTAAACGCATATATCATACAATATATTTATACAGATAATATCATTTTATATATCAAAATAATTCTGCCGCCATATACACAAATGTGTACATTTTAAGATATACAAAAAGGTACAATTAATTTCTGTGGTAATTTGTGGTAAGAATTATCCTATAGTATATTTAACAGGGATTTTATAAAAAATAATATAAAATTTGTCGAGTAAATAGACAGAGGTTAATCTTAATTATGCCATAAAATAACCTATTTAGTATATATTTTATATTCCCTGGTACAACGTTACCTCAAAATCCCACTCTTTACCACCGTTTACCACATTTTCCCACTTTACCCCAAAAAAGCGAAACGTGCTAATATAAGGACAAAAGGGATATGGAATACATAAGTTATAGGAACATATTATAAAGTCTCTTAGAGGCTCTTATATGAAGTAATAAGGGGTGTATTAATTATATGTCTATTCCTAATAGTTCTTGTAGTTCTTCTATTGTATCGCCATGATTTTGTGTAGACATATTTTCTTCTAGTGCCCAGCTATTATCTGTATATATACATACGCACATATCTTTATCTGGATATAGTTCATTTAGTCTATCATGTATTCTTTTTAGTATATCTTTCATATCCTTTTATTTACTTACTGAGTATTCTTTTTACTTCATGTATTAGTTTAATTTCTGTGATAATACATCTATTTTGTTGTTCTAAGAATTCATTAATATCACCATGTATATATACCTTGTATTTAAATGTGTTTACGTTATCTTTTTGTACTGGTATAAATTTCATATCCTTTTATTTAATTACTTCTATTTCTTTAACAATTTTATCACAATGGAGGAAGGGTATTCAATATTCTTACCATGTAACCAAAATATTGC
>MDTD01021915.1_pt1 | contig 19424 bp, 16 predicted proteins | sample 811221 | NCBI WGS metagenome assembly MDTD01 (sample SAMN05326646, study PRJNA326480) | marine metagenome | isolation source: seawater | place: Pacific Ocean: South West | collected 2011 | reverse complement strand
TTGAGAAATCAGGGACATTGGGTTGACATTGAAACTCAATATAATGGAGCTGCCTGTGAATTATTAATAGCGTTACATGCAAAGCATGCGGCAAATGCTGTAAATTTATACAGGTCATTTTATCCGCAAGGCCCCCTTATTGTTGCTTTAGGGGGCACAGATGTAAACACCTTTCTTGACACTGATAGAGAGATTACCTTGAATTGTATGGAACAAGCTGATGCTCTTGTCTGCTTACACAGTAAAATTTGTGATAGATTGCCTAGTCACTTACATTCTAAGCTACATTTTATTCGTCAGTCGGCCATGCCACTTGCCTCTGCCCGCAAACCATCAAAGCGTAATTTTGATATCTGCATGGTTGGTCATCTCAGAACAGAGAAAGATCCTCTGCGTGCTGCAATGGCGTTGCGATTACTTCCAGAATCTTCACGTATCCGTTTATTCCACTTGGGTAAAGCACATGATAAAAAATGGGCGCAAGCTGCAAGCAGAGAACAAAAAGAAAATCACCGCTATAATTGGTTAGGGGAGGTTCCTAGCTGGCGCGTTCGTCGTGAATATATAAAAACTAATTTAATGGTGTTAACATCAACTCAAGAGGGGGGTGCTAATGTCCTGTCTGAAGCCATTGCTGCCAATGTGCCAATAATAGCCTCTGATATCCCCGGAAATACCGGGTTATTGGGTAGTGATTATCCTGGCTTGTATAAAAAATGTGATGAGCATCACCTAGCTAATTTGTTACAACAGGCAGAATCTGACCCAGTGTTTTTGAAATGTTTGGAGAGGGCTTGTCACATGCTGCGACCAAAGTTTTTACCTGATTGTGAGTCAAAAAAATGGAATGAGTTGGTTAAATCAGTAATTTCACAGGTTCAAGTTTGTCACTAGCGACATTGACTTTACCAATGACACTTGCATCTTTATATCCCAAATCATGTAATTGAGTTATGCATTCATTCGCTTTGTTTTCAGGAATGCTAGCTAATAATCCCCCGGATGTTTGTGGGTCGAAGATTAAAGGATACAATTTACTGGTTGATACCTCTTCAAGATTTTGAATTGCCCTACGCAAGCGCACATTAGCTGGCTGAAGTGTACTGAGTATACCCATGTGAACAGTTTCAAGCGCTCCATCCAAGATAGGTAAAGCATCAAGTTTAATTTCTACATCGACCCCAGATGGTTTAAGCATTTCAACCATATGACCCAATAGGCCAAAGCCGGTAATGTCGGTACAAGCAGTCGCATTGTTTGCAAAAAGACATTCAGCTGCCTGTTTATTGGACATTATCATGGAGTAAAGTGCTTCATCAATCCAACGACCCTTTGCTTTTTGTTGCATGTCTGCAGCAAACAACGTTCCCGTGCCAAGTGGTTTTGTTAGAATTAGTAAATTGCCAGGACTCATTCCACCTTTACGTAAGATTTTATTTTTCTCAATCAAACCATTTACAGAAAAACCTAAGGCTAGTTCGGCACCCTCACTGGTATGCCCACCAACTAATGCAGCATTAGCTCCGTTAAGTATCTCCATTGCCCCCGTCATCATTTGTTTCAATGTTTCTTCAACTTTCGACTCAATACCATAAGGAACCGTGGCAATTGCGAGAGCAGATTGAGCCTCTGCACCCATTGCAAAAATATCACTTAAGCTGTGATTTGCAGATATTTTACCAAAAAGGTATGGATCTTCGATGAAAGATCTAAAATAGTCTACGGTATGAACTATAACTTTATTTTTAGGAATTTGGACAACTGCAGCATCATCTGGTTCCTTTAAGCCAATTAAAACGTCATCTCGTTGCACCGGCTCAAGATTTAACAAGGCACTCGTGAGCACGTTAGCTCCAACTTTGGCACCGCAACCACCACATCGCATTGCAATTGATGATATATCAGTAAGATTTTTTTCACTCAAAAGTTTAGGATCTACAATAGACTTTGTTTCTACATGCATTTTTGGTAAGACGTTAAATTTCTTTATAAATCTGCGATCAATCCAGTCCTTCCACCTCCACAACCATTTACTTTCAATGGTGAAATTTCCCTTACTTGCTACGCAGTATTTGTCACCAGAGGAGACCAAAGCTAGAATTGTTCTCTGAGGTTTATAACGTTTCAGTGGTTTTTTTAACAATATGCTACGTAAATTTTTGCTTAAGATTGCTCCTTGGCGTACTGCATACACACCCGCCTTTGGCCTAGGGTGATTAACGACATTTGCTACATCACCGGCGGCAAATACATCCTCGTAACGTAGTGTTTGAAGGGTGTCTTGAACCTTTACAAACCCCTTTTCATCAACCTCAAACCCTGAGCTTGCTAGCCAAGATGCTGCCTTGGCATCTGTTACAAATAAAATTTCATCAAGTTCAAGCTTCGATCCATCGGACAAAGCTAAAGTTTCATTTTTTATTTCAGTTGCTTTTACTCCACTATGAACTTTGACTTTACGCTCCTCTAAAATACGTAAAAAACGTCTTCTCACGCTAGAGGGAAATCCAGCCATGATTTCGGTAGATTTACTTATTAAATGAAAGTGAAGTTTTTCAGAGTGACGACCCATTTCAACAAGGGTATTTTGAAGGCGAAATTGAATTGCGAGCAACAGTTCAATGCCACCTGCTCCTGCACCTACAACTCCAATTTTATGCGGCCCACTGTTTTCAATGATACGGCCCAATAATTTTTCCCAATGCTGAAAGAATTGGCTTATTGGTTTGACTGGAGTGGTGAATTTATCCGCTCCGAGGACATTATCCATTCGAGGAGTTGATCCAATGTTGATTGAAAGCACGTCATAATTGACTGGTGGGCGGTTCTGACAAATGACTATTTTTTTATGAGGATCAATCTTAATGGCTTCATCATGGAATAGACGAGCAGAGGCAAATTGCGACAGGGGGCGAAGATCGATGTGTGCATCATCATAATCGTAGTGACCAGCTAACAAGCCGGGGAGCATTCCAGAGTAGGGTGTATGAACGTCTCTGGATATTACTGTCAGGCGTACGCCCGGTATTGGTTTCATGCCAAAACTTTTAATCACAGCAACGTGAGAGTGCCCACCACCAATAAGCACTATATCTTTTAAAATTGTTTGAGAAGGTGGTTTCATTTGTTCATTATCCGCTTGATTGTAAAAAAATTAAAGTTAGAAGGACTTTTATTTAATTGACCCAGTACCACGTTACAAGTGTGTCTATATATTGTAGACAAATTTTTGGGATTTAAACCTCAGGAATTACTCTTTTTGGAAACTTTTTTTTGTAATAAAATTATCAAATTTTTAGAGGCTCCAACATATTTGGATATTCCTCTAATTCATTCAGGACTCTCCAACGTTCCAGGAGACCAATATGGAAAAGTTGATATGCCTCTTGTTGCTTAAAATCGTGGGTTTCTATGCTCATTTGTTTTGAAAAATTTGTCTCAAAGTCTAAAATATTTTCAATCATTGGTCTTATTTGACATAGATTTTTTTTGAAGATCTTTTTGTTCTCAACTTGATAACCGAAACGAACACTAAATGGATAAAAAAGTGTCTTTAGTATGAATTTGTCTTTCTGGCTAAGTATTGATCTATTTGACTGTTTATTTGATTTCTTTCCGAAGGCACTCATTGAGTGCTTTCCCGAGTATGAGGGACTCGATGGATCTCCCCACCATTTTTTCCCTTGTGCTGTCATTTGAAAGAGGTTTGGGGACTCATTTATTTCCAACCATTCACAGAGCTTATTCAACGTTTTTTTTGGTTCTGTTTTTAAATCTTCAAGTCGTAGCCCTCTGGCATCACCAAATCGAAAGGCAACTTGATCAATGTCATAGAGCATTGTCATAATTTTAAAAATACAATCGCTATAATTGTTATTTATGCTGGAGCGTAGCCATGATTGACAACTATCTAGAGGTTCACGAATCATCATTAAGATTTTAGAATTCTTGACGTAGCGTAAATAGTTAGCATGCGCGTAGTGATCAGGGTTGTGGATGTGGTAAAAACATAATTTTTTGTTGTCAGTTTCTTCAATAAGGTCATGTATCACCCTAAAAAATGACATTGGATTAACAGTTTCCATCCTGCTTAGAATAGATTTCGCTTTTTTACAAAATTTTTCAGTATCAATCTCAAGGTGTTCATTCCGTTTTTCACCTAGTGTGATCATCCCCTCTTTTTCTCCTATGTTGACTCGATCTTCTCCAAATCTTCCCGGTATGGGTGCTGAATTCCGTGTGTCAAAAAGAACAGCAAATTCAGTTACAAAATGATTTGGTATATTTTCCCAACCATCAGCGGAGAGTTTTTCCCATACTCCTTTGTTAAAATAGCCAGAAAGAAAGATGCTGGGTAACGTTGTTATTTCGGGATGGTTATCGACTAGACTATGTAATAATCCCGTTCCACTTCGCCCAAAATGCAATAAGGACACCATTCTTTGAGGTGGTTTTTTATCTCTGTCTATTGAATGTTTTGAGTTTATCCTAATTGTTTGATCACTCACAAGCGGTAGAGCGGACATTGCTTTTCTGAAACTACTCTCGGCATTGTGAGGTTTAAAACTATCGAGATAAAATTGAAGAAATGCAAAATCGGCTGTAATTTCAGCTTTTCTATCCAAGCTGATCTTATCAATTTGGCCCTGGCTCTGGAGTACTTTGACCGCATATTTAAGATTATTCCACACTTCCTCAAAGTCGGGTCTAATTGCTAGCGCTTTTTCATAGCTGGCTTTAGCCTGGTGTAAATCTCCTGCATTCCGATACGCAATGCCCATGTTTAGGTATGCTTCGGCGTAGTCAGATTTTATTAGAACAGCTTTTTTATAGCTCTCAATTGCCTCACTATTTTTTTTAAGTTTTACTAACACATTTCCTAAATTTGAATATGGTTCTGCATGATTTGGGTTAATTAAAATTGATGCTCGATAGCTTTTTTCTGCTTCATCATACTTTTCTAAGTTGCTGAAAGTGACCCCTAAATTATAATTTGCTTCGGAATTGTTAGGCTTGATTTTAAGTGACTCAACGTAATTAATTTTTGCTTCCTCATACCTTCCTTTTTTGTTTAGATGATTGCCGAATTGAAAGAAGGCATTTGCTAAATTATTTTGTGCAATTTGATAATCTTTTTTTATTTTTAATGCAGAATTGTAGCTCTCAATCGCCTTTTTGAACAGTTTAATGTCAATATATGCGTTCCCAAGATTGTTAAAAGCTTCTGAAAAATCTGGTCGCAATGTTAATGCCCTAGATATTAATTTAATTGCTTTCTTAGGATCATTCAATTGATGTGCCAAAACACCAAGTAGATGAAGTGCGTCTGGTTGATTGTGGTCTCTCTCCAGTATTTTTTTGTAAATGATCTCTGCATCGAACAAGTTTCCAGCCGCGTGTTGTTTTTGCGCTTGAAGCAGATCAAAACTTTGTCGTCTTTTTTTTTGGATTTTCATGGTTTGATGAATAATATCTTTTCTTTTTGTACCTAAATCATCCTAGGCGCCAAAACTTCTGACTAAAGACCCGACTACCATGTACCAGCCGTCAACGAGTACGAAAAAAATAATTTTAAAGGGAAGGGCGATGATTATTGGTGGGAGCATCATCATCCCCATACTCATCAAAACGGAGGCAACCACCATGTCAATGATCAAAAATGGTATAAAAATTAAGAAACCAATTTCAAATGCCCTCCTCAGTTCACTGAGCATGAAAGCAGGTATTAAAATACGAAGTGGCATTGTATCTTGTACAATTTGGTCAGGAACTTGAGCTATGTCAGCGAATAATGCTAAATCTTGCTCACGAACATAACTCATCATGAATTCTTGTACTGGCAGCATTGCTCGATCAAATGCCTCGAACTCATCAATTTTCTCATCAATTAGTGGCTGGATTCCATCATTATATGATTTTTGAAAGACCGGCATCATTATGAATAGGGTAATGAATAAAGCGAGCGAAATTAGAACCTGATTAGGTGGTGTCTGTTGAGTCCCAAGAGCCGTCCGTAAGAAGGACAAAACGATAACAATTCTTGTAAATGACGTCACCATAATTAAAAGTGATGGAGCGAGAGATAAGACAGTAATTAAAGCAATTAATTGAACTATAGTATTTGTTGTTGAGCCACCCTGGCCAAAATCAAGGGATAAAGCTTGAGCCGCAACTCTATCAGGAAAACCAAATAAGATAGTCGTTAAAGATAAGGAACTCAGAGACAATAGTAAGAGAAAATTGCATCGCCTCATGTTTTTTTCTCCGAGTCAGAATTCTGCTTGTCATTTTTTGGGTTATTTAACAAATTTTTGGGAAGAGGTGGGCCCTGTGGCACTTTTTCCTTGCGTATAATTAATTGACTCTGTGTCTCAGTTGCTTGAGTAGCATCTTGGATAGCCTTTGAAAAAGAATTCTCAGGAGGCGTGATGTTATTTTCGATTACTAATTCTGAAGTTGCCCCTAAAAGTATTAGGTGTTCAACTTTGTCGCGTCGAACTAAAACTAAGCGACGTTTACCATCAACATTAAGAGACTCGGCAATCCCTAACCGACGTTCAGCTGAAAATCTTGAGCTAATAGGCAAGCCAAATCCTAGACGTCTCGCTATAATTGTGGTTATAGCAATCAGAGCTAAGACAAAAACGAAGGCTAAGACAAACTTTACGTAATCAGTTAGATTCAAATCAATGCCATCCATAAATGCTAACTCTCTTTTTTGTCTTGGCTGTATGCTTCAGTTGCGCGTTTTTTATTTTCCTCCGTAATGGAGGCACTGTTTTTTTTGTGTATAGCCGTGATTTCTTCATCCAGTCGATTCAAGTCTTCTACAATTTCTCTCAAAATATAATGAACTTTTGATTTTTGATTTGCACCTACAGATTGGGCTTTTTTACATAAGATACTAATCTTGTTGTAAAGATTTGTTAAATCGATGGACTTATCCTCGGCGAGCAGACGCCTCGCTTCAGAAATCATTGAAGAAATTACTTGAGTTTCTTCTAATATTTCTTCCAGTTTTTTGGCGCTCATGTTTTTTTCTCCGAATCTTCTGGGGTTTTATCCTCAGAGTTTTGTTCAAAATTATTTTCTTTTTTATCTAAAAAATTAGGCAGGGTGTCATTTGCTCTATATACATAGACGAGTATCTCTGCAACTGCTGCGAAGGCCTCTATTGGAATCTCGCTGTCTATGTCGATAGCACTCAGCATCTCGGCAAGATCAGCATCTTCTCGCACCTTGATACCTCGCTCAAAGGCGATTTGTAGGATTTGTTCAGCAATTCTCCCCCTGCCTCCTGCGATAACTTTAGGGGCGAACTCACTGCCAGAATCGTATTCAAGCGCAACTGCCACTGCGTCAGCACGCGCACGGTTTCCGCCTTCTCGATTTTTTGGCGGTGATTGAGTGGTGCCGTCTTTTTTATTGTCTTCAGTGTTTGACAAAATGTTCAAACCACAAGATTAAACCCAAATCAGCCTTTGAGATTACTTTGAACCAACAAGACTAATATATAGTTAAAAAAAATGTCGACGATTAATTTTATTGATAGAAAACAAAAAAATAGTTTCCTCCTCTTCAGGCGTTGTAGGATTTGAAGACCCAGGATCTTTACTCAATATTAAGGGTTAGTATTTAATTGTTAACAATAGGCTGAGTTGCCTGGTTGGGATAAGTACTTTTTGGGTGATAATGGTAGGTGGTTGATAATGGATTTCAACAAAATGTCTTTCTTCGGCATGGTCAAGAATAAATTAGCTTGGCTTGGTCAACGGCAGGAAATATTAGCGCAGAACATCGCAAATTCTGACACGCCACGATATCAAGCAAGTGACCTTTCTCCATATAATTTCAAGGAATTAGTGCGAAAGGAAGCAGGTCAATTGAATATGGTCTCAAGTGACCCAAGTCATCTTCCGGGTAGGCGTCGACGTATTCGCGATTTTTCCACTGTTGTAGAGCGAAAACCATTTGAGACAGCTCCCAACGGAAATGCTGTCATTCTTGAAGAGCAGATGGCTAAAATCAATGAAACGCAAATTAATCACAATTTAATGACTCAACTTTATAAAAAACACTTAAGCATGATTAAAATGGCAATCGGTAACAAGTAAATAGAGTTGATATTGATGTTTTGGGGTTCAAATAATAATGGATGATATATACAAAACGATGCGCATTTCCTCCTCTGGAATGCGAGCTCAGGGGACACGACTTCGTGTTATTTCTGAAAATATTGCGAACGCAAATTCACTACCAACTGAACCAGGAGAGCTCCCATATCGGCGAAAGGTTATCACTTTTAAAAACAGTTTAGATCGTGCGATTGGACTTGACACTGTTCGTACTGACAGGGTTGTCGAAGATCAATCAGCATTCATCAAAAAATTTAATCCTAATCATCCATCCGCTGATCAGGATGGCTATGTGCAGACACCTAATGTCAATACTTTAATTGAAATGATGGATATGCGGGAGGCCCAAAGATCCTATGAGGCGAACCTTAATGTCATAAAAACATCTAAAGCAATGCTGAGCAGCACTATTGATCTGCTTCGTCGATAAAATTTTTTATTTATTTTAATACAGGAGACAGGAATATGGCTATTGCCCCCCCACAAAGTATTGCGAATGCGGCATCAGCCTATGCAAAGACTAAGGAAGGAGTAGGTTCTGGTCTTGAAGTGCCTGACACCCAAGCAAGTCCTTTCGCGAATTTGGTCAAGGGTGCAGTTGAGCAGGCAGTTGACATTCAAAGACAAAGTGAAAATGCATCTGTAGCGGCAGTAGCTGATAAGGCTGATTTGAGCCAAGTTGTAACTGCTGTGGCGGAGGCTGAGACTACTTTGCAGGCTGTCACAGTTATCCGTGACAAAATTATAGATGCCTACAAGGAAATTCTTCGTATGCCAGTTTAAGTCTAGATTCAGTTTAAGTGTAGATTATGAATGAGGTAGCTGTTTTAGAAATCGGTCGAGATGCACTAATTGTCATACTAAAGACCTCTGGGCCGATTATGCTAGCGGGTTTATTGATTGGTCTGTTAATTGCTTTATTTCAGGCTTTGACTACAATTCAGGAAATGACGTTAACCTTTGTCCCAAAAATAATTGTAATTTTTATTGCAATTGTAATTTTTTTACCATTCATGATGACCACTGTCATTGAATTCGCAAATGTCCTCTACGATAGAATCTCAAATATCGGATAGTAGAAGATGCTCTCCGACATAATTCAGCTCAACATTTTTGCTTTTTTTATTTTATTTGCACGAATAGGCACTGTTTTTTTGCTTATGCCAGGAATTGGCTCAGGCTATGTCTCTCCAAATATTCGTCTGGTTATCGCTTTGGCATTATGTTTTGTAGTTACCCCATTCTTGAAAGATAAACTTCCTGACATGCCGAGTTCAGAGATTGATTTGATTTTGTTATTGCTTAGTGAAGTTATTATAGGGGTTTTTATAGGATTAGCGGCTAGAATTTTGATTAGTGCTCTACAAACTTCAGGAACATTGATTTCTTTATTTGCATCTTTGGCAAATGCGATGATTCGTGATCCTATTGCGGAACAGCAAAGTTCGTTGATTGCAACTTTTTTGAGCTTACTGGGCATGGTTTTGATCATTATTACCGACCTTCATCATTTAATGATTAGAGGAGCTATTGAGAGTTATAGTCTTTTTCAGGTGGGTGAGCCTTTAATTTTGGGAGATTTTTCAGAAATGTTGGCCCGTCGAGTTTCAGATAGTTTTGAGCTTGGTGTGCAATTGGCTGCGCCTTTCATGTTAGTTGCAATTGTTTACTATATTGGGCTTGGTATTCTTGGTCGCCTGATGCCAATTTTGCCAGTTTTTATTGTGGCTATGCCAGCTCAAATTATTGGTCAAATTGGTTTTCTTGCTATCACTTTATCAGCTTTAATGATGTATTTTATTAGTAGATTCGAAGAATCCATTATTGTATTTCTGGAGCCCTAAAAAATGGCTGATGAAGACGAGACGCAAAAAACAGAAGATCCAACTGACAAAAGAAAAGCAAAGTCCAGAAGTGATGGAGATGTTGCCTCATCCCAAGAAATAAAAAGCTGGATGTCATTGTTAGGTGGTGCTTTTGGTTTATTAGTTTTAGCTCCGGGAATTACATCTGACATTCGCCTAATTAGTGCTAAATTTATACTCTCTCCTGAGACAATTTCGTTGGATCGGGAGCACCTACGGTTTTTGTTTGCCGATGCCTTGATTGATACTGGTATAGCTCTGTCTCCAATTTTAGGTTTGCTTATGTTATTGGCCTTTCTTGCGAATGTTGGACAGACTGGTTTTATTTGGGCTCCAAAAAAACTTGTACCTGAGTTGAGTAAAATAAGTCTTATTAAGGGTCTTAAACGCATGTTTTCATTAAGATCAGTTAATGAGTTTGTGAAAGGAATTTTGAAATTAACTTTAGTAACTGTTGTTGGCTTAACTGTAGCAATACCCTTTATGACAGATTTAAGTTTATTCATTGATCGTTCACTTGGGAGTATGTTGGATCGTTTATGGATAATATCGATATGGTTCACACTTGCTTCCGTCGGTGTGATGAGTGCGATTGCAGCACTGGATTTTTCTTATCAAAAATATCAAAGTTTAAAACAGATGAAGATGAGCAAGCAGGAAGTAAAGGATGAAAATAAACAGTCAGAGGGCGATCCACAGATTAAGGCAAGGATACGCCAAATTAGAACTGATAGGGCTCAAAAAAGAATGATGGCCTCAGTGCCAGATGCAGATGTAATTATCACAAACCCAACTCATTACGCTATTGCTTTAAAATATAAAATTCAGGAAATGCATGCTCCAATTTTAGTTGCTAAAGGAGTTGATGAAGTTGCAGCGAGAATACGAGATTGTGGAGAAGAGAATGATGTGCCAATTGTTGAAAATCCCCCATTGGCCCGAGCTCTTTTCGCTTCTGTGGAAATTGATGAGGAAGTTCCGGCTGAACATTACGTGGCGGTTGCCGAAGTTATTGGGTATGTCATGCGCATGCGCGGTGAACTCCCCCCTCACCAGCCCGATAAGGAGCTTTAAAAATTACTGTGGCTGTTAGCAATAAATCATCAATGTTTATGGAGATGAAAAAATTAAAAAACTGTTCTCAATTATGTTAAAAAACTCCGCATTAAATGCAAGTAGTTTTGCAATCATAGCTGGATTGAGCACTTTTTACTCTTTTTATGCATCTGGTCTTTATATTAATTTTCTCTCGATTATCGGTGGGGGAGCATTATGCGGTTTCATTTACCAGATTTATAGAATTTATAAAGGTACTCCCGAGCAAAAAATTATTTCTTCTGCAATTGATGATGGTTTTGAGGCTATTTTTATTTCTACCTTACCAATTGATCGTGCAGCACCGTTTATTTTTGTAAATAAAGCATTTGATCAACTATTTTCAGCACCGAAGGGTAGCCCAAAGATTAAATCTCTTGTCGACCTAGGTCGAATACTTGATGAAGGAGATGTTGCAAATGATAGACTGGATAGGGTGGTAGAGGCTGCTAATTTTAGCAAGAGTGATCAAACTGATCTTTCCATCAAGCACTCATCAATTAATCGCAGGTATAGCTTATCTGTTCATCCCTTTAAAGTTCCTGGAGAAAAGCGTGAATTTGTTTTGTGGCGTGCGAGAGATGTGACAACTCAGAGGGAAATGGAAGAGACCCGCCGTATGGAAGAAGAGACATTTACTGATTTTCTGTACAATTTGCCAGCGGGTTTTTTTTCGGCTGATGATCAGGGAACTATTCTTTATGCCAACAAAAAATTTGTTGAATGGCTCGGCATATCCGTCGATGATTTGCGAGGCCGAAACTTACGCTTTGCTGACTTTGTCGTAGCAGGTAGTGCAGACGCTGCTCATAGTGCTCCCGAGACCGGAGTGAGTGGTGATGTTACTTTACGTGGCCCCAGTGGAAGTTTATTTAAGGCTTGTTTGGTCCAATCAGAACAGTTGGATGATCAAGGGCAAATGCTCTACAGTCGCTCCGTATTATTAAGAGATTTGACCTGGCGCGGAGGAGTTGGTGTTCAGGGTATGCCAATTTCAAGGAGCTCGGGTAATGGTCATAAATTGCGATGGTTATTCGATGAGGCACCTGTTGGTATTGTGCTTCTCGATTTACAAGGAAACGTAACCGACTGCAATCGAGCTTTTCTAAAACTTAGGGGGATTCATCAAGAGTCAGTTATTTCGAGGCCTTTTAGTGAGCAGATCAGTAAAGAGGATCGTGGAGACGTAGCCGCTCAATTATCTAAAGTGGTTATGGGAATAATGCCAGCTTCCCATCTTGAGGTTCGAATGTCTGCAATGGGAGAGCGAGAACTGATGACCTCACTTTTCGCCAGTCGTCTTGAAGATGATAGTGGTGAAGTGTCTGGACTAGTTTTACATTTTATTGATACCACTGAGCATAAAAATCTCGAGATACAGTTTGCCCAGTCACAAAAAATGCAAGCTGTTGGTCAACTTGCTGGCGGTGTTGCTCATGATTTTAATAATTTGCTAACAGCAATGATTGGGTTTTCGGATCTATTGTTGGCTCGGCATGGTCCTGATGATCCTTCTTTTTCGGATATTCAGCAAATCAAACAAAATGCGAATAGAGCAACCAACTTAGTGCGCCAGTTGCTTGCTTTTTCACGTCAACAAGAACTTGAGCCGGTGGTGTTAGAAATCACTGAGGCACTTGCTGATTTGTCTAATTTGCTTGGACGATTAATTGGTGAAAATATAGAATTAGAGATGAGTCATGAGAGAAATATTTGGTTGCTTAGGGTTGATCGGGGTCAATTTGATCAGGTGATTATAAATTTGGCTGTTAATGCAAGAGATGCGATGCCTGGAGGTGGTAGCATGTTCATTCGAACCGCGAACACCAGTGTAACTCAGTCTGTTCAACGTGGACATGATGTTATGAAAGTAGGCGAGTATGTATTGATTGAAGTTGCTGATACAGGTACCGGCATTGCTAAAGAGGATCTTTCACGAATTTTTGAACCTTTTTTCTCAACTAAGGAGGTCGGCGCTGGGACTGGCCTGGGACTGTCGACGGTTTACGGTATTGTTCATCAAACTGGTGGTTATATATTTGTTGACAGCGCGCCTGGAGAGGGTACCACTTTTTCAATCTATTTACCTCGCTACGAAGGGAGTCTTGAACCACGTGCAGGAGATGAAGCCACACCGTCTTTTTTGGAAGAAAACGGTGAATCTCAAAAAAATGTCACATCGACAAATGAAAGCGGAGAAAAAGTGGAAGATGCCTTGACAGGAGATGGCACAGTGCTGCTTGTTGAAGATGAAGATGCAGTCCGTATGTTTGGTGCTCGAGCTCTAAAGAATGAAGGTTACAATGTACTTGAAGCTTGTAATGGTGAGGAAGCCCTTGAAGTTATCAACAACGGCTCAAACCAAAAAATAGATTTAATTATATCAGATGTAGTTATGCCCGGAATGGATGGCCATACTCTTGTTCAATTGGTTCGCCATGAAATGCCTGAAATTAAAATAGTCCTTATGTCTGGCTACTCGGAAGAGGTATTTGCGGATGATGTAGAGCGAGATGCTGGTATACATTTCCTTGCCAAACCATTTAGCCTCAAAGGTCTAGCTGGTAAGGTGAGGGAAATAATGCAGGAATAATCTAGAAATTAGAATTCTAGATTAATTTGTAGATTCTTTTTTTCATTGAAGTGGCAAAAATTATTATTTTAGAATCTTGCAAGTTAAAACTAAAAAATAATAGAACATAATTAGAACAATAATCATAAAAAATATTTATTTTCAATGCTTTAAAAAAATACTTGATTATGGGAACAAAACATGTACATTTAAGATCAATTGAAACAATTTGAACACTGTGGAATAAAGAGAGTAAGAGCAATGGCAAATCCCTCATTAAAGCTCGTGGAAAAAGAAAATATGGATAAGGATAAGGCGCTCGACGCTGCATTGGGACAGATTGAACGTAATTTTGGTAAAGGCTCTGTCATGCGAATGGGCCAACGTGAAACTGTAGAAACTGAGACTATATCATCTGGATCGATCAGTTTAGATATAGCACTTGGCATAGGTGGCTTGCCCCGAGGTCGTGTCATTGAAGTATATGGCCCTGAAAGTTCAGGAAAGACTACCCTGGCTTTACATGCAATTGCTGAGGCTCAGAAGATTGGTGGTACATGCGCATTTGTTGATGCTGAACACGCTTTAGATCCTGTTTATGCCGAAAAACTTGGCGTTAATACTGATGACCTTCTACTCTCTCAACCAGATGGTGGTGAACAGGCTCTAGAAATAACAGATACTTTAGTTCGTTCAGGTGCGGTTGATGTTTTGGTCGTAGACTCAGTTGCAGCTCTTGTACCTCGCGCTGAGCTTGAAGGTGAGATGGGAGATCATCATGTAGGACTTCAAGCACGTTTAATGAGTCAAGCTTTACGGAAGTTAACCAGTTCTGTAGCGAAATCTAATACTATGGTTATTTTTATAAATCAGATTCGTATGAAAATTGGCGTTATGTTTGGAAATCCAGAGACAACAACCGGTGGTAATGCATTGAAATTCTACTCTTCCATTCGCATGGAAATACGACGTATTGGAGCAATAAAAGACCGAGACGAAATAGTTGGAAATCAAACTCGCATTAAAGTTGTTAAAAATAAATTAGCACCTCCTTTCAAAGTTATAGAATTTGATATCATGTATGGAGAGGGATTTTCTAAAACTGGAGAGTTAATAGATCTTGGTGTCAAAGCTGGAATTATTGAAAAATCTGGTTCTTGGTTTTCTTATGGATCTGAGCGGATAGGACAGGGTAGAGAAAATGCCAAAAATTATGTTAAGGAAAATAAAGAGGTTGCTCACGCTATAGAAGAGGCAATAAGGAAGGAGTCAGGGTTAATTAATGATGAAAGTCAGATTGATACAATTAATCATGATGTAGATCTCGAGGAAAAAAATTCATAAAAAAAGAAGAAAATGGGTGAAGAAGATTAAAAATTGAGTTTAAATATAGTTTTTATAAATGAAATAAAGTCTTTCCAGCTTTACCTATAATGACAAAACGCAGTCTATTTACGTAATGACTGCGTTTTTAGGTCTACCGTTGCTTGACATGCTTTCGCAAGATCGTAAATTTGCCACTATGAAAACTGTAAATGAAATTCGTAAAACCTTTCTCCAGTTCTTTGAGAGTAATGGCCATACTTCGGTATCATCAAGCCCACTTGTTCCATTAAATGATCCGACTTTGATGTTTACTAATGCTGGCATGGTCCAATTTAAAAATGTTTTTACAGGATCTGAGTCTCGTGATTATTCAAGAGCAGTCACTTCTCAAAAATGCGTTCGTGCGGGTGGTAAGCATAATGATCTAGAAAATGTAGGCTACACTAGTCGTCACCATACTTTCTTTGAAATGTTAGGCAATTTCTCTTTTGGTGATTATTTCAAAGAAGATGCTATTCATTTAGCCTGGAATATAATCACCAAGGAATTTGGTCTACCAAAGGATAAACTTCTTGTAACAGTTTATGCTGAGGACAATGAATCTTTTGATTTATGGAAAAAGATAGCAAATTTTTCTGATGATCGAATCATTAGAATTGCAACTTCAGATAATTTCTGGGCAATGGGTGACACTGGTCCTTGTGGGCCCTGTTCAGAAATCTTTTATGATCATGGAGACCTTATTCCCGGTGGTCCACCAGGAAGCCCAAATGAGGATGGAGATAGGTTTATTGAAATTTGGAATTTGGTTTTCATGCAATATGAGCAACTGGGCCCAGATAAACGTGTAGATCTCCCAAAACCCTCTATTGATACAGGTATGGGTTTAGAGCGTATAGCGGCTGTCCTGCAAGGGACACACGATAATTATGAAACTGATTTGATGCGGTCTCTTATCGTTGCTTCGGCAGAAACCTCCCATACTGATTATGATGGTGAGCACAAGATATCACACAGGGTGATTGCTGATCACTTACGTTCGACATCCTTTCTAATTGCAGATGGGGTTTTACCCTCTAATGAGGGAAGAGGGTATGTTCTCAGACGTATAATGCGTCGAGCTATGCGTCATGCGCACCTGATCGGTGCAAGTGAACCATTTATTTATAAGTTAGTTTCTCCTCTAATTAACCATATGGGGCAGGCTTTCCCTGAGCTAGTGAGGGCTGAGACACTAATTAAAGAGACACTCAAACTAGAAGAAAGTCGTTTTAAAGTAACGCTTGATAGAGGGCTTAAGCTGCTGGACGAGGCTACTGCAAAATTAAATAAAGGGGATGAGTTAAGCGGTGAAACAGCTTTTAAATTGTACGATACATACGGTTTCCCATTGGATCTCACTCAAGATGCACTCAGAGTAAGGGGTATAAGTATCGACGAAAACGCATTTGATAAAGCTATGGAACGCCAACGTGCAGATGCTCGCAAAGCCTGGTCCGGGTCTGGTGATGAGCTAACAGATGAAGTCTGGTTTGCTATACGCGATGCAGTTGGAGCTACAGAATTTCTGGGTTACGACAGTGAAAGTGCAGAAGGCCAGATTATGGCAATTGTTGTTGAAGGAGAGATGTTGGAGACTGTGGGTGAGGGGAAAAACGTCTCAATTATTCTGAACCAAACACCATTTTATGGTGAGTCTGGTGGTCAGATGGGAGATCAGGGGGAGATTAGAATTGGAAATATTATTTTGAATGTAGAAAACACCAAAAAGTATCTTGGAGACTTACATATTCACACGGGTAAAATCAGTGGTGGTATTTTCAAGGTTGGTGATGAAGTGGTTATGAGAGTTGACCATAGACGTCGTTTAGGTTTGAGAGCAAATCACTCTGCTACTCATCTTTTACATGAAGCATTACGCCGGGAACTTGGAGATCACGTAACGCAGAAAGGCTCATTGGTAGCGCCTGACCGCCTGAGATTTGATATAAGTCATCCGAAGGCTTTAGATGAGAATCAGTTAGTCTTAGTTGAGGCCGAGGTAAACAAACAAATTCGCGCAAATTGGCGTGTTTCTACTTTGCTCATGACACCTGACGATGCAATCAAAGCTGGCGCTATGGCCTTATTTGGCGAAAAATACGGTGATGAGGTCCGTGTTGTTTTTATGGGAGAGGACTATTCGATTGAACTCTGTGGTGGAACACATGTTCGTCGAACTGGAGACATAGGTATGATTAAAATAATTAGTGAGAGTGCAGTTGCCGCAGGTGTAAGACGTATTGAAGCTTTAACAGGCGAAAGCGCACAGATTTACTTGAACGTTCAAGATAAAGTCCTTTCGGAAGTATCTGAATTGCTGAGGTCACAGTCTACAGAGGTTTTGAGTAAAGTGAGGAGCTTAATTAGTGAAAAAAAGAAAATAGAGCGGGAACTAACTAATTTACGCAAAAAACTTGTTACAATGGGGGGTGGTTCTGGATCGGTTACAGACCCTGAGTTCAAAACTGTAAATGGGATAACCTTTGCCCCTCGACTACTCAATGGTTTACCAGCAAAAGATTTAAAGAGCCTCGCTGATGAAATTAAGCAAAAGATTGGCTCTGGAATAGTGGCACTTGTCTCAGTCATTGACGGTAAAGTTTCACTGGTAGTGACTGTTAGTGATGATTTGACAGAAAAATTTAGTGCTGTTGACTTAGTGCGCGCAGGATCGAAAGCATTAGGAGGAAAAGGAGGCGGAGGTCGGGCCGACATGGCTCAAGCAGGAGGACCAAAAACAAACAATGCATCTCTAGCTCTTGATGTAATAGAGCAAGTCCTCTCTGGCTAATTTCTAATTTTTAATGAATCTGAAACTATATAAATTTTTTTTCGGCAACTGGCGAAATCCAAAATTCCTACTAAGTTTGATGGCTGTTGCAATGCCAATTTCCTTCTTTACGTGGATGGCACTGATAAATAATTTTGCAGTAGAGCGTGTTGCCTTTTCTGGCGCAGAAATTGGCATTTTACAGAGCTTGCGTGAAGTTCCTGGAATGCCCTCATATAATAATGTAGCATTAGTGGGACCTTACAAAGGCATTTCAAGTCCAGCTCTGTAGATCAAACTTGCCCTCGTGGCCTCTGCAGAATAGGCTCACTATTATAGTAATCAATTAAAGAGCTGAAAATGGAAGCATATTTTGAAGCGTTCCCTATTTTGCAGGAAGTAAAAGTTCTCGCTGAGAAGTTTGTGGTCTGGGTTTTGGCCAACGTGTTTGTAGTTGCTCCACTTTTACAGTTAATTACCATTGGCCTAATTTTTTTAGTTGTTCGCGCCTTAAGTCCTCGCCTTGAGGATCTGATAGATAAAATTAAATCACCAGTAGGTTACGAACGCTATTTTCAGAATGTAATTCGTACTTTTAAACTTCTTTCTCTTCCAGTTTTGTGGATTATATTACAGTCGGTCTCTGTTCTGATTGCAAAAAATGCTGGTTGGCCTCTTCACTTATTGGAGAGTGCTGTTAGCCTTCTGACTGCGTGGATAATTATTAGGTTGGCAACTTCATTAGTTGTCGATCCAGGTTGGTCAAAAGCCATTGCTGTCTCAGCTTGGTCGCTAGCTGCTCTAGATATAATTGGTATACTTGATCCGACTTTGTCAGTTCTCGAAAATATGGCTATTAATTTTGGAGATGTGCGCATTTCAGTACTTGGTGTTGGGAAAGGATTAATTGCTTTAGCAACACTATTCTGGCTCGCCAGCTTCACATCGTCTGTTGCTGAGCGAAGAATATCCAGGATGTCCAGTATAACACCGTCTGTGCAAGTTTTATTTGGCAAGTTGTTAAAAATTTTACTCTTTATCATTGCCTTTGTTTTGGCGATGAATAGTGTAGGTATTGATTTAACAGCGTTTGCTGTTTTTTCTGGTGCCGTTGGACTGGGTATCGGTTTTGGATTACAGAAAGTAATATCAAACCTCATCAGCGGTGTAATACTCTTACTTGATAAGTCGGTTAAACCGGGTGATGTAATTGCTATCGGGACAACTTATGGGTGGATAAACTCTTTAAGTGCTCGTTATGTCTCAGTTATTACTCGCGATGGAACTGAGCATTTAATCCCTAATGAAGAGCTAATTTCACAAAGGGTTGAGAATTGGTCTTATACCGACAAGCTTATACGTCAACGTTTACCTATCGGGATTTCTTATTCATCTGATGTAAGAAGAGCAATCGAACTATCAACTCAGGCTGCTTGTGAACAGGAAAGAGTATTAAAAACTCCTGCACCAGTTTGCTATTTAACTGGTTTTGGTGATAACTCTGTTGATCTTGAGTTGCGCATATGGTTGCACGATCCAAGAAGTGGTTTGTCAAATGTTAAGAATGATGTTCTTCTTCGTATTTGGGATTTATTTAGAGAGAATAATATTGAATTTCC
>MDTD01050825.1_pt1 | contig 19427 bp, 16 predicted proteins | sample 811221 | NCBI WGS metagenome assembly MDTD01 (sample SAMN05326646, study PRJNA326480) | marine metagenome | isolation source: seawater | place: Pacific Ocean: South West | collected 2011 | reverse complement strand
TCTTGCGTATGTATCACGAGTTTAAACAACAAAAACAAAATAATGGCTGCGATGGAAATACTTCCCACATCGCCAGCAAAACAAAGAGCACGCTTACGAACATTGAATAACGAAAAAGCTACAACAGACATTAGCGGGAATAGAATATAGTTAGCTTCTATAAAAGAGACTTGTGTATTTATTAGCCATAGAGTTGATAATGCCACAATACTGTACAAAGCTGTTATTCCATTTACACCATCCATAAAATTAAATGCATTCAAGCCTCCAACTAGTGAAAATATCAGAAAAGGGAAAAGCATAAAGGATTGAATCAAATTCAATTCAACAAGCAATAAAAAAACTGCTAAAAACTGAACAAAAAAACGAAGCAATCTAGATAAAGAGTACAAGTCATCCAAAAAACTCACTAAGCTTAAAATAAAAACAGAAACTACAAACCATGTATACTGAAAATCAAACAAAAAATAAGTCAACAACAACGCAATTGGAAATATAATTCCACCACCTCTAACGGTAGCATTCATATGCGATGACCTATGGTTAGGCACATCCAAAATACTGTACTTTTTAGCCAGTTTTAAGTATAGCAAAATTAATCCTATAAGGACACAAAAACTAATTAAATAATCGCTCATAGCTTGCTGCTAACTTTTCATATGAATGATGTTCTTCCACATACTTTCTTCCATTTTCTCCCATCTGTTTTCTTTCTGCAATCGACATCTGATACAATTGCACTATAGCATCAGCTATTTGTTGTGGATTCTCTGGGGCAACAGAAATTCCTGCTTTAGCTTCTTGCACTGGGTCGTTACCTGCATTAACGGAATGTACAATGGGTTTTTTTGCCAACAAATAATCAAAAATCTTATTGGCTGAAATGCCAAATCGATACAATTCTGAATGATGCCAACCAATATATAAAACATCTACATTTGAAAGAAATAGTGGCACTTCAGCTTTAGGCACTGCGTCATAAAACTGAATATTTTCCAAAGATTTTTGAAGTACTAATTCTTTCAATGCTTTTTTGTCTGGACCATTTCCCAAAAGACTAAACTTTATAGGATAATCTTTTAGCAGATCTGCAGCTTCTATAAGATAGTGCATAGCATTAGCAACACCAATTGTTCCAGCGTATCCTACAACAAACGCTGTCCTTTCAGGGGATTCAACCTGCTCCATTTCTGATATTTCTATTCCGTTTGGAATATAGACAAAGCGATCTTTGGACAAGCCGTGATCTTGCATATGATCTAGAGCTTTAGGTAGTACCGACACTACATAATCTGAAACTCGATAAGCAAAATTTTCTACCCATTGTAACAATATAACAAACGGATGATATTTAGATAATCCACCTAACTCTATAATGGATAACGGCCATATATCTCGAACTTCAAAAATTAACTTTGCCTTATATCTCCTTGCCCAAAAGAAAGCTTTTATAATTGGAAAGGGTGATATTGATGACACGATAATTACATCTGGCTTTTGAAATGTGGACACCCTAACGGTAAACAATCGGAATAAAAAAACTAACATACTCCATATACGCCCCATGCTTTTAGACCCTTCGTACTTCGCTACTTTAAGCCATGCATAGGAGATTCCATCAATATCTTCTCGTGTTAAGTTCCCGCTTATAACTGGGGGGTTAGACATTACATGGGAATAGGAAGCTGAAAAAAGATAAACTTTATGCTTTTTAACAAACTCTTTCGCTAAATAATAGCTTCTGAAAGTCATACCGTGTAAACGGGAACCTCCATACTGATTGATTATCCAAACAACTTTGGAATTCATATTGTATTATTTAACTCCAATTTGCTTATAAAGAAAACCCTGATTTTCCATGCTTGTACGATCATACTGGTTACGACCATCAATAAACACATTTCCTGTCATCAGCGATATCATCTTTTTAAAGTCAGGACTTCTAAACTCTTTCCACTCTGTAACGAGTATGCAGGCGTGCGCCCCATTTGAAGCTTCGTATTTATCGGAACAATAAGTAACCGGTATACCTTTAAGATAAAATTTCGCTTCTTCCATGGCTTTAGGGTCATAAACCTGAACTTTCCCTCCTCTAGCTACTATTTCTTTAATCAATAAGATAGATGATGCCTCCCGCATATCATCTGTTCCAGGCTTAAATGAAAGTCCCCAAACAGCAAAAACTTTATCAGACAAATCAGGCCCAAATGCTTCTATAATTTTTTCTGACAACACCTTCTTTTGTGCATCATTCACTCGTTCTACTGCAGAAATTAGCTCTGGCGTGTATCCATGCTCTTGAGCGATGTTAATCAATGCTTGTACATCTTTTGGGAAACAACTACCTCCGTATCCACAGCCTGGATAGATAAACTGATATCCAATTCTACGATCGCTACCAATTCCTAATCGGACTTGATTGACATCAGCCCCCAAGCGCTCACATATATTGGCCATTTCATTAATGAAACTAATCTTTGTAGCAAGCATGGCATTGGCAGCGTACTTTGTCATCTCAGCTGAACGAATATCCATTCCAATAAAACGATCTTGATTAAAAGTAAATGGAGCATACAGTTGTTTCATTTGCTGCAAACTCTCTTTATTTGCTGCTCCAACAACTACTCGATCTGGCCGCATAAAATCATCTACTGCTGCTCCTTCTTTTAAGAATTCTGGATTACTAACGACATCAAATTCTATCTGCACTTCTCTTTCTTCAAGAGTTTCCTTGATCACAATGCCAACTTTATCCGCAGTTCCTACTGGAACAGTCGATTTGTTAGCTACTATAAGTGGCTGATGCATGTATTTACCAATCTGTTTAGCGACCTGTAGCACATATTGCAGATCAGCGCTACCGTCTTCACCCATGGGTGTTCCTACAGCAATAAACACTACTTCCGATTCTAACAATGCCTCTTCAATATTCGTTGTGAAATAGAGGCTTTCCTTTTTTTGGTTTTCTATCACCAAAGTAGCTAAGGAGGGTTCATAAATGGGCAAGACTCCTTCCTTGAGTCGTTCAATCTTAGCTACATCAGTATCTACACACACCACTTTGTTTCCCATTTCTGCAAAACAAGCGGCTGCTACTAAGCCCACATAACCCGATCCAATTACACTAACATTCATTCAAAAGTGTTTTAGCAATTATAAAAGATGCTGTACCTTTCCCATACAAATCAAGACTAAAATCATTCTTTTTGTGAGACATCTCATGAAATGCTGATAAAATAGCCTCTTTATTTGCGCCTACTAATATATTGTAATCATTCTCAACAAGCTCCACCCACTCTGTTTCATCCCTTAAAGTAACACAGTTTTTCTCGAAAAAGAATGCTTCTTTTTGCAAACCTCCACTATCAGTCATTACCAAACTACAATTCTTCAGTAAGTAAATCATTTCTAAATACCCCACTGGATCTACTACCTTAAAATCTACTGCAACATTTTCACGCTCAATGATTTTCTTCGTTCTTGGGTGTATCAGCCAAACAACAGCTGTGTGTTGATTAATTTCATTGATTGACTGTATAATCGATTTTAACCGATCTAAATCATCTGTATTTTCTGCTCTATGCATTGTCATCAACACATAGTCTGTAGGCAGTTTAAAAGTTGGTTTTTTTGCTAAATTTACATAGAACAAAGCAGCATCTTGCATCACATCCCCATTTTTTACTATATGAACGGGTAAATTTTCAAAGCCTTCATTGGCTAAATTAGAAACGGCCTCGTTGGTAGGGCAAAAAACCACATTACTAATTCTATCTGTTAAAACACGGTTAACTTCTTCTGGCATTTTAATATTGAAACTACGCAAGCCTGCTTCTACATGCGCCACTTTTACATGCAATTTTTTAGCCGCTAATGCTCCGGCAATAGTAGAATTAGTATCTCCGTATACTAGGACCCAGTCTGGCTTTTCTTTCAGAATAATTTCTTCTATCCCTTCTAGCATTCGACCTGTCATTGCTCCATGACCTAAACTATTGATGGCCAAATTATAATGAGGTAACGGTATTTTTAATTCCTCAAAAAAGACATCACTCATATTGGCATCAAAATGTTGCCCTGTATGAACAATCACTTCTTCAATACCTTCTTGCTCTTGAAAAGCCCTACTTACTGCTGCCGCTTTAATGAATTGTGGCCTTGCTCCTACTACTGTTAATACTTTCATGCTAATTTATGATACTGACTTATAAACTTCTTTTCTTCCACAGCCCAATTGAACTGATTTTCTACTGCTTGTCTACCGTTTTTCCCATAAGACAATCCCTTTGTATGCTTGTTAAGCAAAGTGTTCATTGCTTGTGCAAGTTCTTTGGGACTAGCAGGATTCACACAAATACCACAATCATTGTCTTCTATTATTGATTTCCATAATGTAAAATGAGAGGCAATGACAGGTAGAGAAGCAGACATATATTCAAACATTTTATTGGGCTGAGCATTAATATGATTTGGCTCTGGTAAGAAGGTTACTACACCCGCTTTTGATTCAGCCAATATCTTTCGTGCTTCCTCTCTATTTATAAAGCCAAGGAATTTTACTTTTTTCCATCCGGGAAGGCTTCTCACCTTTTCCTCCAATTCTCTAGAATTAAACTTTCCTGCTAAAACCAATTCGCCATCAATCAGCTCACAGGCTTTTACTAATGCTTCAATTCCTCGAATAGCTGTAATCCCCCCTAAATAACATATCTGATTTTTCTTTTGTATATAATGGTCTGCACTGTGTAACTCTTCGAGCAAGGGGTAGTTATTTACATCAATGGTATTTTTGTTGATTTTTAAAAAACGATCTCTAATAAAAGGAGTAGCCGTAATCACTAAATCAAAACGAGCAGCTAAAAAGTTTTCTATTCGTTCTAACAAAAAAGGTAATACCTTTTTTGTTATATAACTAAGATAAGGCTTGCTCATCAATTGTCTCGGTAAGTCCTCATGCACATCATAAATCACTTTCTTTCCTAATCGCTTCAACCTATAGGCATAAAACATTAGTTCAGGATCGTGAAAATGATACACATCAGCATCTAACTCCACCGCTTTCTCATATACTTTTTGGGTTGTAGAGAAAAAGCGAGACAATCGACCGCCCTTAGTTTTTCCTACATCAAAAACAGACACTCCCTTACATTTAGTATCACCCATACCGTCTGACACAACTAGGCTCACTTCAAACTCAGCTTTTGCCAAACTAATACATTCTTTTAAAAAGATACGCGTATCATTCCGCTGATGTGCAGATGTTAAATGACATACTTTCATTAGGAAGCTAGCTTCTTAACTTCTCTAAAAATAGCCAAAACAAATCCCATAAATAAGAAAAAACATATAAAGATTCCAAGTCGTACTAAAAGGCGACTCTTAGGCTGTTTATATACTGGGAAGTTGGAAACAAATGATATTGGCTTAAGCAATTCTAAATCGCGTTCCAAATCTTGCTTACGCTCAAACAACTGTACTATTTCGTTTTGCATAAGTTCGCTATCGTCATTGGCAATAGATACAGAGCTTAACTCTACGTTGGACTTATTTTTCAGAAGTGATCGATATTCTTTCACATCTGAAATTTCCTGATTCAAATAGGCAATTAACTCCGGTGTTTGCTTTGTAAATAGCGAGTAGTTTTTATTGGAATAAAGGTTTTTATTAAAGTAATTGATTAATCCCTCTTGCACTATTTTAATAGACTGATTATCTAGCACACGAATGGTAATTTTAAACTGCGACTGCTTTTGCCTTCTATTTTCTAAATCTAATTCATACAACTGCTCCGCCTCTATCCATTTAACAGTTTTCGCTACCTCTACCGAAACACCTATTACTCGAGCAAAAAGCTCATATTCATTCGACTGCACTATTTCCCCTAAAGCATTTACCATATCAACGGCTATTTTTTGATCGATAATAGGATATTCCAATTCGGCCGGATCTACTATTCCTTCAAAATAGGAGAGTCCAGATGTGGTAATTGCTGAAGTCTCAAAATAAGGGGTTTTAAGATGATTATATGTCAATCCAAAAACCACTCCTATCAGTAGGAATAGTCCCATAAACTTCCATTGCCTTTGAATGAAAGAATAAACTGACTTGAGTAATGCTGCTAATTCCATATGCTTTTATTTAATTTTTAATTTCCTTCTCCTCATGCTCTACTGTTGCAACGATGTAAATTAAGAAGAACAGATAAATTGGCCATAAAAATAAGGAAGAGCTGGAAGAAAACAGTAGTAAATTATAAATTATTAACTGTATGACTAGATTGTAGTTGTGTAGCATCCAATTTTTAACCATTAAATACCCGTTTAAAAAGAGATAAAAGAGGGTTACTACTACTCCACTATTAATCAACAACTCAAAAATATATGAATGTGGATTGGTAATATGAAAAAGGTTGGGGTCCATAATGGACTGGTAATAATTTGCTGAAGCATTAATACCAAAACCCATCCCACTACTTGGAACAACCGACAGCAAAGCGTGTTTATACAAATATAGCCTAACAACTGTTGAATTGCGTTCCTCAAAGCTCAAGTCTTGTTTTAATTTTGCGAGGCTATCCAGTGTCTGCATATACCATGAAGTCTCGCCAAACCATCCAATAAAGAAGAATAGTAGAAAACTTAAGAATAGTAATGCTGAAAGTCTTTTTGGGTATTGATACAATAGAAAACCTCCAAACAGCAAAAAACTTAATCTACTTTGTGATTTGTAAAGTATAAAAATATGTAAAATGATACAAGCAGCCATCCCTAATCTAGCATATAATTTTCTTGAAGACTGGAAGTCTGTAAAAAGAAAAAGGAACATCAATGTGAAAATGGCTGCAAAATCATTGGAATTAAAATATACAGCTGTTGGCACATATCGCATCCAACTAGGAGCATCATACAGATTGGAGCTCGGTAAATGATTCCCTGTAGCTATTTCATAAACAGCAAAAAGAGCATAGGATACATAAAAAAAACGAACCACCCCATATGAGAAGCGCAACATCTTAGCCCTATCAAGCAGGGCGTAGAAAAATATGGTCATCACCAAAACAGCTAACAATGCATAATTTAAAACATCTGCTGTTGCGTAATTGACATCAAGAAAAAAGGCTCTATAGCCAGTTACCAAAAAAGTATGCAAAAACATGTAAGCAAAGAACAATCCTGTAACTAAAAGTAATGGCGAGAGCGTCACTTTTTTTTGCTCTATTATGACTTTTTGAAAAAACAACAAACCTACCACTAATGCAGAGAAAGGTAGGACAAGCCGTAAGGGATAAATATTAGGTCCAAAACCAAAAGAATTTAGGAGAAATATTGCCGTTAATAGTATGAGGAAAAAGAATTTATACACTTTTACGCTTTGCTAAATTAACTTTATGTTCGGCTATGGATAAAATCAGCACATACAATAACATTAATTGATAACTAGAAAAGAAATTATTGGTTACCATGAGTACCAAAATACCGAAAATAGAATAAAATGAGATATACACGATCTTCTGATCTAGTGTATCAAGAAGAACTTTCTTACTCTTAAAAAACAAAGAGATTCCACTAGACAACAATAAAATGATGAGTGAATATCCAATGATTCCAAACCGCCTTAACAAAAGGAAGTGTTCACCATCCACCACAGTTTCATGCATCGCTTTTGCTGGGCCCCAACCAAAAACAGGAGACTCTTTAAATAAGAGAATCGCTTCTTCCCAGTTTTGATACCTTATCAACATCGAGCCATTGTTTCCAGAAGCAAATGTCTCAAAACCAATGGATAAATAACTAAAATATTGTACCAAAACTACCGTAAAGCCACCAACTAATACAAATACAACAATTGATAGTAATTTTTGTGTTTTAAGCAATCCCAACATACCTAAACCAAACACAAGCACAAAAGCCAAGAGTATTGTCCTCGAAGAGGTCATCAGCAACACCAACAAAAGAAGCATCATCAAAAAAAAGGGAATCATCTTATTCCTATTTAGAATAAATGAAGTCAATTGATAAAGTATGAAGTAAAGCACTATAGCCGCAGCAACATTTGGATTTGCGGAAGTTAGTAGTATCCTATAATTTCCATCAAATAAATATCTCTCATTTGAGTAAAGTAAGGACAGTACCTTTCGAAATCCTAAAACATTAAAAAACTCCAAAAAAGCAAAGGCAAAAATTACAATTGTTCCAAATTGGAAAAACTTTATCAAGTGAACCTTCAAAAAATCCTTGTCACAATAATGAATTATAATGAGTAATAATAAGGGTTTCGATAAACGAATCAATTCATTGAAATCCCTAATTGAGACTGGAACACCTAACATCATATAGCCAAAGAAAGTAGAAAATATCAATGATACTATTACCAATAAAAACCGAATACTCACCTTACTATTGGAAACACTTTTTTTCAAAAAAAAGAGAATTGGAAAAGAAACGAACACTAAGAAATCATCAATCCTAATAGAAAAATCATTGATCATTACACCTGGAAAAAATACCGATGAAACAACGATTAACAAAACCAACTTTTCAACAAATCTTTCTTTAGGCACTCTTTAATACATTAATGATTTGCTTCGCAACAGCTGCTTCTGAATAGGTATCCTCAACATGTTTTCTAATTTTTGATGAGGAATAGTTTTGTTTTAGAACCGCTCCCATTGCCTCTAACATTGCTGTTTCATTATTTTCAAATAATAGTCCAGTCTGCGCTGTCACAATAGACTCTGGTCCTCCACACTTAGATGCCAAAACAGGCAAGCCACACGCCATTGCTTCAATCAATACTACCCCAAATGTTTCTACTATACTCGGAAGTACGAAGCAATCGCTACTTTGCATGGCAGCCCTCACCTCTTCCCGGGTAGCATAACCAAACAAACGCACACTCTCAGCTAAACCCAAACGGCTCACTAATGCCTGTAAGTTTGCTTCTTCCTCTCCTCCACCTAGAATAAGTAATCGTGTGTTAGGAAATGCTTGGTGGTGCTTCTCAAACGCTCTGATTAGCATTGCTTGGTTTTTATTTTTATTGAGATGCGCCACATTTATAAAAGTATAAATGGATTTTTCACTCTTCTTAGGATGAAAGAAGGCTACATCTACAATATTTGGGATGACCAAAAAATCTCTAAAAAATCTTCTCTTTAAATTAGTTGCAAGTACTGAACTAACAGCAATATTAGCAGCACTATTACAAAAAGATTCTTTTGCCTTTTGTTTGTGAAAGATGGATATTTTATTCCTTAAAAATTCTGAGTTATGTTCAGTAATAATATAAGGAACCTTGAACACTTTTTTCAACCAAATTGCCAACCCACCATTTTTATACGAATGAACATGTGAAACATCTGGCAAACCCTGTTCTTTTATGGCTGTTTTCAACAAGTTCTTTCCTATCATTGTTCGCATTAAATAATTAATCCTATCAAAAAAAGGAATCCGTGGAATTTGATAAACATATTCTTCAATTTCATTATGTATATTTTTCCTCAATCCAAAATCCAACTTTCTTGCTTTTATAATTTCTTTTAATGAAATTAAGGCTGGAGCAATAACTACAACAGACACCCCTTGCTTCTTTAGTGCAACAGCTTGCTCTTGGAAGAAAACGGCATTCAGAGGGTTATATGTAGTTTTATACCAAGAAGGTAGAACAAATACCAACATCACTTAATATAATTATGTGTTAAATATCCCAAAGAACAAATTTTCCCTACGAGCATATCGGGAATCTCTCCTACCTTTAAATCTTTATCAAGCACACCACTAGACTTTAAGGAAGCAACTGAAGTGGTAAATGTTTTCGATTTTCGTATCTGATTATAAATCTCTTTATCTACAGGAGATTCTTGAAAATAGGTCTTTTTCAAAATTTTTTTTAAAATAAACTTAATTACCCTTTTAAATTTATCAATAAAATAGGTAATTACATCTTTAAATATTAAAAAGACATTTGCAGACAAACCATGTCCATCGGTCGTTTTTATTCTAGCAATTAATGGTCTATTTTTAGAAATAATTTTTCTTTGAAACAGATTAAAAAATCGACTAAACCTAGGCATATTATACCCTATCCTAAACAAATCATATTCCAATAAAGGAGAGTAAGTCAACAAACTCTTATTCGCTATATTGATTAATGTTCCTGCTGAAGCAACCATTTTATATTCATAATATATTTGATCATATGTCTGTGTATTAGTTTCTGAAACAAATTTTTCCCTGAATTTTGAAATTGTTCGTTCTTTTAATCCTCTTAGCATTTCACGATATTGCATAGTAAATATACGCTCATTTAATGACAATGGAGCAATTCGCATATCATACAGCCTTGACAGATTAGCTGTTTTTTTATTATAAAAAGGAAAATCTTGAAGCCACCAAAAATCTTTGTACAACTCCCCTCCAGCACCGGAAACCTGCAACTCCACACTTCTTCTTTTTCTCTCTTGGTAATATTGACTAAGTCTATGATAAACACTTAAATCTAACATTCCATCAGACAAGCGACACAAATATTTCAGTTCAGCATCAGCAACATTACTTCCTTTATGTTTTGTTAAATAAAATGGATGCCTAATCTTTTCGGCTATCTCTCGAGCAATTTTAACATCTTGACTTGTTTCCTCTCCTGTGATTGATAACTCAAATTGTTGATTTGCATTTTTAAACAAAGCAACAAGCATCCTTGAGTCTGAACCTCCTGTAATATCTAACGATATTTTCTTTTTCTCCAACGAAGGCAAAAGCTGTTGAAAAAAATCTTGGAAGGTAAAATCAGGGCAATCAGTAATAGGAGGTAATTTTTTGTCTTGCAAAACTACTTTTGATTGACATATTTGAACAACTTTAGTTCTAGGCAAGACTTGAACATCATCTATAACAGTCTTATCAAAGTAAACAGCACCAAACTTCAAAAACTCAGCCACTCCCTCTGGACAAAGCTGATACTCATTATTTGACTGAAGCAAACTCAATAACGAAGATGATATTAACGATTTTTTTGAATCATAATAAATTTTACAAATACCAGAATTGTCAGAAAAAATTAACTTCTCTTCTTTATCGGTGTTTATAATGCAAATATGAAAATGCCCATATATGGATGAAAAATCAAGGTTTCCATCCTGATATTCTTTTAAAATTTCCAAAACAGAATCATTCCCTAACTCGTAACCTAACTTTATAGGAAATCCTAAAAAATATGCTTTTGTAGCTCCAAGCGAAACCAAATCCATTCCTGAAAAGTCAAAACCATTTTCTACAGAATAATTCATCTTTTAAAAGCCTTTTGTTTTAACTCTAACCATTTTGTTTTATACAACAATAGGTCGTTTCCCTTGATTAGGACTAAGTCCAAGAAAGATACTTTGTTTTGTAATGCAAATATTACACTTTTTAAAACTGCATCTAGCATATAAGAAGCTGATGTTGCCATGGCAGCACCTATGATTCCAAATATTGGAATAAGAATAAAGTTTAATCCTAAATTAGTTGCTGCTACTGCAAGAGCAACATAAGTGTTAATTTCTGGCCTTCCTCGTCCTGAAAAATCATTAGCAATGATACGCCCCAATGAAAAAAGGACAACTCCAGGGAGCATCCATAAAAATGGCTTTACACTAGATTCATATTCTAAACCAAAGAGTATTAATACTATCCATTTACCTAAAATTAACAGAACTAAACCTGTCAAGGCTGTTATAAATAAGGTGTTTCTTGAAGCAATGGAGGTAAATTTATTTCGTTCTTCATCTGAAGATAGATTCGCTACTCTTGCAAACAGAACGGAAGATACTGCATGAGAAACAAGCCAAACTCGCTCTACCAGTGTAACGGCAATTGAATATACCCCTACTGCAATATTATCTAGGAAAAATGCTAGCAAAAACATATCAATTCTATAATTAACAAAGGACAATACGTTACTCACATGTCCTTTTATACCATACAGAAAACCTTCCTTTAAATAATCATAAGAAAATGATTTAGGAATAAATAAAGAATATTCTTTTCGTAGTAAGCGTACAGAGACAAAAAGCATAAGTAATTGAGAAAACCCAAAGCTTAAAACAGCACCGAGCACTCCTAATTCTAAGCCCCAAACAAACAAGACAGAAAATAAAAGGAGACCAAATTGATTAAGAATTACTATAAAATTAAACCTTTCAAAATCCTCTTTGGCTTGAAATATTGTTTGAAGGTTTTTTTGCAAGTACAATAAAGGTAATACCAACATTGAATAGAGTAAGAGTTGTTGAGGTATTCCTTTAAAAAAGAAATCTTTATAAAAGAACACAATAAATAATCCAACAATAAAAGACACTAAACTAAGTGCTAATGAAGAAATGAAATTAGTAGAATACACCTCCTCTAGATTATATTTTCGTTGCCCTAAAAAATAGACCGTTGCAGTAGAGATTCCTCCATTCAACATAGTATACAAAATAGTTGGTAATAATATTGCTAATGTATATTCACCCTGTCCTTCTTTCCCAAGTACACGAGCTATAATGATTATTGCCACAACACCTATTAGTGATCCTAGCAAATGCCGAATTACAGTAAGAATAGAATTATAAACTACTGACTTTTTCATTTCTCAACTAGATGGTTGTTAGCAATCTTCCAAATAATATATAGACGCACAAGATAGAACAAAGATAGCACTCCGCTAAACAGCATTAAAAACTTGTCAAATTCAATGGCTAAAAAATGAGCATATAGTATACAAGAAATCGATAAAGCCAACATAATCAATTGTAAAATAAAAGAAAGTTTTAAGGCTTCAAAAACAGCATGTATATTGGTTAATGGAGAGACAATGAACTTAATCATAAAAAGGGGCAACAGGTATTGGGCATATATTCCTGCCACTCTCCATTCTTCTCCAAACACAACTGCAAATAACTCTTCTAAAAAGAGATAGGATCCTCCAAACCCTACAGCAGATAAAACTGTCAATTGCCAAAACACTTTCTTAACAATTACCTTAGCATGTCCATTTGCTCTTTTTTCTCTTACGGCTTCTTCAATAAAAACTTGGCCCACGGAATGACTGATAAACGTAAATGGAGCGCCCAACACCCGATATACCAAGGCGAAAAAACCCAGTAAATTAGTGGAGTAAAAGACAGGGATTAGTAATTGCGTAGCGTAGTTGGCTAGAGTATTAAAAAAACCTCCCCACATGATGTATTTTGGAAATCCAATGTAGCGTTTAGCAACTTTTTTCAAGTCTGGAACTGAAAAAAAACCTATAAAAAATTTAGTCTTTCGACATAAATAAATAGGAGCAACAAGCATGGAAACAATTTTTCCAAGCAGTAATCCTAGCACACCCTCTTTCAACAAACCTAACACTAACTGTAAAGTTCCTAAAGCACTAGACTTATAAACCTCAGAGGAGGCTATAAACTTAAAATTTTTCTGACGCACATAATAATAATTCAATCCATTAAATACTCCTACTGACAAAGTGACTACAGGAATAAAATAGAGCCAAAAAGACAAGGCTGGCTCATTAAAAAAGCTAACTATCCAATCGTGAAAGAGCATGATGAAAATTAGAAACCCTACAGACATTATTACTGCAATAGCAAGACATAGTTTAGTAATATGTATCGCCTCTACTTCTTTTTCTGGAAGTAAGATAGCTTGTTCATAACGAGCGGTAACCAACACCGAAAGGATGGTGCTAATCGTTACAAACAATGCCAATACACCAAACTCCTCTGGAGTATATAAGCGCGTTAGGATAGGAGTAATAGCTATTGGAATACTTTGAGCAATAAAGGACCCCGTCATGAGGGTCATTACATTACGTAAGAATGCACTGTCTTTAAATATTTTAGGAAATTTAAAAGACATACAAACACTGCATATTGGCTATTAGGATAGAATTGATTCAACCACTTGTTGCTGTTGCTCTTTAGTAAGAAATGGACTCATAGGAAGTGAAAAGACTTCTTTTGCTGCTTTTTCCGCAATTGGGAAATCACCCACTTTATAACCTAAACTTTCATAACATTTTTGCAAATGTAATGGTTGAGGATAATGTATTGCTGTAGGGATTCCAGAGGCATTTAATTGTTCAATCATCGACTTTCTATCGGACGAACGGACAGTAAACTGAGCAAACACACTGTTTCTATCTGTCTTCACAAACGGAGTTGTTAAATCAGAACACTCTAGCATATCGATATATTGCTGTCCTATACTTTCTCTATCAGCTACTTCATTAGCAAAGTACTTTAGCTTCACATTTAAAATAGCTGCCTGTATAGCATCTATACGACCGTTAATACCAACTAATTCATGCTGATAACGAACTCTGGATCCATGCGCTAATATCATTCGTGATTTTTCAGCTAAGGCATCATCATTAGTGAATAATGCACCTCCATCTCCATAACAACCTAAAGGTTTTGATGGAAAAAAACTTGTACAGCCGAAGTCGCTTAGATTACAACTCTTTTTACCTTTATATGTCGCTCCAAAACTTTGTGCTCCATCTTCAATTACAATCAAATTATGCTTAGATGCTATTGCATTGATTTCATCCATATCTGCCACTTGACCATATAAGGAAACAGGGATAATAGCCTTAGTTTTAGCTGTAATTTTTTCTTCTATTTTACTTGCATCAATATTGAGTGTATCTGGCTCAACATCAACAAAAACAGGAATAGCACCAAGCAAACTAACTACTTCTGTAGTGGCTATAAAAGTGAAGGGTGTAGTAATCACTTCGTCTCCAGGCTGAATATCCATTGCCATTAGAACTATTAGAAGTGCATCCGTCCCACTACTGCATGCAATAGCATGCTTTGATCCTGTATAGGCAGCTAATCCATCTTCTAATTTCTTTACTTCAGGCCCCATAATATATTGAGAATAATTCAACACATTTTGAATAGCTTCATTAATTTCCAGCTTATACGCTTGATACTGCGCTTGTAAATCTATGAATGGAATTTTCATTGAATTTGTGTAACAGTGTTATTGTCTAATCGGTAAGTTGTTCCGTCAAAATCATCAACAGCTAATCCTTCTTCGTTAAATTGTAAGGTATGTCCTGCTTTACTCACCCATCCTTGATGCTTGGATGGAACACCATACACCATTTCAAATGGCTTCACATCTTTCGTTACCACACTGCCTGCACCAACTAAAGCAAACTTACCAATGGTTATACCACAAACAATTGTTGCATTTGCTCCAACTGAACATCCTTTCTTAAGTAATGTCTTCTTAAACTCTTCTTTGCGAATAATGAAACTTCTTGGATTTACTACATTGGTAAAAACCATAGAAGGTCCTAAAAACACATCATCCTCTACCTCTACTCCATCATAAATGGATATATTGTTTTGAACCTTGACACCATTTCCTATTGTTACATTGGGACCAACCACACAGTTTTGACCAAACGAACAATTACTACCTATTGTGGAGTTAGAAAGCACATGAGAAAAATGCCAGATTTTGGTTCCTCTCCCAATCTGAACATTCTCATCCACAACGGATGTGTTATGAACAAAAAAATCAGCCATTGTTTTTACAAAATGGATGGTAATCTCCTTTTAAACCTTGTGGAGTAGCATTTCTTATCTCGTGCACAATTTCAATGGATGGCTTTGCTTCTTGTAATCCAAAACCATTTCCTGCAAGAATTTCTTCGTAACTGCGTGTATGTAAATCTGTAAAACCACCACTAAACTCTATCTCTTCTCCTTCCACAGTAATAGAACGATAAGTACGCTGACCTATTGCCTTGATGTGCTCGGGAATTAAATCATAATTGACACTTAAAAACCAACGAACCCTAGCTCTCTTTAACTGTAAAAATCCAGCAGCTCTGTCTTCTTCTAATAGGTGTGTTACATTTTCTTTTACAGACCCAAAAATCCAAGTCAACATGTCGTAAAAATGAATTCCAATATTCGTTGCAATCCCACCAGACTTCTCATAATCTCCTTTCCATGAAATATGATACCATTTACCTCTACTCGTTAAATAGCTTAGGTCTATATCATATATTTTATCAGCAGACTCTTCCTCTACTTTTTTCTTCAAAGCAATAATAGAAGGATGTAAACGCAACTGAAGGATATTGTTAATCTTACCTCCTGTTTCCTTTTCAATATCAGCTAGCGCATCAATATTCCATGGGTTTAGCACCAATGGTTTTTCGCAAATAGCATCTGCACCATTACGCAATCCTAATCGTATGTGTGCATCATGCAAATAGTTTGGAGAACAAATACTTACGTAATCAACTCCTTTACCATTTGTACTTAGTTTAGACAAATGTCTATCAAAACGCTCTGGCTCTATAAAAAAATCCGCCTCTGGAAAATGGCTGTCAATAATTCCTACACTATCAAAACGATCTAACGCAGCAACCAAATTATTATTGGTCTCTTTAATCGCCTTCATGTGTCTTGGCGAAATGTATCCTGCCGCGCCTATAAGTGCAAACTTCTTCATTACAACCTCCAACTTGGATTATCTACAATTCCTTTAATATCAATCACTATTGGGCTTCCATCAGAGATAGAAACAAAATCTTCCTCTGTTAACTCTACAAACTGATTATGTGCTACGGCAACAACTACAGCTGCGTATTTTTTATTTGATTGAAATGGGTTATCAATCAAACCATGCTTATAGGTTTTTTTTTCTTCTTCTTTATCAACCCATGGATCATACACATCTACTTGGCACCCAAAATCTTTCAACTCTTCAATAATATCAACAACCTTTGTGTTTCTAATATCTGGACAATTCTCCTTGAAAGTAAGACCCATAATAAGAACATTGGCATCTTTGATATTTTTATCCTCTTCTACTAATAAACGGATAGTTTTTTTAGCCACATAAGCTGACATACCGTTGTTGATTTGCCTAGATGATAAAATAAGGTTTGGTTTATACCCCATTTTCTCGGCTTTGTAAGTAAGATAGTAAGGGTCTACACCTATACAGTGTCCACCTACTAAACCAGGCTTAAATTTCAAGAAATTCCATTTAGTTCCTGCTGCTTCTAAGACATCTTGAGATGAAATTCCCATAGTGTCAAAAATTAAAGCCAACTCATTAACCAATGCAATATTTACATCACGCTGTGTATTCTCGATTACCTTAGCTGCCTCTGCTACTTTGATAGATGGAGCTAAGTGGGTTCCTGCTGTGATAATTGATTTATAAAGCCCATCCACTCTTTGCGCTATTTCAGGTGTGGAACCACTCGTAATTTTTAAAATCTTAGTCAGGGTTCTTTCTTTATCTCCGGGATTAATTCTTTCAGGACTATATCCACAGAAAAAATCTTCATTAAACTTCAAACCTGACACTTCCTCTAATATAGGCACACATTCTTCTTCTGTAACACCAGGATAAACGGTCGACTCATATATAACTATATCTCCTTTGGACAGCACATTACCAATTGCCTCGCTTGATTTACGAAGTGGTGTTAAGTCTGGTAAGTTTTTATTGTTTATGGGTGTAGGAACTGTAATGATGTAAATATTACAATCCGCTAGTTCTTTGGCTGAAGTAGTGAAAGAAAGATTAGTTGCTGATTCTAAATCTTCAAATGACATTTCTAAAGTTCGATCAAATCCTTCCTTTAACTCATTAATTCGTTCAGGATTGATGTCAAATCCTATAGTAGCAAACTTCTTACCAAACTCAACAGCTAAAGGAATACCAACATACCCCAATCCTATTACTGCTATCTTATCTTTCATGAAACCTCTTTAATAAATGCAAAAATACAACAAATAGTCATTATTAAAGTTGAATTTTATATAAACAAAAAAGCCCTCGAAATCGAGGGCTTTTTTCAAATACCTAAAATAATCATTAATATTCCCAAAGATCATGTTCTAAGTTGAATATCTCATCTTTTATTCTCTCTGCCTCTAACAATGCATCTAAGCCCGCCTTATAAGTGGAAATATGTCTATCTTTATTATTAGATTCCTTTGTTATGAAACTATTAAAGAATCGTTTATGAAAGATATCATCATAAGTCATTCTTGCAGCATCATTTTTTCTTCTATTAAATACTTCTGCTTTTGAAAGAACACTTCTAGCTTGAGGATAGTACACCCAAAATAGAGGAGTAAAACCTAAGAAATTATTATCATCATCAAATTGCTCTTGAACAGGGCAGATTCCAATAATTCTCACATCCATTACAGATCTTTGTTTATCAAAATACCATTCCTCTTTAATATGATACTTTTTCACTGAAGTTCTATCAAATTCATTTTCATTAATTTGCATAACCTCCGCTTCTATTTCATCATCCCACATCCATGTAGTATCTGTCTTGGGACCCACTATACCTATCATTTCTACGTCACCATCAGACATTGGAAAATTCCATTCATCATCAAAAATTGCATTACCATAAGCAGTTATCTCACCTAATTGAATTGCATCCATCAATACATCTATTAAACTCTTTCTGTCATCTATTGGCTTTACAGGGTAATAAAAAACTTGATTCATCTTCTCTCGCAAGTCGATTTCTCTCCAAATTTTTGTTGACCACATAACATCAGCTTCTCTAACATGATGATAAGGTTGTATCAACCTGTCTCTACCACCATCTCGAATATCTTTCTTGTATGCTCCATCTAATATATCTTGCCCCATTAGCAGGGTGCTAAATGAAACAGATAATATAAGTAATAAAAACCTTTTCATAATCTTTCGGTTTTAAAGTTAATTCATTGTTATAGCTAAAGCACCTAAGTTTTCTTGTCTTCCGTCGGGTCCTTTAGCCATAATATTAGAAATCACAATTTGTGATCCTTTCGGTAAATTCTTTATTAAGTTTTTCATATTATCATCTAACCTTGCTCCCTTAGTAGTATAGGGTTGAAAAAAACCATTATAAGTTGCCCCTAATGTAAATCCAACAACTTTATATTTAAGATCAAAGTCAAAATCCTCCATGTAAGCTATTAATTTTGTCGAATTACCTAGCAACACATTTTTCTTTATTTTTCCATTTTTTAACTTCGCATTAAAATCTGCCACAGGAGAGGGTACTCTTTTAACTCTAAACTCCATTTTACCCATTGACCTTCTCTCACCATCTATGTCTGCAGAAACAGAAATATTGGCCTTTCCTACTTTGGTAGGAAAAATTTCCCATGAAGACCCTTTCTTTACGACTTTACCATTATCACAATAAGCTATTAACTTATCTTTAGGAACTCCAGGAACTGAAATATCAACTGGATTACCAATTTGATCTCCCAAAATATATAAAACATTCATTTTAGTTGGCGAAACAACTAAACTCTGTTTTGCAACTTGATATTCTCCGTTAAAAGGGTACATCTGAGTTCCAGCATCTGTTTTCATAGCAATCAATCCACCCCATTTCTTATA
>MDTD01013210.1_pt1 | contig 19427 bp, 29 predicted proteins | sample 811221 | NCBI WGS metagenome assembly MDTD01 (sample SAMN05326646, study PRJNA326480) | marine metagenome | isolation source: seawater | place: Pacific Ocean: South West | collected 2011 | reverse complement strand
TTTCTAATCTTTTCCTATAATCTAAAACTAATTGTGGTGGCGGATTAATATTTGCATTATAAAATGGTAACTGCTCTTCTTCTTCGAATAAATTAATTAAATCTATTTCATGCCCACATCTTTTTGCTTCTGCCATAAAAGTATCTCTAATGGCCGCATTGAATGAGTCTTTTGTATTGTAATGTCCGAATATTATACAAATTTTCATTTATCTATCTTTTAAATATTTTTGAAACGTTACCGTTCCTGATTTAACTAACTTTTTCCAATCTTCTCTAGGCTCAGTTTCTAATGCTTTGACTAGATTTAAATATTCACCTTCCACTTCATTTAATAGTCTACCTATGTTAACAATATAATTCGGAGCAAGTTCTGACAAATAAGGAAAATTAGTAGTAACATTCTTCATATCTATCATTTTAACATAAGTTGATTTTAATTTTTCTCTTCTTGATCTTGGGCTATCTTCCAAAGTTAAATCGTACATTCTTCTACCAATTAGCCATTCATAGTCTCCGGCTATCATCATAATGTTCTTATGAGGTTTACATTCTTTCAATATATCTGAATTAATTTGCCAAGTACGAGCTTTACCTGGATTGTGTTGTGCTGATAATTTTAATGCTATATTTGTAAAAGATTTATCATATGGTACTTCTTTCATAAAGTATTTTTGATGTTCTTCTAATGTTACAGTATCTTTTTCTGTTTTAGCTCTTACCAGTGGAGGTAAAAAATTACGATCACTTGGCATCTTAGTTTGTAAATGCCAACTAACCGCATCACAACTGTAATGTAATGGCAAATCAAATTCATATTTTGATCCTGTGGCACCGGCGACTGGACTATATAGATACCTTCCTTTAAATTTAGGAAAGTTTTGGTGTTGATTGATAAACCATAACAGCCAAGTGCCGGGCCAACCCGAATCATGCCAAACTAAAAATAACTTTTTATCTTTCATATTCGTATCCGTGTAAACTACTATACTTTTTTAATTTAAGTCTTTTAACCTGTTTACGTGCATCAATTTCATCTTTGGTAACATAACCTGCGTCTACAATTAAATCAATCATTAATGCTACATCACCTAGTTCTTCTATTAAACCTTGTAGTTTTTTCTTCTCTACACCCCATCTTGCAATCTTCATGCAAGATTGTACTAGCTCTCCACATTCTTCTGCGGTTATACAAAATAGTTCTTTCTCTTGATTTAGCTCTGATTTAACTATTTTTTCTTCAAACTTCATTTCGTATTGCCTCCAGTCTGTGCTATATCCATCTGGATACTTCTTATTGAGAATACCATTTTCTTGTCGCATCTTCCATAGCATCCAATCATAATATCTTTCTGGTTCTTGATCATTTTCCAATTCATTATTCCTCTTCTTTTTTATTAGGCCTTTGTTTGATAGGGTCGTCTGTTTCTTTTATATCTGAAACAGTCATATTAGGAAATCTTTCTTCAATGTCTAATCCGGTTTCACTATAAACAAAGGTCTTGATAGTTCTATCTTTCATTTTTAAATTAAATTCAAATGCTTTCATTAATGATCCTCATCTGCTTGATACTTGTAAGTCCATGGTGGCTTGAATCTAATAATCAAACAAGCCAATGCAATTATTGCAATAGCACTTGCCTCATATATTAACACCGATGCATCCATTTCCTTACCTTGTAATATTATCAAACGTGCTATAGCTGTCATAGCAATAAACAAAGGTAATGTAATTGGTATTCTATTACTTGCATAAAAAACACCAATCATTCCTAACACCTCAGTATAAATGAATAACAATAACAGATCTGCTAGATCAACTTTCCTTGCTTCTATAATTGTTAATAACTCTTGCCCTGTGGCTATTATTGTTAGTAATGCAATTAAACCTAGTAATATTTTTTCAATACCAACAATAGTATTTGTTGCGGTCGTTTTTAATTTTCCTTTAGACATAATTTACTCCCATAAATGATCGTAGTATTTGCCAAACAGCCTATAACCATTTTCTACTCGATCTCTATATTTCTGCATTCCTTCTTTATCAACTTGATAAGTATGTTCAGGACCTTCTGTCATTTCAACTTTACCAGGTTTATCAAGATCGCTCATTTGCATATCCCATTTACCAGAAGTAAATTCTTCTTCCCAATCATATAATTTAGATTTAAAAGCAAAAATCATTTCTCCTAATATCCACTCCCAACATTCTTCATCTGTTTTATATTGTATCGGAGCATCTTGACTTTCTTCTAATAAAACTGGTATGCCTTTAGTATCCGATTTCTTTAGTTGAACCAACATAGGGTGAATGATGTGTGCTAGGGTAACATCCATATTAGAAGTATCCCAATCATCAATCCTTACGAATATATGTTGTTCTTTATTCATACCCATCTTGTAAAGTATTCCATCTGGGTCTGGATAATTTTTAATATTAACTTTCATAGTTTACTACCTTTACATTATTTCTAGTTGATTTTTTCCGCCAAACGTCTGCGGCCTTTTCTGCTTCTGACTTAGACTTATAAGTTTCAGGAACAAGATCCCAACAATTTTTACTATCGCTCTTTGTTATATAGATCCAATCGTTAGGAGCAAGTTCAACTTTTATTGCATATTGTTTCGTCACTTTGCCTCCCAATGTTCGTTGCACCTTGGTTCATAAGTTTCTGCACCACCTACTTTGACTCTCTCTGACATTTTAGTGGCTCTCAGTCTTTGAGTCTTTCCAGCATCTAAACCACATATAGTACAGAATGCTTTTATTTTTAAAACTTCATCTGCTAATGCTAAACATCGCGAAGTAGTTTCAAATGGCACTCCTCTACTATCTTGATCTAGTCCGGCTACTACAAAATTAACCCCTTCTCTCAGACCTTCTTCAATAAACCACATAGTTTCTGAAGTATCAAAAAACTGTGCCTCATCAATGAATACCGTGTGATAGTTATAGGGCTTAATTGTGTAATTGTCTTTGACTAACTCAAGGTCTATTACTGCTACTGCCGGGTGTTTTAATTGATTGTGAGTGACAATAAAATTACTATCATACCTATCATCAATAACCGGCTTCAACACTAAAACCTTGTGTCCGCCATGTTCGATAAAGAGCAATCTCTTTAAAAGCTCACTGCTCTTACCAGCAAACATAGGGCCTGCAATGACCTCTAGTTTGCCTCGTTTATATGGTTTGTGTACTGGTGACATTAAAATGATACCTTATAGTTAATACCAAACTCAACAGTATCGTCTTCAGTACCTGCATAGTTTGTTCTCATCTCTGCGAAACTTGAGATAGAACTTTTGTCTGATATGTTAAAATTATAAAATACACCAAAGTCAATCTCTCTATTTTGTGACTTCAGCGAACTGTTAATCTCGCTATTCTCAATATCACCATTAGCACTTACTGTAGAAGGCATAACAAACTTCGCATCACCATCTACAATAGCAACTGGCATACTTGTAGTAAATCCGAAGCTATGGGCGTCTACAGTTTGTTTAATACCTACTGTTGCACTATTTGATAACATTAAGTCTGCATCTTTAAGTAAAGAGCTCTTGTCAACATTTAGATTAGTGAAACCTAATGTTGCACTACCAAACACATTAACGCCATTTCCTACGTCAAAATTATTGTTATAACCTAGATATGTAGTTTGTGAACTGTTTACTCTCATAAGTGGACTATCGGCAATGTTACCTAAGAAGCTATTTTCTTCTGTGATATAGCCTATTGTAAAGTTATTTATGTTAGTGGCAAATCCGTACTGATTGTCATCACTGTTAAGTGTCAACATAGTATTCATTGATACTGGTACGAAGTGTCCACCTGTATAACCCATATAATAGTTTGTGTCAAAACCTGCTTTAGTATTTAGAATAGCACTTGTAGTTCTAGTATCGTTAACTTGTACTACATTATTACCGTTAAAGTAATAATCTCTATCGTACTCATCTACTACCATAATTTCATTTAAAGCTGAAATTGTAGCACCACCACTCATCGCAATAGTACCATCTACACTAACTGTATTTCCATCAGCTCTACCTGTTGTAGGAATACCAACTGCACCTTGTGGAAGTGTAGCCGCATCTAAATCCAACAAACCTTGACCATGAACGTTAACATCATAATTTGCTATTGTTTTATCTGCTGTCGTTAGCAATAGCTTTTTAATGTTCTCGCCTTTCATATGTGGCCACATCTGATGTATAATAGCAACTGCACCACTAACCTGTGGCGCCGCCATCGATGTACCACTATTAGTTCTGTACTCACCATTTGCATCTGGAGCCGCAATATACCTACCAGGTGCAACTATATAATGATCACTTATTCTTTGATCAGTATTACAAGTGTTAGTAACTGAATTAAAGTCATAACACATAGTACCTGCTTTATTACTACCATATGCTATTTTATTAGTTCTTGTATCCCAATTACCAACAATAATAACTCTTTCACCTACACCTTCTTCGAATGCAAGTTTACCAGGTTGTCCAACATAATTAGTATTCTGATTACCAGCCGCCAATACAAGAACTGCTTCATGTCCTTTCATTGACTCAACAATATTTTTATAATACAAGTCACTACTATATAAAGCCGCATATCCATACTTGTCATATGTAATACCGTTTCTACCTCGTGTATCATTTGCAAAATACATACCCGGTGATACTTCAGTGACACTATTCATATAAGTTCTATCAAAGTTATAGTTTGCACTTATATTGATTACGTCTGCTCCATTCTCTACTGACCAAGCAATAGCTTCATCGACTGTACTGAAATCAAACATACCAAAGTTCCAGGCTGTTTTAGCAATTAATAGATCTGCATCTGGAGCGACACCTGTAGTACCTATACCATCTAACTTACCTGCCGCAATACCTGCGACGTGTGTTCCGTGTGAGTATCTATTTTCGTCTTGTATTGTTTCATGACCAGCTTTACAAGAACCTGTGAAACATTCTGCATTTTTAATCTTACCTTCAAACTCAGAATGGTCCATATCAATACCAGTATCTAAAATAGCGATAACACTATCTTTACCTGTGTATCCTCTGCTCCAAGCCGCTGGTGCTCCAATTACTTCTAAATGGTTACCATAATTTTTAGAAAGAATTTCTGTAGTGTACCACTCATTAATTCTACTGTTCATGTTCCAAACTGCATCTTTATAAGTTTGTGTATCATACAAAGATACATCATCTCTCGCAAGATATTCAGCTTCAGTAAGAGTAACAACTACTGTATCTTCTTTTGGCTGTTCAACTACTATTGCATATTCCCTGATAAGTTCTCTTTCAACTTTTGTTTCAGTTTCAGTAGTATTATCAATTCTGATTGTTTTTACATCACTAGTAGAACCTTGTGTTCCATCACTGTAATGTTTAATAGTTTGTGTATTCTGCCAGTATTGTTTTTTAACAGGTGTAGAATAAATTTTAGTAACAACTGCATATTCTTTAACAGTATTACCAGTTCGTTCTTCCACAACTGCTGAACTTTCACTAGCAAGAATTGTATCACCTTTAGTCACAATAACACCATCAGTAACTTTTGTTTCCGTTTTAATTAACGTAACTACTGATTCTTTTTTATTGATTAGTGATTGAAATTTTATGATCTCACTTTTTTGCCATTCGTATCTGGCTTTCATACTTTGGAACCAAGAATACTTTCCAAATAAGTGATCGTACCTCGTAATTATATTACTATACGTTTTATTACTTCTCTCATATGCTTTAATCATTGAGGTAGAGAAGCTGATTTGCAAACCGCTATTTAGGCCTGATGCATAATCATAATAGCTTTTAAACTGACTTGCACTTACTGATGTAGACAGCCCTACGATCAAAAATACAACTGCAATTAGCTTTTTCATAATAGTCTCCTGACTGTTAATAGTTTATCAATACGTATATAATAACAAGAAATACCAAGAATGTCAACCGAAATGTCTTGGTTAAAAATCCAATAAAATTAAGGGTTTTATAAAATTTCGTACAAACTTTGCCCTTTTTGGCGTATTTTTGTACTTCCTGTATCAGTTTCTATCTCTTTATTATCGTATTCTATACCATGAATTATAACATCATTATCTATGCTTTTGGCATAGAATTTTAGCAACTTTTTATCAAAATTGTCAGTGTCTATTTCAGCTTGAAAAAACATACCTTTTTCGTACGTGAGTGATTTTATGTAGAATCCAGTATCTTGATCATCTGGTGCTACTATGTGGTTTCTTGTTATTTTTGGATTTGATGAAGTATATACTGTTTTGCTATTCTCATCTTTTACTGTAATTTTACAGTCATCTGCATTTACTCCATATGTATGAACGATGTCTCCACTATCTTCAAAAGATCCTATGTATCTATAATCATCTTCTGTAATATCACTTGATCCTGAAAACAAATGTTCTGTTAATGATTCTTCTGATTGACCTTGCCAATATTCATATGATTCTTGAGATAGACTTCCTATAGCAATCTCTCCACCAGAGCCAGTAATTTCAATATCATATATTGCCATAGTCCCTTTCTCCTTCCCAAGGAAACACAACCCATACATCTTTTTCTGACTTGTTTATTTCCAAGGCTGTGTAATCTACATCGCCAAAACTACTTGCACCATTATCAATTAATGTAGCAAACCTAACTGATTTATTCCATACATCTTCTGGCTTCCTAACATCTGAAGCAGGTAAAGCATTCCGACTATGATTCTCCCAATCTTGTTTTATCCATTCTAAGGTTTTTCCTGAATCATTTATATCATCAATAACAAGAATATTTTTACCTCCAACAAATGCATCATGTGCCGCTGAAGTATCACTCTGTGGTGCATAACCATCAGTTACATCTCTGAACCTAACATCTAAAGCATACATTGGTATGCCAGTCATATTAGATAACATAACTGCTGGTACTAATCCGCCACGTGTCATTCCTATAATCATATCAGGTCGCCAGTTATCTGCGAACATTAGATTATTAATTGACATAATCATATGTTCAATATCTTTCCAAGTGTAATGAATTTTATCTACCATACTTACTCCTTACCTTGGTGCGAATTCTTGTTGTAATTTAATTTGATTGAAGAATTCAGCTTTAGTTCCTGCATCTTTGAAAAATGCTCCTTCTAAAACTGTTGTTTGTGTTAAACTACTATGAGCCTTAATACCTCTGTTCTCACAACAACCATGGGTTGCCTGAACATACACTCCGACATCTTTACTGTCTGTTACTTTCATAATCTCACGTGCGATATCGTTATTAAGTTCTTCTTGTAGTGTTCCACGCCTTGCACACCATTGTGCGATACGTGTGTATTTGCTTAAACCAATAAGTTTCTCTGCCGCAAGTATTCCAATGTATGCGACACCTTTTACTGGTTGATGATGATGTGAACATAGACTTGAAAGTTCACTTCTTACAACTAACATACCCTTATAACCATCTTCTATATGATTAGGGAATGCCGTTGCATTTGGCATAGGGTCATAACGACCACTCATTAATTCATTAATATACATTTTTGCTAGACGCCTACCTGTATCCATACTGTTAGGATCTGTTTTCCTATCAATAAGTAAACTATCAAGAACTCCATTAAACTTGCCTGTAAGTTCTTCAATAAGTTCCTGCTTATCACCTTCTTGCAATACTTCACTGATGTTATCACCAGCCCAATATCTGATACCAGCTTCTTCTAGCTTTGTTCTAATTTGATCACTTTTTGCCATTTTTATTTTTCTCCGAGTTAAAGACGAGGATGTCTGCTGAGTGCTTGACCTCTTTTCGTGTGTACCATTTGTATGCTGTCTCTACAATGTGATTTAAATCATACTGTGGTTTCCAACCTAGTACACCATTTGTTTTAAAACTATCTGCAACTAGCTTGGCAGGATCTCCTGCTCTAGCTGGTCCAAACTTTACATTAGGTTTCAATGGAGTGTTATCTTGTACTGCTTTCACAATTTCTTTGTTACTGTAACCTTTTCCATCACCTATATTAAATACATGAGCACCTATATTGCTCTTTGTAAATTCTACTGATTTTGCTATTCCATTTGCTACATCTTCCACATGAACATAATCTCTGATACAAGTACCATCTGGCGTTTTAAAATCATCGCCATTAAGAGTAAAATCTTTACCAGCCATTGTCATTTCCATAAGTTTGGCAATTATATGAGTACCATCTTTTTCTTGCCCTAACTCACCTTCACTATCTGCACCTGCTACATTAAAGAAACGTAGACTTACACTAGATAGTTTATATGCTCTAAAAAAGTCTTTCAACATGATCTCTGTCATACGTTTACTCCAACCATATGGATTAACTGGTGTCACTTCACTTGACTCTATGCAAAATTCACTGTCTGGTTCACCATATACTGCCGCACTACTTGCAAATACAAATCTGTTTATACCTACTGTCTTACAAGCATCTAACAATACTAGAGTACCAGTCACATTATTAAAGTAATAAGTTGAAGGATCAAGAACACTAGGACCTACCAAACTTGTTGCACCAATATGAACCACACAATCTACACCTTTTAAAAATGCTAGAATTGCAGGATCTGTATAACTACCTTCAAAGGCATCATTGAAGTATCCATGCCTCATAGGATTTCGATCAACTGCAACTACAAAATGTCCATCTCTACTTAACTTCTTACAAGTTTGAGCACCTATATATCCATTTGCTCCTGTTACTAATACTTTAGCCATCTTTTAATAGTCCTTTTGTTTGTAGTAGTTCTTTTAATTCCCCACTTTCAAACATTTCTACAACTATGTCACAACCACCTATAAACTCTTTGTCAATATATAATTGAGGTATAGTTGGCCAGTCACTATATGTTTTAATTCCTTCTCTTATATCCATATTAGATAATACATCAACTGTTGAATAATTACCTTCACCCATTAAAAACGTAAGCACCTGTGATACTTTCATACTGAATCCACATTGTGGTGCTACAGGGTTGCCTTTCATAAAGAGAGCAACTTTATTATTGTTTATTTCATTTTCAATTAATTGTTTAGTTTCATCATTCATATTAATACTTACTTTCTGCTACGTGATCTCTATATCTGTTTCCACTACGTAACCATACATTAGATTTATAGTTTCCTTCCATAATATCTAACATACGTTCGATTGTACCATCAGTCCAATCACTTATCTTACCCATGTTCTTACTTGGCTTTTCTAATCCAGTCATAATTTTAGTAACTGCATCTTCTTTACTCCAAGGAGTATAAAGTCTACTGTAATCATTTGCAAACGTTTCAGGAAAGCTTCTGTAAGCCGGATACACTACGTTACAACCTAAAGTATCTGCTTCACTTACTGTATTACTAACCCAATCTTGTAATGCACAATTAAATAAAACTTTACTATCATTTACTATATTATAATAATCGTTTTTTTGCAAGTCTTTATATATCTTTAATTGACCCTTTTCTTCCATTTCTAAAGCTCTTTTCAAATACTTTTCATTGTTGCTTCTTAATGGACCTCCACTTAATACTGCAAATTCTACAGGATCAATAGGATCTGTTAAAGTTTCCCTATCAAAATTTCTTGTTCTTTCATGGACCATTTCAATTACATCCATAAAGAAGTCTGGTTGTTTCTCTTGATCAAAACGTGCCGCAAATACAACTCTGTTACTTCTTTCATTCCATGGCTTAATTTTATTGTCCACTCTTTCTAACACTTCCTGTTTACCAAAACTTAAACCTGAAATGTTATAGATTGGTGCCTCCCAACCTGCAATTCTCATATGAGCAACCATCTCTTCATTTGTTGCTAATATATGAACATTAGGAATCTCGTTACACATCTTTTCATACAGGCTCATCCATTTACCCATACCCCATACATGAACAAAATCATCTGGGTCAACTGCCTGTGCTAAACAACGTAAGAAAATCTTAGGTCTTTGTTCTTCAGGAATCTGACACATAATATATGGCAAACTCTCAATACCTGGTTGAAACATATCTTCAAAGAAAACTGCATCTTTTGCCGTCACTTCTCCGTTACGCATCATTTGCACTAGATTCATAAGTTGACTCATTCCAAAATAACTTCTTCCGTGTGCATCTAATACTTGTCCAACACTAATAGATTTTGTATTATCTATTGTAGTACCAGGAACAATTACATAATCTATATTCTTCTTTTTAAATACTCTCTCACTCCACTCTTGTAATTGTAGAGTGTATCTTCCTTCGTATGGTTCTAGACCCATATAAAACAATTTACGCATCAGCTTTCGCCTCCTCTGCTTCATTATCATTAGAAGCTTCTTCCTTTGGTTGAATCCAAAGTTTACCCACGTGTATTTTCAACTTTTTAGGGCTACGATCTTTTTGCATTTTAATTTGAATATCAAATGTGATCGCATTTTCTTTTTCAGTAGGAGCAATTTCAAAACTGTAAATCTTCCTAGCTTCTTTTAAATCTCCCAAATAGGAATTAAATACACCTATTAGTTGATCTGTCTCTTTATGATTATACATATAGCCATCATATGGCTGTATAATCTTAAGCAGGTCATACTTAATATCATTGATATTGTAGAACCCACTCATTCTAAAGTAACGAACCGCGACACTTTCTTCTTTGTGTTCACGTTTCACGAAGTCTTTCTTAACTCCAACTTCTTTGTTATTCGTTGACATCTGTTATCCTTTAGTTACAGGGTTAAAAGTCATTGTTGCACCGTTCTCATTATCTTCTGCAACACTTATTGTTATTGATCTATTAGGATACCTAGCATGAATTTGATTAGCTAACTCTTCACCAATCATCTCACAACTTCTATGGTTAAGTTCTAGGGTTCCGCCTTTAGCATATAATGATTCCAACCAACGTTTAAATTGAATAAATTCAATATCTCTGTCATCATGGAATACATCAATAGCTACTTTAAAATGAAAAATATGTCTGTGTGCATATCCTAAAAAGCTCACATCATATTCATCACCTGTTGCAAGAGCTGGGTCATCTTTTGCCGCCGGATATAAATGTATACCTTCTTTCTGAAATGTTACCCAAATCTGCCTTTTAGTCACTTCTAGTGTCATACTATTTGCTTTCTGTTTCTTCTCTGTCTGCTTTCATTAACTTTAGCATTTCCCAAAGTTTCCAGTCGATTGCTTCTAGATACTTCATTAACTGCTTCTTATAAACATCATCTGCTACTGCCTCATCAACTGGTGCATCTGTAACATCAGAAGTCTTTACTTCTTCATCCATTAAACGTATTTTCTTTGTCATAAGATTCTCCTATTCAATTATCTTATCTGATTTATATTGGTCCCATTGTGTGAATCTATCGCGATCCATCAAATCATGAACTTTATGAGTCCATACTCCTTTATTCGTTGCATTAAAATCTTTGTCGTCAATTTTAATACAAGCATTATACCCCAACTGCTCAATGTATGGAACCTTAACACTGATCATTGGTATAAATCTATTATATTCTGTGTAACCCGCTTCTTGAATCCATTCTAGATACTGATGTTCAAAATCTAATGTTACCCAAAAACCTTCGTCGCAAAGTGTCTTAACTAGATTATCCCAAGCCTCTTCTTCTTGTTTTAATATATCTTCGTTATCAGATAAATCAAAACTTTGATTTGCTCCTAGATATATATGTTTCACGTTTTTTCTTGTTGCAATACCTAACACCTCTTCGGGATCTTGCATACCTACAACAAATAAAGTATTCATACCAAACGCAGGTGTGTGTTCAATTTCAACACCTTGAAAGTATGTTACACCTTCTTGTAAGTTTTCTTTTTCTGTATGAGAATGATAATCTCTTTTCATTTAATATGCCTCTGCTAATTGTCTTTCAAGGTTTTTAATTTGTGTTTTCAAAACAAGTTTGTTATACTTCATCTCTTTTAAAAGAGTTTCACTACCACGATTATTATATATTGTAGTGATTTCTTTGTCAAGTGTTCTATGCTTTTCTTTTAACTTATTTAGATATGTTGCTTTATCAGCCATTTGTTTCCTCCAAGTTACTTAAGAAGTCTTCTGCGGCCTCTACTTGTTCGCTAGTATACTCGCCGTCATCAACGTCTTGTATTTCATCACCAGAATCAAATAAACTATCAAATGCACTTTGTGAAGTTTTGATAGATTTCATTCCACTGAAATGAGTAAGCATTGATTCTGCTTCTTCTAACATCTGCATTGGCTTTTCACTTTTAAACAATTTATTGATGAACTCCGTGACATAAATTACATCTCTAGGAACCCATAAATCAAACTCTTCTTGTTTAGGTTTTACTTTACGCCATTCTAAATGACTTGGCTTATATCTCGTACAAGCAATATCTGCCAATGTATTTGCTCTTTGCACACTCTCAATATGTTGATATACATTGTGTGCCATTAGTAAAAAGTATGAGAAACTATCCCAACTTGTCTTACCTTCTTTACCAATTTTGTTTAACATACCTGGACCCATATAACATAAGTCACCCATTGTCATACGTTCTCCAATGGGACTATTGAATGGGAAAGGTATATTACTATGTTGAAATTTTTTATCGTCAACTGCTTGTTCCATGATGTAACTAAACTTATCGTTACGATGAACGTGTTGACTATATGCTTGTCCTTTGGCTGTAGTAATAAAAGGACTAGCCGCATCAAACGTAACCATCATATTAGGATTAATAGTTTCTCTGATGTTACGTTGTATAGCCGTAAAGATACAAGACCAATTAAGTTTACTTGTACCTAAATAGTGAATTAAATCTCTGCCTGGGTCTAATAGTTTTTCATCTCGCATTACAATAAGTCTACGTAGAGCAAGATGTAACTGCTTCATATTATAACCTGCCATTGCCCAACCTTCAAATGGATAATGCTTAACTGCACTAAACCAATCATCAGCTTGTTGCTCATTGTTACCTTGTAACACATTTAAGAATTTAGTTTTACCTTGTCTATGTTTAACAAAGTAATCATTATTATGAATAGTATAATCTAAACAATCTATCCAATCTTTTAGTCCAGTCTTTGCATTTAATGGAGGTGCCGCCGCTAATGTAGGAACATCTAATACCATACTGTAATCTGCTGTATGTTCTAGCCAATTTAAAATTGTAATACGTAAATCATCATCAGTTTTAAAGTTCTTCCAATCACATTTAATTACACCTGTTGCAATCTGAAACCCACCACTATCACCAAGTATGAAACTATGTTCTCTGTCTCGCTTTTGAATCATAGGTTCTTGCTCATCACTCTTGACTGGATCTCGAGTGGCATGACCTGCAGAGTATAAACCCCACTTGTAGCTATAGTAATTATCTTTAGGTTTTAGGAAATCAAATCCATCAATACCAAATTCAAAGCCCTTAGGCATTCTTTCTGGTTTGACAAAGTCAGGCCTTTTCTGTGCTTGTCTAATGAACTTGGAATAAAAACTACTTATGCTTGGCAAGAATACTGAGTAGTCTTTATTACTTTCTGTAAGGTTTTTTGTACTTGCCATTTACTGCCCTTCTAATTATTTAAGTTAAAATTATACAGTTAATGCTGGAAGGATGTAGTCGTATTTACCTAACCCTGAATCAACTGAAATCATTAATGCACCTTTTTTACTGATATTCATTACACAGGTTCCACTCATACCTAGTCTTAGAATTGCTAATACTTGGTTTAATGGCCATGCATAACCTTCATTAATCTCTCCATTAACGTTCATTGCAAATGTACGTTTACCTGTAAAAGATCCATCAGCGGCACCTACTGTAAGAATTAAATTTCCATCTTCAGTCTTAACTGTAAAGTTAGGTTCAATTCCACCATAGATACCTGCAACTGCTTGAAGCTCACTTACTTTAGCTTTAGTAGGTGCAAAACTTACATCCCACTCAACACCTTTGAACTTAACAGTTTGTAAAGTTTGTTCAATAATTTCTTTACTCATAAATCTGTATTGATCCGTATTGCCTTCTTTGTCTTTAAACAATAAGTGATCTGGAACTGTTGTTCCATTACGTTCACGAGTTACTACATCAACTGTAGCATCATCTGTTTGATAGTTAGGTAGGCTTGTAACACCAGATAAAAATCCGAGGTTCCCAAGACCAAATTCGCCGTTAAACTGTTCAACTGCATTATGCATTTTTGCTTGTAAGATTACTGTACGATCAGCATCCATTGCATCTAATGTGGTTGAGTCATCTGTGCCTGTTACTTTTACTGAAGTAATAAAGCCCAAACCGGCTGTGTGCTTGACAACGTCTTGCACAATATCACGAGTCATACTCATTTAGTTTCTCCTGTTTAAGGTTATTAATATACATATACTATAATAGTATTTAGAAAATGTCAACAAAAACATTGACTTATACCTATTTTAATTTAAGTTTTAGTTTACCAAGAGATTGTTGAACACATAATGCCTGAACTTTACAATCTTCAAGAGCATTGTGAGCATCAAACTCTATTTCTTTTCTTGGATCCGTTGGCATGATACTAAACAATGTTCTACTATCTCTTATTTGCCAAAATGCCCAAGGTATATGATGTTTATACTGATGATATAAATTTTCTAATATTACTATATCAAATGCAGGTCCTTGGCACCATATAGTTTCAATACCAACACACCATTTGTTTAAATATTTCAAGACTTCTATTACAGGTGTTCTATTTTCGTCACCAAGGGCTTCATCTCTAACACTTTTTTCTTGTCTACCCCACCAGTCAAGTGTGCTTTGTAATGTTGTTCTTCCTTTTGCTAACTGTTCATCTACATCAAATCTATAATAGAACTCTTGGTAAGTGTTACTAACTTCATTAGGATTAAACTTCACACCTCCTATAGTTAAAACTGTACAATCGGGGCTAGTACCTAGAGTTTCTAGGTCTATCATTGCGTGTGTAGTCATATTAATCCATTAGTCAAAGTTTAATTTATAGTTAATTGTAGCAGATTATAAGTTCTTTGTCAACCCCTCAATATGAACTATTGATTTATAGAAGTTGGCAAATTCTGGAAATGCTTTTTCAAATGAGTTACCATGATAATTGTCGTGTCTTTCTAGCATAAACTTTCTTGGGTATAGGTAAAGATCTTTTTTTGGTACAACATTCTTAAATGCTACTTGTACTTCTGGATAATCTTTCCAATGCTCTATGAGTTTATCTAAGTGTTCTTTTGGTAAGCAATCAATACTTAAATCCCAAGGATTGGTAACAAAGTTATGCCTCATTTTATCTACATATTGAGATAAATTATCAAACACATATCTAGCTCCATATGCATTTGGCCAACTTATGGCTGTTCTTATTCTTGTAAATACTGATTTTGGATTGGCTAATTTAAATTTATGAAACTCTTTTAAGTTACTAAGAACTTTATCCCAAGTACCTTTGTGTCTCCAGTAATCATGTTGCTCACCTATGCAATCTATACTAATTGATAATCCTACTTCAGCAAACCCATCAATTGTCTCTAGAACATTTTCGCCGTGCCTATTTAATACACTTCCATTAGTTACCATGCTTATACTAATTTCTTTTTCTTTGCCTAACTCTTTAATCTTTTTACATATGTCATAAAATGATTTAGTCATTAAAGGTTCTCCACCTGCGAAAGACACGTGTTCTACTGTATGTAAATTATCTAAACATTGTTGTAACTGATGCACGTTATTAAGTACGCCTGTTTTACCGTGCTTACCTTCTATTTTTGCATGAGTACTACTTAAATAACTTCCACACATTTTGCAACTAAAATTACATAGATTACTTTCTCTATAATCTAAATACCTTAATACAAATTTATCTTCTTGCCATTTATCATCTAAATAATCTTCATTGAATTCTTGTCTTAATGATTTAGAACCTTTTTGTTCTTGTGATACACAATTAGTACACATAGGAGGAAGTGTGTCTGAGTTTAACATAATCTTTTTAAACTTTTCCATCTCTGGGTGAGTAAAACGTTCTTCAAAAGACATATGTCTTTTTTCTTCATTTGGAATTATTATTTTATTTGCTTCACAACATACCTGTATTCCACCACTAGTATGATCATATGTTGTTACCCAAGGTGCTATACAAGATGGTTTTTTCATTTAACGAATGCTCCAATTCTTCCATGAACATCTGGATAATCTCTATAAGTATATCCATCTGGTGGTGTTGTATCTTGTCCTTCCCATACAGGAATAAACTCTTGTATACCATCTTTAAAGTCTTCATTTGATCTTAGATGGACCTCAATTAATTTGTCTCCTATGTATTCAACATTTAGGGCTGGTTCGTTTATAAAGTGATTTCCAATTATTTCAGGGAGTAGTATAACATGATTAATCTTTATCCATTTGTCCCAACGTGTAAATGTATCTTCTGATTTAAATCCCTCAACACAGAATAGTTGATTTCCAAATTTGTAATCAACAGAATAATGTCTACCTTCAAACCATTCACACCAAAAATATCCATACGGTAGATGCATTGTTTCTTTATCTAACCAAACTTTCTCCGCACCAAGTCCTAAACCTAATGCATTAACACATGGCCTAACAATATACCAACCTGGATTAGGTACGTCTATCCCTACTGGTCCGCAATTATATCCCATCTTCTTACTAATAATGAGTTTGTCCAACACCCACATACGATCAGGATCAATTGTTTTCCATACTTTATCTTCTTCTGTGTCATTCATCTATTTAAATTGCTCAGCAAATGGATCGAACTCTGTCCCACATTTCATTGAGCATACTCCTAATTTACCTTCTTTAATACTTTTTAATCTCCAACTACGTTGTATATCTTGCATAATTCCACTTGCGAACACTCCTTCTATTCCGTGTAACTTTGCATTGATTCCGTCTTTGCCTCCTGCCCTGTCTATAAAATCCCATATCTGTTCTACTTTAGGATCTTCATGCCACCATTTGTACATACGACCTGCGGTCCAACAACAAGGCATTATTAATCCTTCAGCCGTAACGAAAATACTATTCTTATCTCCATTAGCAACTTTACATTTTATCTTTGCTTGGTTGTAATAATTCATCATACCACCATAGCTTTTCTCTATTTCTTTTTGTTTTAATAATGCTAAATTTTGATGTTCTTTTTTCTGTGGCTTTGCAAGTACCTGTGTCTGTTCACCTTTACGATTACGAGATTGATGGAAGTCTTTCTTTTCACTATTTGCATTTATGAAACGTCCTGTTTTCTTTTTCATAAACTTTTCAACGCCCCATTCTTTAGCCAATTGCTCTGCACGGTCTACATCTTTTTCACTATGTTCAAATATTAAATAATCCCATCTAGCTCTACCACCTGCATTAATAAATGCTTTCATATTACGTTCAACGTTTTCCCACTTAACGCCTTGTCTATATAAATGATTGGTTTCTTCTAGTCCATCAACACTAAAAATAACACAACCTTTTTTACCTATAACTTTTGCTACATCTGCCCACCACTCAGGCTTCTTAGCACCTGCATTGGTGTTCATACTCAGCCACATATTGGGATTACAATCACGGAACCATTGAAATATTTCTAGTGTATCTCTAGCACTAATTGGATCACCTAAATTACCACACATATACATCGTGTGTAATTGTGCTATAAAATCGTGTGGAAATATGTCAATGCAATGATCTAATGTAAGTTCAGCTTCTTTGCCTTTGATATGCGGATTTACTTCTCCGCCGTTGACGTTCCTATCACACATAGGGCATGATGCATTACACCTTTGTGTAACTTCGAGATGAACTTCGTTTATAGCATTGTAATTGTACATAGGATATCTTTCTTAGTATTTATTTTAAAAGAGGTTATCAAATATGAAATAATCTACTACAAATGTGGCTTCTGCACCTATGAATACAGATAAGTAGAATCTATCAGTTTTCATCCATAACCACTTAATAAAAGCCCATGCAACACCTACTCTTAACGTATATGTAGCATTGGTCTTTAGCCATTCCATGAGTGGAGGAAATTGTTCTGCACTAAACAATATAGAGAATATACCGCTATCATACAAGAAACTTACTTGAGCACCAATTAGTACCGCAATACTATATGGCATAAACTTCATTAAGAATTTGATTATGTGAGCTGTAACTATTAATCTATAGCCTACATAGACTGCGTTAGCTACCAAAAGTTCCATTAATTGTCCAATACAAATTTAACATCTTTTCCTGGTCCAACTTCACTAGGCATACCACCATATTCATATACGTAATGTTTTATTACTGCTTTATACCACATCCAACTATTATGGTGTGCGTCTTTATTAAACTTGTGAATTGAGTTATTATCTGCAGGCATAACACTAATTGCTCTGGCCGCTTCTTTTTGTAGTTCTCTTGTATCTAAGGTATCTAAATGTTTATCAAATTCTGCTACTGTAAGTTCCCAAACCTCATCATCTTCCATCAGATACCTCTAATCTTTCTATGTACTTTTTTAACTCTTTATCTTGTACATCACTTGGTATTTCATTCTTATAAAATATCTTATAGCTATCACTTCCATACTTACCAATTCCATGCAAGTCAGATGCTTCTTTATAATCCCAAGTCAAAAACTGTTCACTCATCTTTCTAATTCTTTTCGCTCTAACATTCCACATACCCAAAGGCTTCAACATATTTTGTTGAGTTCTTAAATGCCCACGTAGATATGCTTTTGGATTAGGATATCTTTTAAATAATTTTGGTAACACTTCTTTAACCTGTTTTCTATATGTAAGGTTTAAACACATTACACCAACCATATGTTGCCATACATTTTCAACTTGCTCTTGTACCATTAAATGTTCTTTCATTACATTCCCCTTAATCTTTGAAGCATAGCTCTTTGTGGATCAGTAAATCTAAAAGTTAATATTTGTCTTCCCTCTTTACTGTAGTGGACTTCTTGTAACCAGAAGTCGTTATTCTTTCCGTAGATAAAACCTTTTTCAGTTAACATAGATGAAATATTTGCTACTGCATCCATTGTAGCAAACTGTTCTGTGTGTGCTGAATAGTCATCTGTGTAGTATTTTATTTCAGCTTTCATTATTTTAATAAATCTACAATCTTTTGAGCAAGGTTAGAAAACCATTCTTCCTTATGTCCTCTGGTTGTTTCAGCGGCAGTACCAATTCTTATACCACTTGTTTCTATAAAGTTTCTAGGATCATTTGGTACTCCATTTTTGTTTACTGTTATATTATTCTTTTCTAATATATCAGCGGCTTCTCTACCAGACCATTTGCTATCACTTAAATCTAATAATAGTATATGACTATCTGTGCCATTAGTTAATAGTTTAAAATTGTTTTCTATAAATATTTTTGCCATTGCCCTAGCATTTTTAATAACCTG
>MDTD01123296.1_pt1 | contig 19430 bp, 15 predicted proteins | sample 811221 | NCBI WGS metagenome assembly MDTD01 (sample SAMN05326646, study PRJNA326480) | marine metagenome | isolation source: seawater | place: Pacific Ocean: South West | collected 2011 | reverse complement strand
TATAAATCAAGGAGTTAAAAAAGGTGATAGGGTAATCATATACATGCCAATGATACCAGAGGCAGTGATGGCAATGTTAGCATGTGGTAGAATTGGTGCTATTCATTCAGTTGTGTTCGGTGGTTTTGCGGCAAATGAGTTGGCCAGCAGAATTGATGACTCAAAAGCAAAAGTAATTGTGTCTGCTTCTTGTGGTTATGAGCCTGGAAGAGTTGTGGAATATAAACCACTATTGAATAAAGCTTTAGAACTTTCAAAACACAAACCTGATAAGTGTATAATTTTTCAGAGAGAAAAAAATAAAGCTAATCTTGATCCAAAAATTGATATTTCATGGGATGATGCTCACAAAGACGTCAAACCGGTAGATTGTGTTGAGATGAGTGCAAATGATTATGCATATATACTTTACACCTCAGGGACAACAGGACTTCCTAAAGGAATAGTAAGAGATATAGGTGGGCATATTGCAGCTTTAAAGTGGACAATGAAAAATATTTACAATATTAATCCAGGAGATGTCTGGTGGTCGGCAAGTGATATCGGTTGGATAGTCGGTCATTCTTATATAGTTTATGGACCTTTGTTTTATGGTTGTACAACTATTTTGTTTGAAGGAAAACCTGTCGGGACTCCAGATGCAGGTGTTTTTTGGAGAATTATTTCAGAATATAAGGTTAAGTCTTTGTTTACTGCTCCAACCGCCATAAGAGCAATAAAAAAAGAGGATCCTGAAGGTAAATTTTTTAAAAAGTATGATCTCTCAAGATTTGATACTTTATTCTTAGCTGGAGAAAGAGCAGACCCAGATACTATAAAGTGGTTTGAAAAACTTTCTGGCTCTCCAGTTGTTGATCATTGGTGGCAAACTGAAACAAGTTGGGCCATCACATCAAGTTGCACTGGTATTGAAAAATTTCCAATAAAATATGGTTCAGCCTTCAAGCCAGTACCGGGTTATGATTTGAAAGTTTTAAACTCAGAAGGTAAAGAAGTTGGTCCAGGAAAAATGGGTGATATAGTTGTCAAGTTACCATTACCTCCAGGTACATTCCCAACATTATGGGGTGCAGATCAAAGATATAAAGAAAATTACATGTCAAATTATCCAGGATATTACCAGACTTACGATGCAGGACATATTGATGAAGATGGTTACGTTTGGATAATGTCTAGAACAGATGACATAATCAATGTAGCAGGCCATAGGCTTTCAACAGGAGCAATTGAGGAAGTTCTGGCTGAGCATAAGTCTGTTGCAGAATGTGCTGTGATAGGTATAGCGGATAAGTTAAAAGGACAAATTCCTATTGGGTTATTAGCACTGAAAGCAGGTGTTTCACAAAAAAACGAGGAAATTATTAAAGAGTGTGTTGCAATGGTTAGGGAAAAAGTTGGACCAGTGGCAGCTTTTAAAATTGCACTTGTTGTGAAAAGGTTGCCAAAAACAAGATCTGGAAAAGTTTTAAGAGGCACTGTTAGAAAAATAGCAGATAATGAACCCTATAAGATGCCTGCAACGATTGATGATCCAGCTATTTTAGACGAAATAAAAAGTGATTTAATTGAAAATAAAATTTTAAAACTCTAATGGTTCGCCTTTCGACTCTATTAATACCTTTCCTTCAGACATCACTAAATTTCCATTAACTATTGTTCCTACAGGAAAGCCTTTTACTTTATAATTATGAAAAGGAGTCCAACCGCATTTACTAGCTATCATCTCATTTTTAATAATTATTTCTTTATTCATATCTACAATAGTCAAATCAGCATCGAAATTTTCTTTAATATATCCCTTATTTTTTATACCAAAAATTTTACATGGATTTATACACATTAAGCTTACAAGTTGATCTAATGAAAGTTTGCCAGAGTTCACGTGGTTGATCATTATTGGAAAAATGGTTTGAACGCCCGGCATGCCAGATGGGGTATTAGGATATTCTTTTTCTTTACTCTTTTTTAAATGAGGGGCATGATCGGAACCTAATACATCAACAACGTTATTTTTTATCGCTACCCAAAGTCGGTCGTAATGATCTTTTGTACGTAATGGTGGGTTCATTTGAGCAAAGGTACCTAACTTATCATAACAATCCGGAGCGTATAATGTTAAATGTTGTGGAGTAGTTTCGAAAGTAACATTTTTTTTATGCATAGCTAAAAAATCTACCTCTTCTTTCGTAGTGACATGCAATACATGAATTCTTTTATTATATCTTTCGGCAATTTTTACTACTCTACGAGTTGAGGACATTGCACATTCAACGTTTCTCCATTCAGGATGTGAATGCACGTCTCCTTTTTTTATAAACTTTTTTCTCAAATTAATTATATCTTCATCTTCAGAGTGAATTGAAACTATTCTATCGCTGCTTGAAATTACCTTTTCAATATCTTCTTCTTTATCAACTAACAAGTTTCCTGTTGAGGATCCTGCAAATAACTTAACTCCACAACAACCTTTAACATTTCTTAATTTAGCAAGTAGATCGGTATTGTTTGGTGTGGCTCCAAAATAAAATGCATAGTTACAGTGCATTCTATTTTTTGCAGCCTGAAGTTTTTTTTCAAATTCAACTAAATTTGAAGTTGGTGGATTTGTATTGGGCATTTCAAATAAAGAAGTTACACCGCCAAGAATTGCTGCTCTACTTCCACTCTCCAAATCTTCCGAATCCGTAGAGCCGGGCTCTCTGAAATGTACTTGGGTGTCTATTATACCAGGTAAAATTACTTTATTAGTGGCATCATAAATTTTAGCACCATTAGGATCGATCTTACCAATCCTTAGAATTTTTTTTCCAGATAATCCAATATCTTTCTTTGTTAATTTGCCATTAATGAAACAAAGGCCATTTTTAATTATTAAACTAAAATCATCAGACATATTTATTTTTAATATTATAATGTATAATTATCAAATATGAAAAAAGATCATATAGTAATTTTGGAAAAAAGGGGAGCAATCTTAATAAGTGGCGAAGATACCCAGGATTTTCTACAAAATGTTATTACAAATGACATTAAAAAAGTTTCAAACAAAAACTCAATTTTTGCCGCTATTCTAACTCCTCAAGGTAAGTATTTGAACGAGTTTTTTATCATAAAAAATGAGTATGGATATTTTTTAGATTGTGATGAAAATTCTACAATTGAACTTGTTAAAAATTTGTCGAAATATAAATTAACTTCGAAAGTTAATATTAAAAATATATCCTCTCAATATGTAATAGGTGTAATTCATCCTGATAAGTTTAAGGAATTACAAATAAAAACAAAATCAAATAATGATACTATACATTATAGAGATACACCAATTTTTTCTGATCCGAGAAAAAAAGAGTTAGGGGCAAGAATATTTTCAAATTTAGAGAAACTTTATTTGACTATCAAAAAATTAAATTTAAAAATTGTAGATAGTCATGAGTATTACTCTCATGCTTTCACTTTGGGCATACCAGAAAAGGGTCTTATGAATTTAAAAGATAAGTTATTTGGTTTAGAAGCTAATTTTGAAATACTTCAAGCCATAGATTTCAAAAAAGGATGCTTTGTTGGACAAGAAAATACTGCAAGAATGAAGTTGAAGAATAAAATAAGGAGAAAATTACTGCCAATAATTTCATCTGAAAATTTAGCTGTTGGTGATGAAATAAAATATAAAAATACCGTTGTAGGAAAGATACTTATCGACAAACCCTATCCATTTGGATTAATTAAAATTGTAGATCCTAATTTGGAAGAATTTAAAAACGCGGAATTGTTTGCAAATAATAAAAAATGTAAAATTTTAAAGCACGTTAAGTAGTCTTGAAAGTGACGCCAAAATTCCGTATCCACTAAGTTCTATAAATGCTATTATAAGTATAATAAGCACAATTTTTTTATTTTTTTTTAAGTATTCAATCATAAGTTACCTCTTTGGTGCGGTCGGAGAGACTCGAACTCTCACGGGAAACCCACACGCCCCTCAAGCGTGCCTGTCTACCAATTTCAGCACGACCGCTTATGATGCGACAATAAATGAATGACATAGTTCAATCAAGTTGATACATTATTTAAAATGAGCGAATTAAATAAAATTTACAATAAAATCTCCAAAGTTATACCTGACATTGAGTGGGATTTTCACGAGCCATATATAAAAAAAATTAACGAATTAAAAAAACAAAAAAATGCGGTCATATTAGCTCACAATTACCAAACCCCAGAAATATATCATGGAGTAGCAGACATAGCGGCAGACTCATTGGCGCTTGCTTTGGAGGCAGCAAAAACAAAAGCAGATATAATTGTTCTATGTGGAGTTCATTTTATGGCGGAGACTGCAAAGCTTATGAACCCAGAAAAAAAGGTTCTAATTCCAGACATGAATGCTGGTTGTTCTTTAGCATCTTCCATCACTGGAGAAGATGTTAGAATGTTAAAAGAAAAATATCCTGGCGTGCCTGTAGTATCTTATGTAAATACCTCTGCAGAGGTTAAGGCAGAGACAGATGTTTGTTGTACTTCTGCCAATGCAGTAAAAGTAGTTGAGTCATTAGGAGTCGATAAAGTAATTTTCTTACCAGATCATTACTTAGCAAATTATGTTCAGAAAAATACAAAAGTAAAAATTATTTCTTGGCAAGGAACTTGTATAGTGCATGAAAAATTTACTGGAAATGAAGTAAATGAAATAAGAAAACAAAATCCAGAAATAAAAATAATTGCGCATCCAGAATGTCCACCAGATGTTATAAGTGCTTCAGATTTTGCAGGCTCAACCTCGAGCATGGTAAATTATGTGCGAGAAAAACAGCCTAAGAAAGTTTTACTTGTTACCGAATGTTCAATGAGTGACAACATACAAATTGAAAACCCAAAAGTTGAATTTATTAAACCATGTAATCTTTGTCCGTATATGAAAAAAATTACTCTAAAGAAAATATTGGAATGTTTAAAAAAAGAGAGTAACGAAATTATAATAGGAAATAATATTGCAACAAGAGCAAGAAAATCAGTAACCAGAATGGCTGAAATTGGTCGTTAGATCAGTGTACAAAATTAATCAAAAATATATTAACAATGTTGTAAAAGCGGCTTTAAAAGAAGATTTAAAACCAAGAGGCGATATCACAACAAAATTAATAAAAGACAAAAATAAAAAAATTAAAGCTTATATTTTGTCAAGACAAAACGGAATAATTGCAGGCTTAGATTTTTGTAAATCTGCATTCAAACTAATAGGTAAAGAGACAATGTTTGTAAAAAAATGTTCAGATGGTTCACTAATAAAAAAAAATAAAATAATTGCTGAGGTAGAGGCTAAAATAAAAACTGTTTTAACTGCTGAAAGAACAGCATTAAATTTTCTAAACCATGCGTCTGGGATTGCAACGTTAACAAATAATTATGTTAAAAAAGTAAAAAAAAAAACTAAAGTTTGTTGCACTAGAAAAACAATTCCTAATTTAAGATTGCTTGAAAAGTATGCTGTAAAAAAAGGCGGTGGTTATAATCATCGTTTCAACTTAAGTGATGAAATATTAATAAAAGAAAATCATATTAAAGCTGAAAATTTGAGAATATTGGTAAAAAAAGCCATAAAATCAAAAAAAATTGTAACGGTAGAAATTGAGAATATTAATCAATTAAATGAAATATTAGGTCTCAAATTCAAAACAATTCTTTTTGACAATATGAGTGTAAGTGAATTGAAAAAATGTTTAAAAATTTGTAAGAATAAATATCAGACAGAGTATTCTGGCAATGTCACTCTTGGCAATATAAAAAAAATTGCACTAACAGGCATAAATAGAATTTCAGTAGGTTCAATTACTCATAGTGCCAATTTTTTTGATACTAGCCTATTATTTAGATAGCTCTGCTTGAGCTGCTGCTAATTTTGCTACAGGAACACGAAAAGGGGAACATGAAACATAATTAAGTCCTGTACGATTACAAAATTCTATACTTTTTGGATCTCCGCCATGCTCACCGCAAATTCCTAACTTAATCTTTTTGTTAACTTTACGACCTCTGTATGAAGCTATTTCAACTAACTCACCTACTCCACTCTGATCTATAGAAACAAAAGGATCTACTTCAAATATTTTGTTATCTATATAATCATTAAGAAATTTTCCAGAGTCGTCTCTACTTATACCTAAAGTTGTTTGTGTCAGATCGTTAGTACCAAAACTAAAGAAATCAGCATATTTTGAAATAGAACTTGCTTGTAACGCAGCTCTTGGTAGTTCTATCATAGTACCAACTATATAATCTAATTTAATTTTATTTATTTTTTCAATTTTTTTTGCAACTCTATCTACCAATGATCTTAAAATTTTTAACTCAGAATCTGTTGACACTAAAGGTATCATGATTTCCACGAAAGCTGACTTAACTCTCTCTTTTTTTAATTGAATAATCGCTTCGAAAATAGCTTTACATTGCATTTCATAAATTTCAGGGAATGATATACCAAGTCTACATCCTCTGTGGCCTAGCATAGGATTTTCTTCATGTAACTCCGATATACGGTCTTTTACCTCTTTTGCAGAAAAATTTAAAGACCTAGCAACTTCATCTATATCTTTCTCAGCTTTAGGTAAAAATTCGTGAAGAGGTGGATCTAATAATCTCACAGTGACTGGTAAGCCAGACATAATTTTAAATATTTTTTTAAAATCTTGCCTTTGGTATGGTAAAAGTTTCTCTAATGCGCTATTTCTGTCTTCCTTTGATTTTGATAAAATCATTTGTCTAACAGATAAGATTCTTTCTTCATCAAAAAACATATGTTCGGTTCTACATAGTCCAATTCCTTCTGCTCCAAAGTCTCTAGCTGTTTTGCTATCTAACTCTGTTTCAGCATTAGTTCTAATTTTAAGTTTTCTAAATTTATCTGCCCAACTCATAATAGTAGAAAAATATCCAGAAATTTCTGGCTTAACGGTTGGTACTTTTCCTTTCATAACCTTACCGCTTGAACCATCAATCGTAATTATATCTCCTTCCTTAATGATTTCTTCACCTACTTTAAAATATTTAGAGGAATAATCGATTGAGATTTCACTTGACCCTGAAACACAAGGTCGTCCCATGCCTCTTGCAACTACAGCCGCATGACTTGTCATACCTCCTCTTGCAGTAAGTATCCCTTTTGCAGCGTGCATACCATGAATATCTTCGGGTGATGTTTCAAGTCTAACTAGTATTGTTTCTTGCATTAAATTGTTTAGTCTCTCGGCTTCATCAGCTGTAAAAACTACTTTTCCACTTGCTGCACCAGGCGATGCAGGCAGCCCTGAAGCAATTATTTGTTTTTTTACCTTTTCGTCAATTGTAGGATGTAACAAATTATCTAAATTGTGAGGATCTATTCTTAAAATAGCTTGTTTCTTAGTAATTAATTTTTCTCTAACCATATCAACAGCAATTTTAATTGAAGCTTTTATTGTTCTTTTACCTGATCGAGTTTGAAGCATCCAAAGTTTATTATTCTCAACCGTAAATTCAATATCTTGCATATCTTTATAGTGTCTTTCTAACTTTAAGATTGTTTTTCTTAACTCTTTGAAAACTTGTGGCATTGTCTCCTCCATTGATAAAAGCTTAGATTTGGACTCAAGTTTAGCTTTTTTTGTTATTGGATGAGGTGTTCTAGTTCCAGCAACAACATCTTCACCTTGAGCATTAATAAGATATTCACCAAAAAAACTTTTATCTCCTGTTGAAGGATTACGCGTGAAAGCTACTCCTGTTGCACAATCTTCACCCATGTTTCCAAAAACCATTGTCTGGACATTTACCGCAGTACCCCAGTGATCGGGTATTTTATTAATTTTTCTGTATGTTTTCGCTCTATTACTTTCCCAAGACAAAAATACAGAATTTATGGCTCCTAATAATTGATCGTATACATTTTGAGGAAAATCTCTTCCTGTTTTTCTTTTAACCACCTCTTTAAAATTTTTTATTAAACCAGCTAAATCTGACTCATCTAGTTCAGTATCTTGAAGTAAACCTCTAGTTAATTTATAATTATCAATTATTTCCTCAAATAAGTGACTTTCCACTTTTAAAACTACACTACTATACATTTGGATAAATCTTCTATAGCTATCTCTGGCAAATCTAATATTCTTTGTTTTTTTCGCTAAAGCTTCGACCGTTTTATCATTTAAACCTAAATTTAATATAGTATCCATCATACCGGGCATAGAAATCCTAGCACCAGATCTTACCGAGACTAATAAAGGGTTTTTAAGATCTCCTAATTTTTTTTTTGTAAATTTTTCTATAACTTTTAATTCTTTATGAATTTCTCTGATAATTCGATTATCAAGTTTTTTTTTATTTTTGTAAAATAGATCGCAAACTGTTGTGGGAATGATAAAACCTGGTGGAACAGGTAATCCGAGTCGACCCATTTCTGCTAGGTTTGCACCCTTACCCCCTAAAATAAATTTTACATTTTTAATTTTACTAATTTGCTTGTCATTAAAGTTATATATAATTTTTTTCATTTGAAACCCTCAAGTTTAGAAAAATTCATAAAGTTATTAAAAGTGTTACAAAACATTTTAAGAAGTTCTAATCTATTATTTTTAATATCATTATTCTCATCATTAACAACCACTTTATCGAAAAAATTATCAGTATAAATTTTAATTTCTGAGAAGTTTTTCAACAAATCTTCATAATTTTTATTTTTTTCTTTTAAAACAAGATCTTTACGAATCTCGTTTATTTTATGATATAAATTTTTTTCTTCTTCTTTTCTGAATAAAACTGTATCAGGGCGACCTCTTATCTCATTTTTTTGGTTTTCTATTATATTAAATGCTCTTTTATATGAACTAATTACATTTTTTCCAATCTCTTTATCAATATATTTATTCATTAATAAATTCTTTTTATATAAATCATAATAGTCATCACCAACATGTGTATTAAGCGATGCTTCTATAATATCTGATTTTATATTTTTTTCTTTTAGAATAAATTTCATCCTATTTTTTAAAAAGTTCATAAGCTCAAGTTCAACTAAATTGTTTTCCAATTTAACACCTTGGTCCTCAAAAAGTTTTATGTCATAACTAATTAAATCTTTTATTCTAATGTAAATTTTATTTTCAATAAGAGTTTTAAGTAAACCAACAGCTGATCTTCTTAAAGCAAATGGATCTTTAGAACTTGAGGGTTTTAAGTTTATTAAAAAAAAACCTACTAAAGTGTCAACTTTATCTGCAATTGAAATTACGTAACTTATCGGTTTTTTAGGAACTTTTGTTTTATTACCATACGGTAAATAATGATCGCTTATGGATGAAGCGACATCATTTTCAAATCCTTGAGATAGCGCAAAGTACTCTCCCATTTTTCCTTGCAGCTCAGGATATTCGCCTACTAGGTCTGAACATAAGTCGCTTTTAGATATAGATGCTGCAATCTCAACTTTTTCCTTATTCAGATTAACTTCATCAGAAAGCAAACTCGCTAGTTTTCTTAATCTCTGAGTTTTATCATAAATTGTTCCAAGTTTTTCATAAAATTTAATATTTTTCAATTTTGAGATTTGTTTAATTAAATTTTTTGATTTATCCTTCTCCCAAAAAAACTTAGCATCCGATAGTCTAGCTTCTACTACTCTTTGATTACCATTTTTGATGATGTTATTTTTATCTGGTCTATTAGAAACTACAAAAAAATAGTTAGTTAACTCATTTTTATAGTTAAATAATGGAAAATATCTTTGATGAGATTGTAAGGTAGTTATTATGATTTCTTTTGGAATGGTTAAATAATTTTTATCAAAGGATGTTAATAAAACATTAGGATTATCAACTATATTGATCACTTCATTTAATGTCTCACTATCAAATTCTTCTTTGAATTTTTGAGTTTTGCATTTATTTTTAAACTTATTAATTATGATTTTCTCTCTTAAATTTTGATCAATAATTTCATTATTTTTTTTTAGTGTATTCAAATATTCATTAGAATTTTTTATTTTGAGAGTAGTACTACTTTCTCCTTTTTCTAGAATTATCTCATTTTTACTATTTAAATGCTCGAAACTAAATTCTAACAATTCTCCATCAAATAAAGCAAAAATAGATCTTAGCGGTCTACCCCAGTACATGCTATTTGTGGACCACCTCATAGATTTCCGCCAACTAATTCTTGAGATTATTTTTGGAAGGTTTTCTTTTAAAGTATTTCTTATATCTGTTTGGGTCTCTTTTGTTTTAACAAAAAAAAATTCACCCTTATCTAAATTTTTTTTATATAAGTCATTCTTTGCTAATGAGTGAGATTTGAGAAAATTTTTTATAATTTCTTCAGACACATCTGCTTTTGGACCCTTTATCTCTTTCGCTGATTTTCTGATTATCTTTGGTAAATCAATAACATGCATAAAAATTCTTGTTGGACTCGAATTTATTCTAGATATTTTGTGCTTAATTTTCTCTTTATCAAAAAATTCTATTAAATGTTTAGTTAACTCCTCTCTTGCGTTAACTTGTAATTTTGATGGTATTTCTTCAGAGTAGAGCTCTAATAAAAGTTCTGACATTTTTATGTTTGTGTCTTTAGCCAAGCAGACCCTGATCCTTTTGCTAATTCCCTTATGCGGTTAATGAAACCTGCTCTCTCTGCAACACCTATGACTCCCCTAGCATCAAGTAAATTAAAAATATGACTTGCTTTTAAACATTGGTCATAGGCTGGTAAAGGTAAATTTTTGTCCAGAAGATTTACACATTCTTTTTCAGCCAAATCAAATATTTGAAATAAAGAGTCTGTGTTTGCTTGCTCAAAATTATAAGCTGAAAATTCTTTTTCTGCTTGATGAAATACCTCTCTATATTTCACACCATCATTATTCCATTCGATATCATAAACATTTTTTTTTCCCTGAATGAACATACAAAGTCTTTCTAGACCGTAGGTCAATTCTACTGGCACTGGATTGCATTCTATTCCTGTCATTTGTTGAAAATATGTAAATTGCGTAATTTCCATACCATCACACCATACTTCCCAACCTAATCCTGAAGCTCCAAGTGTTGGACTCTCCCAATCATCCTCAACGAATCTTACATCATGTAATTTAGTATCAATGCCAATTGCTGATAAGCTTTTTAAATATATTTGTTTTATATTTTTTGGTGAAGGTTTTATTATAACTTGAAATTGGTAATAATGTTGCAATCTATTAGGATTATCACCATATCTACCATCTGCTGGTCTTCTTGAAGGTTGAACGTAAGCAGCTTTCCATGGTTTAGGTCCTAAAGTTCTTAAGGTTGTCGCAGGATGAAAAGTTCCAGCACCAACCTCGACATCATAAGGTTGTAAGATAATACAGCCATTTTTGCCCCAAAATTTTTGTAAATTAAATACTATATCTTGAAATGAAGATGATTTTGAATTTTTTAAATTTTTTTTTTTAGGCATTTATAAACCAAATCTTTGCCACAAAGCTTTTTCTTCAAGAGAGTCGACTATATTCTCAAAATGTTCTGTAAATGAGGAAGAAAATTTTTTCGACAAAAAACCTTTTGGTTTCTCAAATTTTTTAATAATAACCTTTTCACCAAACTTTTCTTTTAAAACTTGATCAGCGTTTCCTAGCCCATCAATCAATCCAAGTTTTAATGCTTGATTACCAGACCAAAATTCTCCAGTAAAAATATTATTTTTTTCAATTTCTTTGAGCTTATTCCCTCTGCTATTTTTGACTATTTCAATAAAATTTGAATGTAAATCCAACTGAATATTTTTTAATCTTTTTACGTCCTCGTCTTTTTCCTCAACAAAGGGGTCTAAAGTACTTTTGTTTTTTCCTGCCGTATAAATTCTTCTATCAATACCAATTTTCTTAATTAAATCTTTGAAGCCAAAAGATGCCGAAATTACTCCAATAGAGCCTATAATTGAACTTGAATTGGCATAAATTTCATCTCCAGCACAGGCTATAAAATATCCCCCTGATGCTGCTACATCCTCAGCGAATATGATTACCTTAGTATTGTTTTTTTTTGCTAGCTGTCTTATGTAACTATAAATTAAATGGGATTGAACAGGTGACCCACCAGGAGAATTAATTGAAATTGCAACTGTTTTTGGTTTTTTATAGCTAAAAGCTTTTTTTAAAATCTCTTGTTGACTTGCTAAATCGATTCCTTGTTTAAATCTGCCTACTGATCCGATTACGCCTGTTAAACGAACGTGAGGAATTATTGTTTTTTTTTTAAAAAAAGAGAACATAGTAGATTATTATTTATTTTCTTATACCAATACCAGACAAAATTTAAAATATTAATAACGCTACTTCTAGTTGAATTGGGGTGCGTCACCGTTGTTTGAATAAAAAAATTATTTGTTTAATAAATCAATTATAAGTTTAGATTATGGGATCTGTAATACCGCTACATAAATCGGCTAACTCAGCATACTTTGAGTTAAAAAACGTTTTTAACGATAAACTAGCAAAAGTCGAAGATTTGATTCAAGCCAGATTAAAAAGCGACGTTGAATTAATAAAAAAGATGAGCGAACACCATCTTAAGTCTGGCGGTAAAAGACTACGAGCTCTTATCACTCTATGCTCTGCAAAACTTTCAGGATATCAACTTGGAGCTAGAGATATAAATTTGGCGGCTTGTATAGAATTAATTCATTCAGCAACATTATTACATGACGATGTATTGGATGAAAGTGTATTAAGAAGAGGTTTTAAAACCGCAAATGCTATTTGGGGAAATCAATCTTCAATTTTAGTTGGTGATTATTTGTTAAGTAGATGCTTTGAAATGATGGTAGAGGATGGTGATAAAGAAATACTTAAATTGCTTTCGTCAACTTCATCGAGAATTGCTCAAGGAGAGGTTCTTCAATTACAGCACAAAGGCGAGGCAGACTTACTTGAGGAAAACTATTTAAAAATTATTAATTTAAAAACTGCAGCATTATTTTCTGCTGCTACAAGAACAGGTGCTATTTTAAGTGGTAGTGAAAATAAAGAAAAAGATGCATTAGAGTCCTATGGAAAAAATTTGGGACTAGCTTTTCAAATTGCTGATGATGCTCTTGACTATTACTCAAAAGAAAAGATATTTGGCAAAGAAGTTGGAAAAGATTTTTATGAAGCTAAGGTTACACTGCCATTTATAATAATGTTTCATAGAGCTAATAATCCTGAAAGAGAATACTTAAAAAAAATTTTTAATAAAATAAAAAGGGATGAAAATGATTTTCAGGAAACTTTAATACTAATAAAAAAATATGGTGCTGTGGAAGAGAGTCTAAAAAGAGCCGAGTACTTCGTTAATGTTTCAAAAGACTCATTAAGTATATTTAATGATAGCAATGAAAAAAATTTATTGCAAAAATTAACTCAATTTAGTTCAAAAAGAATGTTTTAAGGAAATAAAAGTTCCTTTTTCCACTTTCCATCTTGCTTAACATAATTTAGCCTTTCGTGAATTCTTCCTTCCCCGTCTAACCAGAATTCTATTAAAAAAGGCAGAACTCTCCACCCTGACCAATGGGGTGGTCTTGGAACTTCTTTGCCTTTAGGAAATTTATTTTCATATTCTTTTACTTTATCTAAGAAACTGTCTCTTTTATCCATAACTCTTGATTGCATCGAAGCCCACGCGCCTATTTTATTTTTATAAGGTCGTGAATTAAAATATTTGTCAGCTTCTTCACTTGAAACTTTTTCAACTTGTCCAGAAATTCTGACTTGTCTGCGTAAACTTTTCCAATGAAAACACATGGAGGCTTGCTGGTTAATCTCTAATTCTTTGCCCTTTTTACTTTCAAAATTAGTATAAAATACAAATCCCCTTTCACTAATACCTTTAAGTAATACCATTCTAACATTTGGTTGATTCTTATTGTTAGATGTAGCTAATGCTAGTGCATTCGGGTCATTGATTTCAGTTTCTTCCGCTTTAGCGAACCATTTTTTAAACAATTCAATGGGATTGTCTATTTCTTCGAAACATTTGTCTAAACCCAGTGAGTTTTTGCCATTTTTTTGATTCATATATTCTATAAAATAATCTATACATTATTTAATTATGTCTTTTAATACTTTTGGAAAATTTTTTAGATTTACAACATGGGGAGAGTCTCATGGTCCAGCAATAGGTTGTATTATTGATGGTTGCCCCCCTAATATAAAGATATCTGAGAGTGATATACAAAGAGATATGGACAGAAGAAGGCCTGGTCAGTCTAAATTTACTACCCAGAGGAAAGAATCAGACAAAATAAATATTTTATCTGGAGTATTCGAGGGAAAAACAACTGGCACGCCTATCTCGATTATAATTTGGAATGAGGATAAAAAATCAAGAGATTATGAGACAATAAAAGATAAATTTAGGCCTGGTCATGCAGATTTTACTTACTTTAAAAAATACGGAATCAGAGATTTTAGAGGCGGCGGGCGTCAATCAGCTAGAGAGACCGCATGTAGGGTCGCAGCTGGGGCTGTTGCAAAAAAAATTTTAAAACAGATTATAGGTTCAAAATTTAAAGTTATTGGGGCAGTAACGCAGCTTGGTATAATGCCTTGTGAAACTCAAAACTGGAGTGAGAAGCAGATAAGATCAAACCCATTTTTTTGTCCAGATAAGAATGCAATAAAACGGTGGGAAAAATATCTTTTGGCTGTAAGAAAATCTGGATCATCATGTGGGGCTGTAATAGAGTTAAGAGCTTCAGGAATTCCTGTTGGATTAGGAGCTCCAATTTACTCAAAGCTTGATACTGACTTAGCCGCAGCTTTAATGAGTATAAACGCAGTAAAAGGGGTAAATATTGGTGCCGGTATGAACGCCGCTAGTTTAAGTGGAGAAGAAAACTCAGATGAAATGATTTCTAAAAAAGGTAAAATTAAATTCAAATCTAATCAAGCAGGAGGTATTCTTGGTGGAATTTCTTCTGGTCAAGACATTATTTTATCTTTTGCGGTAAAACCCACATCTTCTATTCTAAACACGAGAGACACGATTAATAAAAAAGGAATAAATACAAAAATTTCTGTGAAGGGTAGACATGATCCTTGTGTTGGGATAAGAGCTGTGCCAATAGGTGAAGCTATGGTCTCTTGTGTATTGCTTGATCATCTTCTAATGCACAGGGCTCAGTGCGGTTAACTTATATTTTTATTTTTTGCAAATATTATATTTGAATCTAATGTCTCTTTAACTTTATTTACAATTGAAAAACAATCTAATCCAGCTTTTTTATACATTTCTGCTGGTGTATCTTGGTCAAGAAAAATGTCAGGCAAAATCATAGATCTAAACTTAAGACCTTTGTCAAACACTCCTCTATCTGTAAGTAGTTGCATAACATGTGAACCAAAACCACCAATAGAACCCTCCTCAATTGTAATTATAATCTCATGATTTGAGGCTAATTCCATAATAAGCTTCTCATCCAATGGTTTAGCAAATCTAGCATCAATTAAAGTCGCATTTAAACTATTCTTAGAGAGAATTTCTACAGCTTTCTTACATTCCTCTAGTCTGGCACCAAAATTTATAAGAGCAACTTTCTTACCTTCGTAAATTATTCTACCTTTGCCTATTTTTAAAATTTCATTTATATCAGGAAGATTCTCACCTGTCCCTGTTCCTCTAGGATATCTGAATGCTGAAGGTCGATCATTGATATTAACTGCTGTATTAATCATTTTTACTAATTCAGCTTCATTACTTGCGGCCATTACGACAAAATTAGGTAAAGTAGACAAAAAAGTTATATCAAAAGATCCTGCGTGTGTTGGTCCATCAGCTCCAACCAAGCCAGCTCTATCTATTGCAAATCTAACTGGTAAACTTTGAAGAGCAACATCGTGAACTACTTGATCATATGCTCTTTGCAAAAAAGTGGAGTATAAAGCCGCAAATGGTTTATAGCCTTCTGTTGTAAGGCCTGCAGCAAATGTGACTGCATGTTGTTCGGCTATACCTACATCAAACATTCTATCAGGAAATCTTTTTTCAAATAAATTTAATCCTGTGCCTGATGGCATAGCTCCAGTAATACCTACTATTTTTGTGTCCTTTTCAGCATGTTTTATCAAAGTTTCAGCAAATACTTTTGTATATGTTGGAATATTGCTTTTTGATTTATTTTGCTCACCCGTAGAAATATTAAATTTAGAAACTCCATGGTATTTATCTCCTGACTGCTCTGCAGGTTTATAACCCTTTCCTTTTTTTGTTATAACATGAACCATAATTGGCCCTTTGTGATTTGATTTTTTTACATTTTCCAAAATTTGAACTAAATTATCAACATCATGACCATCAACGGGACCTATGTAATAAAAACCTAGTTCGCTAAATAATGTTCCACCTGTAACTATACCTCTTAGTATATCTTCAGCCTTTCCTGCGCTTTTACTGAAACGTTTTGAAAATGCAGATGTAATTAATTTTATTGTTTCTCTTAAACTGAAGTATAGTTTGCCTGATAATAATTTTGCTAAATACTTACTCATAGCTCCAACAGGTTTCGCAATTGACATATCGTTGTCATTTAGAATAACAATTAGTTTTGACTTTAAGGCCCCAGCATTATTCATCGCTTCGTAAGCCATACCTGCACTCATTGCTCCGTCACCAATCACAGCAATAACGTCATTATTGTCGTTGGATAGTTTTTTTGCCACAGCCATACCTAGGGTAGAGGATATTGATGTAGAACTATGTGCTGCGCCAAATGGGTCGTATTCACTCTCTGATCTTTTTGTGAATCCAGATAGCCCACCGCCTTTTCGTAAAGTTCGTATATCTTTTTTTCTGCCAGTAATAATTTTATGCGGATAACATTGGTGACTTACATCCCATACCAATTTATCTTTCGGGGTATTAAAAACATAGTGAAGCGCTATTGTTAATTCTACAACACCAAGTCCTGCTCCAAGATGGCCTCCCGTTTCAGAGACGACATCAATAAGTTCATTTCTCAATTCATCAGAAACCTTTCTAAGTTCTTTCTTATCAAGTTTCCTTAAATCAGCTGGATAATTAATTTGATCTAATAATTTGCCCATCTCACGTTTTTCTTTTTAAAATATATTCGACTATATTTTTTAATTCTTTAGCTTTAGTTCCATGTTTTTCTAAATTTCTCAATATTTTTCTTTTTAAATTATTTGCGTAATTATAGGCATTTTCGTATCCCATTAAACTAATTAATGTAGATTTTCCCTTTTTTTTATCTTTTTTAATTGGTTTACCAATTTTTTTTTCTGTTCCTGTAACATCTAAGAAGTCATCAGCGATTTGAAATAAAAGACCAATATCTTCCCCAAGATTGGACATAAGTTTTTTTTCTTTTTTGGTCTTACCTGCAATTATTACAGGCGCTAAAGTGCAAAACTCAAATAATTTTCCAGTTTTTTTTCTCTGCATATCTAAAATTTGTTTTAAAGATTTTCTTTTTTTTTCAAACTTTAAGTCAAGCTCTTGACCACCAGCAACTCCAGAATGACCTGATCTTAATGCTAGATTTTTTATTAAATCAATTTTTATGTCTCTCTTGAGATTAAATTTTTCATCTGCAATTATTTCAAAAGCAAGAGTTAATAACGAGTTTCCAGCAAGTACAGCAGTGGACTCTCCAAATTTTGCATGGGTCGATAATTTACCTCTTCTAAATTTGTCGTTGTCCATACAGGGCAGATCATCGTGTATTAATGAGTAGGAGTGTATACACTCAACTGCAGCAGATATATACAATAATTTTTTAAGACTCAACTTATAGATTTTTCCGGTGCTAATTATAATAGATGATCTAATCTTTTTTCCTCCAGATAAAATACCATACTTCATTGGAGTCAATAAATTAGTTTTTTTTTGGTGGCTAATATAAGATTTAATGAAATTATCCACCTCTCTTGCATTAAAATTTAATTTTTTTGTTATCATTTTATTTTTTTCTTTTTTCCCCTATTGAGGCTATTTCTTTGATTCTTTTTTTAAATAGATAATCAATATGTTTATTAAGCTTTAGTAAACGGTCATAATCTTTATTAAACGCCTCTAAATCACTGTTTTTGTTTTCTAATTTTATTAAAATTTGATTAATTTCATCTTTTGTTTCTTTTAATGATTTACTTTTTATATCAGCTGGAATATTTTCACTTTTCATTAAATATATAATAATGACATTATGAAAAATATCTATTCAAATATATATCAATTTAATAACAAATCATTACAGCTAGCTTTGAAAATTTTGAAAAATAATAGTCTTGCTGGACTACCTACAGAAACTGTTTATGGACTAGCAGGAAATGCATATTCTCATACTGCAGTGAACAAAATTTACAAATTAAAAAAAAGGCCAAAAAATAATCCTTTAATTATTCATTATTTTTCTTTGAAGGAGGCAAAAAAAGACATTTATACTAATAGTAATTTTAAAAAGCTTTACAGAAAATTTTGTCCAGGTCCTTTGACTTTTATTGTTGAAAAAAGAAAAAATTCAAGAATTGAAAAAAAAGCTACTGCAAACCTTAATTCTGTGGCAATAAGATTTCCAAGACATTCTGTAACAAGAAAACTTCTCAAAAAGTTACCCTTTCCTTTAGCAATGCCTAGTGCAAATAAATCAAAAAGTATAAGCCCTGTTACTGCGCTTGATGTTGCTGAAGAGTTAGGTGCATCTTTAAAAATTATTTTAAATGGGGGTAATGCAAAAATAGGAATTGAGTCGACAGTGATTGACATTAGAAAAAAACCAATTATTTTGAGGCCTGGTTTCATTTCCTCAAAAAAATTAAGTTTTATTTTAAAAGTTGCGACCATATCCAAAAATAAAAAAAGTAATATTATTTCTCCAGGTCAACAAAAAAAACATTACTCACCTGGAATTCCCATGTTTTTAAATACAAAAAAGCGACCACAAAAACACGCATATGTAATTTTTGGAAAAAAACATATTAATGGGGATAACATTTTTAATTTAAGTAAAAAGGGCAATTTGGAAGAGGCAGCAAAAAATTTGTATAAAACATTAAGATTAATAAAAAAAAAAAAATTTAAAAAGATTTATGTTATGAAAATACCTGATAAAAACATTGGTATAGCTATTAATGATAGATTAAAAAAGGCCTCAGCAAAATGAAATTAGAAGTAATTAATCTTAGTAAAAAGTTCAATAAATTTTTTGCAGTAAATAATCTGAACTTTTTAATCCCTGAAAATAAAACAATTGGCCTTTTAGGTCCTAACGGTTGTGGAAAAACTACTACTATCGGAATGTTACTTGGATTAATAAAGCCAACACAAGGTCAAATTATAATTGATAACAAAAATATTAATGATATTGAAAGAACTTTTTATTTAAGCAAAATTAATTTTGCTTCTCCTTATATCGAGTTACCAAAAAAGCTT
>MDTD01143099.1_pt1 | contig 19438 bp, 17 predicted proteins | sample 811221 | NCBI WGS metagenome assembly MDTD01 (sample SAMN05326646, study PRJNA326480) | marine metagenome | isolation source: seawater | place: Pacific Ocean: South West | collected 2011 | reverse complement strand
TTTCATTGCCCGACCTGTTGGTGGAATTATATTTGGTCATTTTGGAGATCTTATTGGTAGAAAGAAGACTTTGGTGATTGCTCTAATGTTAATGGGTATCGCCTCGACCCTTATTGGCTTATTGCCTACTTATGAGACCATTGGCATAGCTGCTCCTATACTTTTAACATTTTTGAGATTTTGCCAAGGTATCGCAATAGGAGGTCAATGGGGAGGAGCTATGTTGCTAGTGACTGAAAGTGCGCCTAGCAATAGAAGAGGTTACTACGGAGCATATGCCCAAGCTGGAGCTCCTGTAGGAGTAATTCTTGCAAATATAGCCTTCATTTCAGTGAGTTTGATGACAACTGAAGAAAGTTTCCTATCTTGGGGATGGAGGATCCCGTTTCTAATAAGTTTCGTTCTAGTGATCATTAGTATGTATATTCAATTGAAACTGGAAGATACCAAAGCATTTAAAGAGTTAGAAGCAATAAAAGCTTCTGATACTAGTAGCACTAAAGAGATTAAATCTTCACCAATTTTGGAAGCCCTAAGAAGATATCCTAAAAGGATATCTTTGGCAGCAGGTGCATTCCTGTCAATCCAAGTAACCTTTTATATATTGGTAGCTTTCGTACTTGCTTACGGAGTTCAGACTACAGAGCTTTCTAGAAATGATCTTTTAACGGCTGTCTTAATTGGATCAGCAATTATGGTTCCTATGCAATTTATATTTTCCGATTATTCAGATAAAAATGGCAGGAAAGGTATCTTTATGTTGGGTGCAATATTTACAGCCTTATGGTCATTTGCTTTATTTCCGCTCATAGATACTGGAAATTTTTATCTAGTAATATTGGGAGTTACAGGAGGATTAGTTTTTCTTGGGATGATGTATGGACCACAAGCAGCTTTTTTTGCGGAACTTTTTTCAACAGAAGTAAGATATTCTGGAGCTTCTTTAGGTTATCAAATAGGGGCCATCATTGGAGGTTCTTTTGCTCCTACGATAGCAACACTTTTATGGAAAAATTATGATATCTTTTGGGTATCTGTCTATATTGCTTTTGCATCTTTATTGTCTTTATTATCTGTATATTTCTTAACAGAGACATATCAAAAAGATCTCAATGAATAAGTCTCATAGAAATTGACCCTTTTCCATTTTCATCTGCTTTTTGGTCATTATCTCGGCTTCCTGTGAGTCATGTGTTACCAAAAGGATTGTGGAACCTCTCTCTGAGAAAACTTGAGATATTTCCTCATATAGAACGCCTTTAAGGTCCTTATCTAGGGCGCTAAACGGTTCGTCTAACATTAACAATTTGGGATTTGGAGCTAATGATCGCGCAAGAGCAACTCTCTGCTGTTCTCCACCTGATATTTCATGAGGGTATTTATTTTTTAATGAGTCTATTTTCAAAAGCTCTAAAAGATCATTAGTGATAGTTTTCTTATCTATATTCTTTTTAATACCAAAGCCGATATTGTCATAAACAGATAGATGCGGGAATAAGGCTTTTTCCTGCACAACTAACCCTATTTTTCTTTTTTCAGGAGGTACTATAAATTTTTCAGTAGAAACAACTGTTCCATCAATAATAATCTGCCCCAAATTTGGTTTTTCAAGTCCCGCTATCAATCTCAATAAAGTACTTTTACCGCATCCCGATGGTCCCAGTATTGCAACCCTATCTAATTTTTCAATTTCAAGATTGATATTTTGAATAATTTTATTTGCTTCATCGTATGAATGGCTAAGATTTTTTATTTCTAAAATTAAGTTACTCATTTTTCTGTGGCAGGTCGGGATGATCTTATCATTTTTGATAAAAATATAATTGGAATCAACCCAACTAAAACAATAGCTATTGCCGGCGTAGCTGCTTGCAACATTCTCTCTTCAGATGCATATATATAAGTTGATACGGCTAGAGTTTCGAAGTTGAATGGTCGGAGTATAAGAGTTGCAGGTAATTCTTTTACAACATCAGACATAACTAACAAGACAGAAGTGAGCAAAGCTGTTTTCATCAAGGGTGTATGGATGTTAAATAACATAACCCAACTGGTAGACCCTAAGATCCTTGAAGAATCATCTATGGAATTACTGATCCTCTCGTAACCTGACTCAATGGAAGAGTTTGCTAAAGCGTAAGTCTTGATTATGTAAGCTACCAAAAGCCCAAATATAGAACCGGTCAATACAATATCTAGATTAGAAAATATTAAATTATCAAGTCCAACCATTAATTGGACCATTCCTACTGCCAGTATTAAGCCAGGTACTGCATATCCAATTGATAAAAGAGAACTTAATCTTTTGATAAGCTTACTAGGCTTAAATCTTAAAGAGAAGTTGATAACTAAAGCTAGTCCTGCACAAATTAATCCAGTTCCTATTGATAAGGTGAAGGTATTAATTGAGTTTTTAAAAAACTTTTCATTAAAAAATGCAATATTCACTTCAAAAGCCCATAGGCTTAACTCTAAAATCGGTAATATAAAGCCTATAAAAATAGGTAGTAGGCAAATCAAAAAAGCGAAAAAAGCTCTAAAGCCGCTTAAGACTTCTTCTTTATTGGGCGAGAAAGTTGAATTGCTAGATGTATAAATTCCATTGCCTCTAGAGTTCTTCTCAAGAATATAAAAAACACCTACCGTGATTAGCAGCAAAGAAGCTAATTGCATTGCAGTTTGTAAATCATACAACCCGTACCAAGTTCTAAATATGCCAGTTGTAAAAGTTTCTATAGCAAAGTGATCAACTGCTCCAAAATCCGATAAAGTCTCCATTATCACTAACATCATGCCTCCCACTGCTGCAGGTCTTATAATTGGTAGAGCCAACTTATAAAAAACTTGGATCTGATTTAATCCAAGCATTCTAGATGCTTCTATCATTGATTTAGATTGATTAATAAATGCACTTCTAGAAACTAAGTAGACATAAGGATATAGAGTAAAACCAAAAACTGTTATGGCTCCGTAAATATTCCTTACACTAGGAAAGATTATTACATCTTGATCAAGACCTAAAATCTCCCTAATGAGATTATTTGCATCACCGTAAGGATCAAATAGACCAGTAAAGGTATAAGCCAAGATATAAGGAGGTATTGCCAAAGGTAAAATTAAAGCCCATTCAAAAGTATTTCTACCTGGAAATTTAAAATTGGTTACCGTCCAAGCAGTTATAGTTCCAAGAAAAAAAACTAAAACTCCTACACCAGCAACTAAAATCAATGAATTACTAATGTAGTTAAATAGAACAAATTCATAGAGGTGAGACCAGTTCTCTGAATAATCTCCAAACAGGCTCGATAAGACAATAAGCAGAGGGGCAGTAAAGACAATAAGAACTGCAAAAGGGAGCGAGCTCCAAAAAGACAATCTATTCAATTTAAAAAACTTAAAGAATCAGCTTAAACTAGAAGAAAACTATTTCCAACCCGACCTGTCCATAAGCCTTACAGCAGCTGGGTTTAATTCACCAAAATTTTTAACTGAGATTTGATCTTCTTTAAAATTGACACCAAAGCTAGCTATTTCTTGACTTGGTACTACATCTTCATGGATTGGATATTCATAAGATTTATCTACCATATATTTCTGTACTCTTTTTGAAAGCAAAAACTCAAGAAAAAGATTGGCATTATTGGTATTTGGGGAGTTTTTAAGTATTCCAGCTCCACTGATATTAATATGAGCTCCTCTATTACTTTGATTAGGAAAAATCATATTAACTTTTTTAGCAGCTTCAAGTTGCTCTTGACCTGCAGATCCGGACAACATAATTCCAATATAGTAGCTATTAGCCACGGCAAGGTCTGCCTCTCCATTTGCAACAGCTATAATTTGAGATCTATCATTCCCTTGTGGTTTTCTGGCAAAATTATTAACTACACTCTTAGCCCATTTTTCCGTATTGGCTTCTCCAAGATTATCAATAAGAGAAGCAACCAAGGACTGGTTGTACATATTATTAGAACTTCTGATAACTAGTTTCTTATTCCACTCAGGATTGGCAAGGTCCTCGTAGTTGATATCTTTTATTAAATCTTTAGAAACATTTCTTGGATTGTAAAAAATCACTCTTGCCCTTTTCGCTATGGCGGTCCATTCATCATTGGGACCCCTTAGATTCTCTGGAACGGCAGTAAGAACCTTTTTTGATTTTATACTTTGAAATAGCCCTTCTTTTTGAACTTTCCAAAGATTGCCAGCATCAACTGTAAAAAATATATCTGCTGGAGAATTCTTGCCTTCAGACTTCAATCTTTGAAGTAGGGCGCTACCCTTACCTGAAATAATATTTACAGCTATGCCAGTTTCTCTAGTGAATTCTGCATACAAGGCATCATCAGAATCATAATGTCTGGAAGTATAAACATTTACTTCACTTGTCAGAATTGAATTGCCAAAAAATGAAAGTAGCAAAAGAATATATATTTTTTTCATTTCACTATTATCACCTTATTGAGAATCATTCTCAATAACTTATTTTAAACAATGAACATTTATAAAATAATTAATTTTATAAGAATTTAATAGGTGTTATACTCATGTAATACACCGACAAAAATAAATCAATAATCTATGTCAGAAGAAAATACAAAACAACAAACTTTTGAGTATGTCTCTAATGCAGAGATGAAAGCAAAGTGGGGCTTAAAAGATAATGTGAGCCCACAAGAATTACCCTTAGATCAACTTAACCCTGGAAATAATGACTGGTTTGCAAGAAATCAAGAATTAGAAGTCTTTGATAGATTGAGGAAAGAAGATCCAGTGCATTACACTCCCGATAGTCAATTTGGATCTTATTGGTCAATTACGTCTTATGAAGATGTAAAAGCAGTTGATATGGACCATGAAAGATTTTCTTCCGACATTATGAATGGAGGAATTCGTTTAGGGGGACAACCTTTATCAGAACCGCCTGATGAATTATTTCATTTACCTATGTTCATCATGCAAGATCAACCCAAACATACAGGGCAGAGGAAGGAAGTTGCTCCAATGTTTACTGGCGCGCACTTGTCTACATTCGAAGAGCTTATAAGGGGTAGAACCAGCAAAATCCTTGATGATTTACCAGATGGAGAAAGCTTTAATTGGGTTTCAGAAGTATCTATTGAATTAACTAGTAGAATGCTGGCAACTCTATTCGATGTTCCACAAGAAGACCGATTGAAGTTAATCCACTGGTCAGATACTGTAGAAAGGATTTCAGATCCAAACTTTTTTGAAACTCCTGAAGAGGGATTTCAAGAAATATGGAAATGTTTTGAATACTTTAATTCAGTCTGGGAGGATCGTAAGGCTAATGATCAAGGAGGAGGGGATCTAATCTCAATGCTTGCAAGAGGAGAGGCTACTAAGAATATGTCTCCTAATGAATTCCTTGGTAATGTCTTATTACTGATTGTTGCAGGAAACGACACAACAAGGAACTCTATGAGTGGCGGAATAAGCGCTTTAAATAAATATCCAGAACAACTAGCAAAAGTTAAATCAGATCAATCTTTAATTCCAAGCATGGTATCGGAAATTATAAGATGGCAATCCCCAGTTGCTCATATGTGCCGTACCGCGATGGAGGATGTTGAGCTTGGAGGTAAATTAATTAAAAAGTGGGATAAGGTGGCGATATGGTATGTTTCTGGTAATAGAGACACCAATAAATTTCCAGATCCTAATCAATTAGTTATCGATAGGAGCGATGTAAGGCAACACTTATCTTTCGGTTTTGGAATTCACAGATGTCTTGGTAATCGACTTGCGGAATTGCAATTAAAAATACTTTGGGAAGAAATTTTAAAGAGGTTTTCTCACATAGAAATAACCGGAGAGACACAATATCTTCCTTCGAGCTTTATAAGGGGTATAACGGAGCTTCCGGTAATCGTTCATCGACATTAAAAGAACCTTTTTAAGAAAATTATTCTTTAAAGAAATAGTATTGATCATTGCTTAGAAAGACCGATTCTTATTTATAAACCTTTAAATAATATATCTAGTTTATGTTCCTTCTCTTAATTTTTTTATTGGTTTTTGTCTTACCAAAGTTATGGCTTTCTTTTTCCATGAAGAAGAATGATAAGGAGCTTATCAATATGCCATTTAACTCTGAAGAGTTTGGTAAATTGTTATTAGAAGAAAATAATCTAAACGAGGTGATAATTGAGGAGACTCCGTCAGTTGATCACTACGATCTCAATGATAAGGCTGTTAGAGTGCAAGAAGGAAGGTTGCAAAAAAAGAGCCTCACTTCTCTAACAATAATATGTCACGAAATTGGACATGCTATACAACATAAAGAAGATTATCCGCCTTTAGTTAGAAGAACTAGAATAGTTGAAAAAACTCAATGGATTACCAGAATAGGTGGAGTGGTACTTTATAGCGGTTTACCTTTAATTTTAGCAACCGGATCATTTGGATTGATAAAAGTCTGCCTTTTTTTAGTTATAACCTCAGTACTCCTAGGTGTATTGATCCATTTGATTACCTTAGATGTTGAGATTGATGCAAGTTTTAATAAGGCAATGCCAATCTTAGAGAAGAAGATTCCTGCTGAGTATCATGCTCAATGCAGAGATGTTCTAAGAGCAGCTGCATTTACTTATGTGGTTGGCGCGCTAACCAGCTTCTTATCCTTAAGATATCTATGGATTTTGGTATCGCGAGTTAGGTAAATTAATTTTCTGTGCTCTCAGAAATTTCTTCAAAGTCACATTCCATTTTTGCTTCTACACTACCTACTACCGCCAAATTTACTTTAGCCCTGCCTTGCATAGTTCCGGTTACCTTGCATTCTTCGAGGCTTTCTTGAACTATCAGTCTGACTATTTGAGTCAATTCATCTACTGTTAAGCTTTCAAGCGTTCTTGTGTCTGCACCTGAATTGACAGTAAAAATTAAAGCTAAAGTGCAAATTATATTTTTCATTGGTTATCCTTATATTGTATTTCCTTCAATAAACTTATCCGCCTTTGAGAAAATCATTTCTTTTCTCTCTATATTCATTCTATCTAAACTTCTTGTAAGAAAACTCATTCTGGCATTTTTTTCATAAAACGATCTGTGTTTATCCGTAAATCTCCAATAAAGACCATCTACAATATCGCACCAGTCTCCTCTGGGATAATTTGACATTTTTAGAATGTAATTTGAGCCGCAAGTATAGGGTTTAGTTGACATAAGTCCTCCGTCTGAGAACGTAGCCATTCCATAAACATTTGGAGTCATTACCCAATCAGAAGAATCTATATACATTTCCATAAACCATTTATATATTTCATCTGGATCTACTTCGCACATATTCATGAGATTACTAATGATCATTAACCTAGGAATATGATGGTGATAACCATCTTTGATAGTACTCTTAATGCAGTCATCTAAGGGCAAAATTCCAGTAGTACCTTCGTACCAACTATCTGATAACTTTCGTTCGTGTTTCCAGAAATTTACACTCTGTTGATATTCTCCTTTTGTTTGATAAATGCCTCTAATGAACTCTCTCCAGCCTATTACTTGACGAATAAAGCCTTCAACCGAATTGAGAGGTGCATCTAATTTTTCAAAGGATTTCAGGCATTTTTTAATTACTTCATCGGGAGTTAGAAGGCCTATATTGAGAGCAGGGCTTAAGGTGCTATGGAATAGAAAATTACTTTCATTAACCATTGCATCTTCATAAATTCCAAAATTATTTAGTCTTTCTTCAATAAAAATATTTAAACTAATCTTGGATTGTTGTCTTGTTACTGGAAACCAAATATTAGATAAATTACCAGGATGACCATTAAAATTTTTATCAATTAAATCTTTTATATCATTATGATATTTTGATACTTCATACTTTAACAATTCAGGTATTCTTTCGCTCTTTGGAATTTTTTTTCTGTTCTCTTCATCGAAAGACCATTTTTCACCTACAGGATTCATTTGATCATCTACCAATAAATTGAGTTTTTTTCTTCCATATTTGTAGAAGGGAGCCATTCTGAAATTTTTTTTGCCTTCATGAAATTCAGCAAATTCCTTTCGAGAGAATAAGAACATAGGACTCTGATGCCTAACTAAATTGATTTTTTTGGATTCAAGATTTAGAAAATTTTTTTCGAAAGGTTTATCTTCTATCTCAAAAAAATTGACTGTATCGGTTTTATTTTCTAGGAAGACATATAGAGAATCTACATATGTATTTTGATCATGAATATCCAGTTCTTTGTAGTGAACATTTATACCCGCAGCTTCCAGCTCATCCCTATATTCTCTCATGGCTGTTAAAAATAAATACAACTTGAGTTTGTGATGTTTCTGAAAAGTACAAAGACCTAGGTCCTCGGCCATATATACATCAGTACAGGCTTGTTTCTTAAGATAGGACGGATCAAAAAGTTGATTGCCAAGTATTACAAACAGTTTCATGAAGTTAATATTCTAAAAAAAGAAAAGCCCCTTTCGGGGCTTTCCATTTAATTGATGTTATATCTGAAATTCATCTGAAATTTATTTTTACCTGCAAATTCTTCTGACAAGCCTGCAAATTTTGAATCATCTTGTAAAAAGTCTATTTCAAATCTTTTTCTATCTGTATTGATGTTGAATTCAGCTTCTGCTTCTTCAGTATTTCTATTGATCACAAAATATGCAATCAATCCTACACCGACTAAGGCCGCTGCAGCTGATCCTCCGCTGCCGTATCCACTATCACTACTTCCTGTAGATCCATCCCCTCCGTCACCCCCGTGATAAGATGCGAGTGCTAAATTAGACGCCAATGATATAAATAAAATAAGTAAATATTTCATATTTCTCCTTTGTTTAAATCTGGGCGTCTAAGATTCTTAAAAGCAAAAACGGTGCCCCGTGAATGCGTCAAACTTAGCAAAGCAGATAGTTACTGTGAATGTTCGTTTGAACTAAACTATAGTAGCAAATATTGTACCTTTTGTAAACATATGTACCTTTTTTACTTGAGCAGTTTTATGTGTATTCCTGGCATTATTTTTTGATTTTCAATGATAGAATTGAAAGATGGAAAGAAGAGAGCAATTAAGATTATTAAAGGGACTGATCGGGCATCTTGATAACAAGACTAATATTAATGCAGGTGGTATTCTAAAGACACCAGCTGATACATATATTTCCGAAGAAAGGTTTGAAAGAGAGTGGAGTGTATTCTTTCTAAATCATCCGCAGATTGTAGGCATGTCTGGAGATCTTCCTAAACCTAATAGCTTTATAACAACAGAAGATTTCGGGGTTCCAGTTCTTGCAACTAGGAATAGTAGAGGAGAGTTTAAAGCATATGCTAATGTATGTTCGCATAGAGGAGTTACTGTTGAAAGCTCAAAGAGAGGAGAAAAAACAAGATTTTCTTGCCCATTCCATGGTTGGACGTTCAATAATGATGGAAGTTTGATTGGCTACCCTAAAAATGAGCATTTTGGTGCAATAGATAAAGATTGTTACGGCCTAAAAGAGTTACCCGCACTGGAGAAATTTGGTTTTTTATGGGTTCATCCCAAACGAGATGGAAACATTGAACTTAATGAGCTGTTGGGTAAAGAACTTATAGAGGAATTTAGTCAATGGAACTTTGAAAGCCTAGCTTTCGCTAATGAGGATGAGTATTTCACAGAGATGAATTGGAAATTAGCTATTGATACTTTTGGAGAAACGTATCATTTTTCTGTTTTACACAAAGATTCACTTTTTGAGTCCTTTTACGGTAACTGTCAGATGTTTGATAGCTTCCAACGGAATGGAAGATTGATCTTATGCAAAAGAACTATTGATGAGATGAGAAAATTACCTGAGTCGGAGTGGGATATTTGCGCCGGATCTTTACCTGTTTATTACTTATTTCCCAATATAATTTTTATGCCAACTCAAGAGGGTGCATTCCTTGTAAAAGAGTACCCCGCTGAAAATTCACCCCATAAAAGTTATTCGAAAATATCTTTTTATTTCTATCCTCATGTCTTAAAACAATTAAAAGAGCTAGAGAAGACAGGTATAGATGGTAAGCAATTATTAGAAGATCAATATGAGGGTTTTGCATCTGTTATTAGAGATGAGGATTATGTTGCCGCAGCCTCTTCTCATAAAGGTTTAAAATCTGGGAACATTGATTATCTCACTTTTGGTAAAAATGAACCCGCACTTCATCATTATCACAACACTTACAGACAAGCATTAGGTATGCAATCTCTTCCTTTAGAGGAAGCTTAACAAATGGATATTCTTAAGGTAGTAGGCCTTGAAAAATCCTATATTAATCCTGATACCAAAGATCACTTCAAAGCTGTTGATGGGATATCTTTTGAAATAAAAGCTAAGCAAATATACGGAATATTAGGGCCAAATGGTGCAGGAAAAACTACAACGCTTGAGATGATTGAAGGTTTAACTGACATAGATGGTGGATTCGCTTACGTGAAAGGTATCAATGTGGCCGAGAAACCCTTCGAAGTGAAAGAAATTATAGGAGTTCAACTTCAATCTAACGAATACTTCGATTCATTAAGCTTAAAGGAATTATTAATTCTGTTCGGCAAATTGTATAAGAATGATGTAGATGTTGCTGAGCTTCTAAACAGTGTTAACTTAATAGATAAAATTAATGCTAAACCCGAAGAACTTTCTGGTGGTCAGAAGCAACGTTTTTCTATTGCCTGCGCATTGGTTAATAAACCAGATGTTCTTTTCTTAGATGAGCCGACAACCGGACTTGATCCCCAAGCAAAGCATAACTTATGGAAGCTCATAAGAAATTTAAATCAATTAGGTATGAGTATTGTTCTAACTACTCATAATATGGAAGAGGCTGAAAATCTATGTCATAAAGTTGCTATCATGGATAAAGGTAAAATAATTACTGAGGGCGCTCCCAACGACTTAATAGCTAAATTCGATTCAGATAATACAGGGAAGGGTAATCTTGAAAACGTTTTTCTTCATCTCACCGGAAGAGACTTGAGAGACTAGATGATCAACTCACTCCAATTGCACTTAGCTAAGGTTTTTCTTAAGATCTTTTTAAGAAATAGACAAGCAATTCTGTTTAGCTTATTTTTCCCACTCATATTTATTGGAGCTTTTTCTTTTTCTGGTGGAGAAAGAGATCCTTTTCTAATTGGTATCAGCGATGGTTCCAAATCTCAATTTTCCTCAGACTTCATTCAGGCCTTGGAAAGAGAGGAGCTTTTTACCATTCTAGAAGGGAGTTTTGAGGAGCTTCAAGCTTCTTTAGAAGAAGGAGAAATTGAGGGTTTTGTTGTGATTCCTGAAAATTTTAAAGACATTTCAAATCTAGGAGTTCTTAGGTTTTACGTTGATGCATCACAGACAAGACAAGTTACTATCATAAGGCAGGCCCTTAACAATTCTCTTGTTTCAGTTGAAAGAAATATAAGGAATTTATCACCCTTGTTTTCTCTAGAGCTTGAAGATGTAAAGGCAAGAAATCAAAGGTATATAGATTTTTTACTGCCAGGTTTACTAGCTTTTATGATTATGAATTTAAGCATAGCTGGTTCTGGTTTCAATATTGTTGAATACCGAAGGAGAGGCATACTCAAAAGACTATTTGTTACTCCAATTAAGCCTAAAGACTTCATAGTATCCATTGTACTAGCACGGATGCTGATTGTTCTAACTCAGCTCTCTGTTGTCTTGTCCATCGCTCTCTTTCTGTTGGACGTGAATATAGTAGGAAGTTATTTTTCCTTTTACCTGGTGGTTATATTGGGCACTTTTATTTTTCTATGTATAGGTTTTGCCCTAGGTAGCTTAGCTAAGACTCAGGAAGGTATAAGGCCTATTGTGGGTTTATTTACTTTTCCACAGGTAATCTTATCAGGAGTTTTCTTCCCTATTAGTTCTATGCCTGAGATTGTTCAACCAATTGTTTATTCGTTGCCCTTAAGCTCAGTCGTAGCATCATTAAGAGAGATTGCTAATGATGGCTCTTCTTTCTTTTTATTTAGCAATCCAACGATGGGTGTTTTGCTCTGGGTGATAATCGCGTTTGTCATTTCTACAAGATTCTTTATTTGGAAGGAAGTTGCAAAATAGATAAGCCTTAAAATCAATCAAATATCTTGCCTGGATTTAGAATGTTCTTTGGATCTAGAGCCTTTTTAAGATTCCTCATTAAGCTAATTTCAGTATCGGATCTAGATATTTCTAGATAATTTTTTTTCTCAAGTCCTATACCATGTTCAGCAGATACGGCGCCTTTAATAGATTTAAGAGGCTCATAAATACAAGCTTCCATGAGCTCAGTAGCTTCTTCTTCATCAGAGCCTACACCACCAATTATGTGTAGATTTCCATCTCCAACATGGCCAAAAACAACACATTTATAATCATTCCAGTGAGTTGAGAAATTTGTATTCACTTCTTGAACATATTTTTCCATAAAGGAAATGGGCATGCTTACATCAAACATTTTTACCGGTCCGTCTTTGTAATGCTTTTCCACGTCATCTCTTATTGACCATAACTTGGTCCTTTCAGTTTCTGATTGAGGAATAACTGCATCTTTAATAATTCCTCTATCAAGAGCTACCTCTAATAGTTCCTCGAAAAGGGCAGTATCTTTATCTTGATCTGCTCCTAAAGTTTCTACGATTACGTAATAAGAGTAATTTAATGGCAGAGGAGGGGTATGATTGGAGTTAGAAGATGTAACAACTTCATAAAAATTTCTCCACATAACTTCATATGCGCTTAAGTTACCCCCCAAACCTTTATCCATATATTTTAAACACTCTATAACCTCATCAAATGAATCCAATGCAAGCAATACGGTATTAGTGCTTGTAGGTTTTTCTCTTAACCTGAGCACAGCTCTGGTTACAAAACCTAGGGTTCCTTCTGTACCTATAAACAGCTGTTTTAAATCATAACCTGAATTATTCTTTAACATTTTATTCATCGAAGTCATGACCTGCCCGTCAGCTAAAACAGCTTCTAGACCCAGAACAGAATCTCTCATCATTCCATACTTAATAACCATATTTCCACCGGCATTTGTAGAAATATTTCCTCCAATAGTGCACGAACCTCTTGCACCTAAGTCAACTGGCAGCATTAAATTATATTTTTCAGCTTCTTCTTGTACTTTTTCTAAAGGGACTCCAGCTTGCACGGTTATGGTTCTGCCTATTTCGTCTACTTCTTCAATTGATGTCATTCTTTCAGAAGAAATTGCAATTTGTCCTTTTTGGGTAATGGCTCCTTCAGCCAGACCTGTTAGCCCGCCATGAGGTATTACTTTTTGATCAAATTTATTACAGATAGATAATACTTTAGATAATTCTTTTGTATCTTTTGGTCTAATAATGGCATCAGCCTTGATGCCATCATCAATCCAAATACCAGCCTTCCTATTAAAGACATCATCACCGATGATTAATCCTTTTTTTCCAACTACTCCTTCAATTTCTTCAAGAATAGTCATATCGCAATTTATTTTTCTAGAATCTTATTTGAGTAGGCAGAAATCCTCCATCCGTCAGGATCTTTAAGTCTTTTTGGTGCTGGAGTTAGATCTATGTCTTTTCCATTTAGAAAAACATGCTTAATAAGATTTTTATTTCCTAAAATTGTTACATCCTTCGACGGATCTCCATCTACAACTAACAAGTCAGCAATCTTTCCTTCAGCTATAAGACCAATATCGTCTCTTTTCATTGCTGATGCTGCATTTTTTGTTGCGCAAGTTATAGCTTCTAGAGGGGTGAGACCCAGTTTTTCTACAAAAACCTCTAATTCTTTATAATGCCAGTCTCCATAAGGAGTTACCGAAAAACCACTCTCACTTCCGCATATAAAAGGAACTCCAGCCTCAAAAGCCTTTGTAAATATAGGAACATTATCTTGAATTTCTTTTTCAAAAATCTCTTTGTAGTCTGTTGAAGCTTCCATCTTTTCAGCGTAATCAATAAGATTGGCCTGAAATGTAAATGTCGGAACAAGTGGAACATTTCGTTCTATCATTATCTCGAGACCTTCCTCATCCATATAAGTACCATGCAGAATCATGTCGAATCCAGCTAGGAGAGCATCTTTTACGCTATCGGCCCCCCTACAATGTCCAACGACAGGGATTCCTAATTCATGAGCTGTATCACACGCTAGCTTGAGCTCATCAAGACTCCAAGCCTTGAGTTCTCCTTCAGAAGATTGTCTGGGCACCATTCCGGACACATGGACCTTTATCCAATCAACTCCCATTTTAATTTGTCTACGTATTTCAAGGATTATTTCATCTTTACTGGTAACTACAGCACCATATCCTCGTTTTCCTTCATCAGGTATTAATCTTCCTGCAGTTCCTCCTGCAGAGGTTAACAGAGCATTACCTCCCACAGCCATTCTTGGCCCGACTATAACTCCACTTTCAATTGCATCCCTTAAGTCAACTCCTACGCTGTAGAGACTATCTGCATCAAAAAAGCTAGTTACCCCAGATTGCAGAACTTTCAGTGCATTAGTTCCGGCAATTATTGCTGCTAGTCCCTCTCTTCTATGAAAAAAGAGTTCATCATTTGATCTAGGTTCATCGAAACTAATATGACAATGAGCATCAATCAGTCCAGGCATCAACGTCTTGCCTTTTAAATCGATAACACTAGCTTCTTTCTCATGGGAGAATGCATTCTCTTTAAGAATAGAATCTATCTTATTTTCTTTTATGACTAAATGACCAGAATAGGGTAAAGCTCCCGACCCATCAATAATGGAGGCATTCTTTAATATTATCGAGTTGACCATGTATCAATTAGGCCAATTCTAGATTATTAAATCAAGAACTTAATGGTGCCCAAGCAAGCAAACTAGAATCATCGGGTCTAGTACTTGGAACTAATTTAATTCCATTGGCTTCCGCCATGCCCTTGTATTCAACCCATGAAAGTAGAGACTCAATCTGAGTCCCGGGTCCAGAATCAAACATAACAGGGCCATATAAATTGGCTGTGTAGATCAAATCCTCATCTGTAACTCTTTGAGTTGCATCATGTCTTGCCCCGGCAGGCTCATAAAACCATATTCCAGGTCCATAACCTTCAGGAGGTCCTGCTCTCACACCAAGTTGCCCTTGCAAGACTAAGAAATCACTTGCACCAACATGAGTATGAGGGTCAGCAACACCATTGTGTCTCACAATTAAAGAAACATAACCTGTTTCTTGGCTTACCCTTAGTATTTTGAGACCAACGTCCTCCATGCCAGGTAAAACCAACCAAGGCACTTGTTTTGTATCAACAAAGTGAGGATGAGTTACTTCCGAATTCTTAGTGATATCTGCATCGTCATTCACTAACTTACCTGCATTTCCACTAGCAATTGCCAAAGGCGCTCCGTTTCCATTGTATTGTTCACCCTCTATCTCCATACAAGCCTCAAGAGAGTTTGGAACAAGTATAATTTTATTCTCTTTAGCCATTTGCATCACATCAAGTGCTGTTAATAGACTATCTAGCGATCCGTCTTCTTTTAAAAATGCAACTCCGCTATAAAAGTTAGCTAACACTTCTGTTTCTTCTATGGCTAAGAAAGAGTTCACTCTTGAATTTGCACAAACAAAGCCCCATGTTCCAGGATTTAGGATACTCTTTGATCCTTCTTGATCATATTCTGCCTTCCCAGACAAAATAAGCATATCCATTCCCCCGAGATATACAGAAGCAGGAAGAGAACTACCTGCTTCAAGTTTAAAAATAAGACTAAAAATACCGCTTTCTCCACTTGCTCTTGCTGGTTTTATAGACATACCAGGTGCATTAGGAATAGGTATCCATGGGAGTTTATTGGTGTCTATACAATCTCCAACACCAGAAGGGTTATATTCAGGATTTGCTGCCATATCTTTCTCCTAATTAGAAATTGTAAGTTAGACTTGCTTGGAATAGCTTTTGCACTCCATAAGTACCGATAATAAATGTATCACCAATAGTAGCTTGGTCATTAGACAGATTTGGGAAAACTTCCATGTCCGTGTAATAGTCTTCACCCAATGCATTATCTAAAGTTAACATAAAGTCCCAGGGACCATTAGAGAATCCAGCCTGAATATTAAGAACCTCATAACTTGGATTTTTGAGAGCTCCTACTACTGGCATTCCAATACCTTGACCTGTATAGCTCCATTGTAATCCGAAGGTAAAGTCTGTTCCATTAGATAATGTGGTGGCATAATCTGCCGCGATTAAAAAGCTATTATCTATAGTACCAGAGGGTGTTTGTCCGCTGAGGTCAGTGCCATCGGCTAAAACAGTTCCATCAGAGAATTCTGAGTCTACCCATCCAGCCGCTATAGATAATGTTAGATTGTCCGTAGCTTTAGTAGTCATTTCAAATTCAAGTCCATTTTGTTCACTATCGCCTATATTAGTTACATATTCAATGAGTCCTGGCCCGCCTGGATTAGGAGCTACTACTTGAAATGCTCTGTCTTTATAGTCTATGTCAAAATAAGCTATTGATATGGAAGTTCGGCCATCTCTTAAGGACCCCTTCCAACCTAGCTCATGTTGAGTTGCCTCTTCTTTTCCAAATGATCCCAAAAGTCTATTTCCATTTGCATCTGTATAAGGTACACCATTATTGAGACCACCTGGCTCGTAACCTCTGGACGAAGTTAGATAAGCTATTGAGTCATTATCAAGAGTTCGGGTTATTGATATTCGAGGCAAAGTCTCGGTATCATCTATTTTGCCTGAATGAATTCCTCCATTTGTGTCTGAATCAAGGTTAAGCTCTGTCTCTTCCCACTTATCATACCTCACACCTAGATCGTATCTCCAATTATCAACTTCGTAAGAAATGCTTCCAAATAAGGCGTTATGAGTATTTTCTTCTATGATTTTTTCAAATGGTATTTCTAAAACAAAACCTAGCCCTAAAGCATCAGGACCAAATGTAAGAAAAGAGTCCATAGTTCTTTCATAATCAGACATATAAGCACCAAATATCCACTGGAGATCACTATCTGTGGTAGACGTAAAACGAACTTCTTGAGTTACTACATCCATTTCTTCTGGTCTTGTCGTATTGAAATACCAAAACTGTGTTAAATCCACATCAGTAATTCTAGTGCTTTCGGTATCTGTTTTTGAGGTAATAGAAGTAATATCAAATCCATCCAGAGACCAATTCAATTCTAAGGTAGCAGCTGTAGTTTCTGCATCTCTTGTAGAGTTTAATCCTGTATCTAGAGTTTTTGGATAAAAGAAAGCTCCGGGTTGACCAAGCTCTCTAGCCCAGGCATTAACTGGACCTTTGTATTCATTTTGTCTAACAGACGCATATAGTGAGAGATTGTCTGATAAAGAGCCAGCAACAGAAACTCTGACACCATCTTGGGTATACGCTCCTACATCAACTGGTTGATTATCTATTCCATCAGAATTTGGGTTATTTAGGAAGCCGTCATCATCACGTGAAAAAGCAAAAAATCTCATAGCCCAGTCACCTTGAAGAGGAACATTAGCCGATACTTCAATATCCTCTACACTTTGATCACCTAATTGATATTTAATTCTTCCACTTAAATCTTCATCAGCATCAGGTCTTTTGCTCACAAACTTGACTGCACCACCTATGTTACTTCCACCATAAAGTATTCCCTGAGGACCTTTTAACACTTCAATCCTATCTAGATCACCAAATCTAGAAGATGCATCACTAAATAATTGAACGTCATCTAGATAAAAACCAACTCCTTGTGTTAGTCCAAAAGCACCTATACCTCTTATAGAAACATTCGGATAACCATCAGCTCTCATGGCGAGGTTTAGGTTAGGTATTAAAAGTCCGACCTTATCAAGTCCTTTAATGTTTTGATCATCTATATCTGAACCCGATATTGCTGTTACAGACTCAGATATATCTAAGAGAGACTCTTCTCTTTTCCTAGCAGTAACAATAATTTCATCTAGCATTCCAGAGTCAGCAGCATCATCTGAAGACGCAGTTATAAATGCCGGAAATGAAAGCAATGTAATAGATATAACACTAAATACACATTTAGTAATGTAGTTCATATTTTCTCCCCAAAGTTTAAAAAAAATCATTTTTTAATGATTTATACCCCTCAATTTACCAATAATTAACTAATTTTCAACATTTTTACCTATTAAAAGTTATTACGTAACGAGTAATAAAACCCAATATCTAGAAAAATTTTATTCATTTTTTTTATTCTTGCTGTCTATAATGATGGCCCAGGGGGGAAATAATGGATGAATTAACAAAACCTAATGCTCCAGGTACAGAGGAGTTTATATTTAATCAGACTATGCTGAGGATAAAAGATCCTGAGATATCTTTAGACTTTTATGTAAACAAATTAGGGATGACACTGATTAAAAAATTAGATTTCCCAGAAATGGAATTCAGTTTGTATTTTCTTGGTTACCTGAGAGAATTTGATGATGAAGTCCCTAATGAGCCAGTAGCCAGAGCTGAATATGCTTTCAGTCAAAAGGCAATGTTAGAACTTACGCATAATTGGGGTACAGAATCTGATGAATCATTCAGTTACCATGATGGAAATTCAGATCCAAGAGGATTTGGTCATATTGGTATAACAGTCCCAGATGTTTATGAAGCATCTGAACGATTTGCATCACAAAATATAGAATTCGTTAAAAAGCCTGATGACGGATCCATGAAAGGATTAGCTTTTATCAAAGATCCTGATGGATACTGGATTGAAATCTTATCTGCTTCGACATCATCAAAATTTTAATTCTACATGAATGAAGATCTATTAAAACGTCTTGAGATCCTTGAATCTAAAGATGAAATTAGAGAGTTAGTTTCTAATTACGCAGAATCATGTGACAGACAAGATCTAGATGCTCTTGAGAAGATATTCACTGAGGATGCAGAATTCGATTCTCCTAATGGCTCTTTAAAAAGTAAAGGTAGGCAATCTATACTAGATATGTACCATGAAGTTTTTCTATCGAGAGGACCATCTTTTCATTGGACTCATGACGTAAGCATTTCAATAGATTCAAAAGATAATCAATTAGCCGAAGGTACAGTTTATAGTCATGCAGAAACGACAAGGGATGGTGTAGCTAGTCTCGCTGCAATGCGTTACGACGATATTTATTCTAAGAAAGAGGGCAAATGGAAATTTTCAAAACGGACCATTAATTTCTTCTATTATGTAAAAACAGAAGATTATCTAAAGAGTTTAAATGACCCTATGAGGGTCAGTATGGGAGAGGGAAAGATTGCCGCAGATATACCAGAATCAATACCTTCTTGGGTTGAATTTCAAAAAAAATACAAAAGTTGATTAAAAATAGTACTCGCTCTGATGAAATGATATCCCTTGTTAAGAGGGCTCTGGACCATTACGAGAATAAGACTACGGATCAAGCCCCAGATGTAATGTCTAATTCAATTGATG
>MDTD01016534.1_pt1 | contig 19438 bp, 15 predicted proteins | sample 811221 | NCBI WGS metagenome assembly MDTD01 (sample SAMN05326646, study PRJNA326480) | marine metagenome | isolation source: seawater | place: Pacific Ocean: South West | collected 2011 | reverse complement strand
GTCATCATCACGGCCGCTTGGGAAAACGGCATCGAACCGCATCGCATCGCCAAGATGTCAGGCATCGGCTGTTCGTCCAAGACCCCCGCTTACTACCTCGGTCAATCCCACGGTTTCAATACGGTCCACGGCCGCATGCCCTCGGTGACCACCGGCGCCTACGCCATCAACAAGGACCTGCTTTACCTCGGCGTTTCAGGCGACGGCGACTCCGCTTCCATCGGTATCGGACAACTCATCCACGCCATTCGCCGAAACATGGACATGGTCTACATCGTGGAAAACAACGGTGTGTACGGCCTGACCAAGGGCCAGTACTCGGCCACCGCCGATGTCGGCTCGAAGAAGAAGAAGGGGCCTGCCAATGAAACGCAGCCAATCGACTTGTGTGCGCTGGCCATCAACCTGGGTTGCACTTTTGTCGCTCGCTCGTTCTCGGGCTCGAAGAAGCAGTTGACCTCGCTGCTCAAGGCGGCGATGTCTCACAAGGGCTTCGCCCTTATCGACGTGATCTCACCGTGCGTGACCTTCAACAACAACGACGAATCCATGCGTTCCTACGGCTACGTCAAGGAGAACGAAGTCACCCTCCACATGGCCGATTACATCCCGCACTTCAACCCCATGGAGGAGATTGAAGTCCCTGAAGGACACTTCCGAGACATCACCCTTCACGACGGTTCCACCATTCGTTTGGAAACCATCTCTGCTGAACACGACCCCGGCGACGCCATGGCGGCGTTGACGGCGCTTCACGAGGCAGAAACCGACAAAAAGCACGTCACTGGACTGCTCTACTTCGACGCCAGCAAACCCTCGCTGGCCGAAGACCTCGGTTTGGTGGACGAACCCCTGCTCGATGTTCCCGATGAGGTCCTCCGCCCCGACAAGGCTTCGCTGGACGCCCTGAACGCTGAATTCCTCTCGTGATGGGATTTTCATCGCGCCTGCTATTAAGGAGCGGGGACAAATAAAGCGACATGGTTGACCCCATCACCATCGGCTCAAGCCTTGCGTTGACGGGTTTTGGCGTCTATCTTTTGAACCGCTACCGAAAACAACGACAGGCTCGTCTCCGAGCCTTGGCTCTGCTCCAAAAGTACAGCACCTCCTCTCGCATCGCACTCCACGAAGGGCGAATGCGCTTGCTGGTCAGCATGCCCCAGGTTCATCAGTTGCCCGAAAACGAACAGGCGGCATGGCGAGAACGCGATGAACGCCGAGACAGGAATTATCTCGAACTTGACCTCATTCAACCGCTGGCGGAGACCGAAGAGGACGAGGCTCCCGATGAAGAGGAGCGACAAACGGAACTCGAGGCGAGGTCAAGATGGATGGAGGCAAACGAATCCCCCCTGCAAGAACACGTCACGCTGGTGGCCGAGGAACACATCGGAAGCGGTGTTGTCGTTGCAACCGAAGCCGATGAAGAACACGAAGTGAACATCGACGAGCGTCTTGAACGAGAGGGTGGTGCGTCGGGCGAAGTGCAAATTTCGCTCGCTTGGGACGATTTCAACGACCTTGACCTGCATCTGTTCTGCCCGTCGGGTGAACGCATCTACTTCAACAACAAGCGAAGTGATTGCGGTGGTGAACTCGATGTTGACATGAACGTTCGACCGGTGTCAAACACGCCGGTTGAAAACGTCGTCTGGAGAGGAAAGGCGCCGCTGGGTACCTACAAGGTCGGGGTTCACTTCTACAAACACCACCGAAAGCGACGAACAAAGCGCGTGTGCAACTACCGTCTTCGCATCATCACCCACGGTCAGACCAAGGAATACCTCGGGAAAATCAAGTACGGCCAAGCGATGCAGATGGTCACATCGTTTTCACTGGCGGACGCTCACAAAGGCTGAGCAGCACAAGCGGCCGACAGGGCCGCCCCAAGAGGTCCTGCCGTTTCGGTCAGCACGGCAGCGACCAGTTCTGCCTCGGTCCTGAGCAGGGGTTGAATGCTCGACCAGTGCTCCATGATGCCACCGTACAGAACGATGCGCTCCGGCTGAACCATTTCTTCCAGATAGGTCAGCCCCTCTTGGAAGTGTGAAGCCCAGGTCTTGAGGTCCCAGCCCTGACGGGTTCGCGCTGCACCGGAAAGGTGCTCTTCCAGGCACCCCTCAAGCCGCGGATGGGGGAGGCGCCCGTATTCGAGATTGGGGATCATCGTGCCTTGGCGGTGAACCGTTGTTCCAAGGCCAGTTCCGACGGTCAGGGTTAGAACGCAATCATGTTCGCCGTGGCCAACACCGTGTTCGGCTTCTGCAACAGCCACCGCATCGGCGTCGTTGAGCATGGCAAAAGCACCACCGTGGAATTGATTGAGTGCAGCCCCCACATCCTTGCCCACCCAAGCTGCGCCAAGATTTGGTGCCGTGGTCGGTCTTGAGGCACCGACTGCACCGGGAAAACCCAGGCCGATTGGGCCGGTCCATCCGAGGTCTTCAATCGCCGAAACGAGAGCGGGCAGAACATCGGCTGGATCGGTTGAGGCCGAGTGATTGTAATGGCGAAGCGGGTGAAGCAATGCACCCGTGGAGGTGTCAAAAATACCGATACGAAATCCACTGCCACCGAGGTCAATCCCCATGGCCTTCAAGGCGCATCACCCTTTTTGCGTGCTAAAATCGCATCAACAAGCGGCGGGAACGTCGCACCGTGCGGATGAGGTGAGACGACATCGGCTGCTTCCTGAACAGCCGGAAAGGCGCCGCCGACCGCCACCGACCACCGAAGAAAATCAAACATAGGTAAATCGTTGGGTGCATCACCAACGCACAAGGCCTCATCGGGCGACCAACCCATGCGTTCAAACAGATACCGCAACCCTTCGCCTTTGCTCAAATGGGGCTCCATCAAATGGATGGCAAAGCCGGTTCTGACCACGCTCAGGTGCGACCATTGGCTTTCCTTCACGGCCTCAATGATGGCTTCCAGTGGCTCATCGGGAAACAAGCACCACTCACTTTCTCGCCAGCGGTTGGTGGCGATGCCTTGAGCGTCCACCCCCACAATGTGTTTTGCGAGCCACACGGCGGCCTCCTTGGCTTCGTCCGCCTTGGCGCGAAGCACGGGCGCCTCCCATGAAGGGTGCCAAATCACGCCACCGTTCTCACAACACATCGGCGCTGAGAGGCCAAGGAAGCGCCACAGCCCGTAAGTGACCGGCCGAACATTACCTGTGGCCAGGACCACTGGAATACCAGCTTCCTCGAGGCGACGAAGCGATTGAACCGCATCCGTCGAGAGGTGCTTTTTCCCATCGGTGATGGTCCCGTCGATATCGATGACCACCACGCTGGGGCACCAACCTTCTGGTAACCACTGCATGTGGTGAGCCAGCCGAATGAAAATCAAGAACATTCCCTCTACTGCAAGCCAACAACCATGCACATGGGAGGTTTGATGAGGGCAGGGTGGATGGCGAGAGCATGGGAGGGGAAGACGAAGCAGAAGTCTTCCTTTCATTGGAAGACGATGAGCCCGTCGCGGCACCTGAACCCCCACAGGAAAATCCGGTGCCTGCCCAAAAGGTTGAACCAGAAACCACCGAAGTGTTGGACCCTGAAATCGTTGACTCCACCTTCGTTGAAGATGCCAGCGGGTCTTTTGCCGTCAGTTGGCCGTTGCTGGGCATGGATTGCCCGGATTGTGCCTCAAAGGCCATGGGCGCTCTGGGCCACATGAAACAGGTGACGAAGTCCAATGTATCGGCAACCTCGGGTGAAGTCAAACTCAATATCAATCTCGAGGAGGGTACGCTTTCAGAGGTGTCCGCAGTGTTGCGGTCACTGGGCCACGCCCCCGATATTGACCACCACGAAATCGTCGGTGTGCGGGCCAAAGCTGTGGCTCAGAGAAACGATGTTCCCGTGCAAAAACTCGAGCGGGTGATTCGCCGTCAACCCGGTATTTTGGACGCTGAAATCTCCGATGATGACCGAATTCTCGTTCAATTGGTGGTCACCAATGAGAAAGAGCTTCTTGACGCAAGAAGCCGTGCACTGGGCCACGTCTTGGGGATTGAACCAAACTTTTTGCTGGCCAAATCCGACCGGCTTCGTCCCGACCAGTGGAGATTGATCGGCGGAGGCATCGCCTTCCCGGTCTTGTTGGTGGTCATGCTGGCTGAATTGATCGGCTACCACGGCATCTTGATCCCGCTCTTGGCCATCCCTGGTGTTGCCATCGGCGGTGTTCAGATGTTCAAGGAAGCCTTTGCCTCGGTACGAAATCTGCAGATGGGCTTCCAAGTGCTGACCAGTCTGGCCGTCATCGGTGCCTGCATTTTGGGCATGTGGGAGGAAGCCCTCATCGTCACCATCCTCGTTGCGTTCACCATCCACCTCGAAGGGGACGCCTTGGTCAAAGCACGGCAAGCCATGCAGGGCGGCTTGGACCGGTTGCCCCGAACGGCGAGAAAAGTCAACCAGCGTCATGCCATCTCACTCTCGCCCGGAATGATCATCACGGCCCCGGTTGGTAACATGACCTCACCAATGCTTGGCGCCATGAATATGCACACCCACTCACACGCCCTGCCAGAGACAGAAATGGTCCCCATCGACCTTATTCGCCCGGGTGATAAAATCGAAATCCGAAGCGGTGAACTCATCCCTGCGGATGGGCGAATCGTCGAGGGCAAGGGGGCACTCAACAAAGCACCACTCACGGGAGAGTCCGTCCCCGTGGACGTTGGCGAGGACGATGTCATCGAAGCGGGTTTGGTGCTCTCCAAAGGGCCCGTGGTCTGCGAAGTGCTGGCTGTGGGCGACAAGACACGACTTTCCGGTCTCATCGATGCTGTTCACACATTCCGGGACGTGCCCCCTCGACTTCTTAGCAGCATTGAGAAATTCACCGCCGTTTGGGTGCCAGCCGTGCTGTTTGGTGCTTTGGCCGTTTGGTACTTTTTCTTCCCCAACGACTGGAAGATCATCCTTCTCTTGTGGGTCGTTTCCTGCCCCTGTGCGCTCTTGCTCGCCACCCCTGTCCCTCATGCTGCGGCGCTTTCCAACGCCGCGCAAAACGGCGTGATCGTACGAGGCGGGGATGCACTTGAGCGCATGGCGCACGTCAACCACATCCTGCTGGACAAAACGGGCACCCTCACATCAGGGCGACCAACCGTTGGCGAAATCGTGCTCGGCAAAGGTCGACGTAAGCATGCGGCGCTTCAAATCATGATGGGGCTTGAGTCCCGTTCAAACCACCCTTACGCCTTGGCGATGGTGGAACACTGCGCCTCGGAAGGCATCAAGGCCGCCTCCATCAAACAACTCAACGACATCGACGCTGGGGTGGCAGGTCAACACGGCAGCAGCGAGGTGGCCTTCATCCGACCGGACAAGGCCGAGGCGATGGGCGTTGAGGTCGAAGCAAAATTGGTTGAGGCGTTTGAGCGAGCCAAAGAAGCAGGGCACGGTGCGAGTCTGTTGGTCAAGGACGCAAAGGGGATTGCGCTTGCGACCTTTGTTCACGATGATACGCGAGATGGAACGGACGCCCTTATCGCGTCGTTGCAAGAGCGCAACATCAACATCGAGATTCTTTCAGGCGACCATCAAGATGCTGTTTCAGAATTTGCGCGGTCGGTCGGCTTACCCGAAAGTGCAGCCCACGGTGGCTTGAGCCCCGAGGAGAAAGTGCAGTGGGTGAAAGCAAGGTCCAGTTCCCACGTGACGATGATGGTTGGCGACGGCTTCAATGATGCTGCCGCCTTGGCCGTTGCCGATGTCGGTGTGGCCATCGGTACCGGGGAAGCCGTCAACTTGGAAGCGGCCGATGTCTTGGTCCCAGGCGACGATCCTCGCATGATCACGCAAATGATCGACCTCGCTCGTCAAGCCCAACGCACCTTGATGCAAAACCTGTTTTTCTCCGCCCTCATCACGGTCACGCTGGTGTTTGCAGTGGTTCAGGCATGGTACGACCAACTCTGGGTCGGCGTGCTGATTCACGAGCTTTCGGTTGTTATCGTCATCCTCAACGGTGCCCGCTTGGCCCAAAACGGACAATCCATGAAGCTCTTAAAGGAGACGCTGAAGTCTGTAGTGGAGGATACGCGAATTGCTTTTTCCTCCTTCAGAGCACGGTATTTGCCCGCACGCGGTTAATGAAATTCTTTTGGTTTGACGCGACATATTCAAACCCTATGAGTCCGTCTTCCGAGTTGGTGCGAGAATGGGACGAGTGCGCGGCGACCCCATCACCACCGCTCTCGCCCACCCTACGCGCCGCGCAGCCTATGTTGCGCTGGCTCAGTCGGAAGAGATGAGCACGGTTCAACTTCAACAACATCTTGGCGTTGACCGCTACAACCTCTACCACCATCTCAAGAAACTCGCTTCCCTCTCCCTGATTGAAAATCATCGAGACCAAGGACGCGCCCGATGGTGGAGAAAGGACCAGCACGTGGATCTGCCAGAATTGCTCCAAACCACCGCAGCCCCTGCTGCGCCCGCTCAAGTTGCACCAACACCCTCCCGTCCAGTTACGACCTTGGCCTCACTGGCCGTTGATGAGGAAGGACGAGACGTCATCGTCCTGGACCTCCAAGGCTCGAGGGACCAGGTCAGCGCCAAACAACTCATCGTTCGCCTGTCAGAAGAATTTGGACTTTCTTTGGATGTTCCTTGGAACTTCATACCGGAACAATTGGTTCTTTACTCGAAAAAGAAGTGATTTCATGTCCGAGGAATTGAGCGTGGAATCAAAGGTGTCCCCACCTCCACTCACCTGCCCGAAATGCAATGGCATGCTGCCTGTGGGCTTGGGTGAACTTACCTGCAACCTTTGCGATGCAAGGGTGCGTGTTGATCACCCGTTGACCCGACGGAAATGGAAGGAAGAGAAAGTCTCCTGTCCTTCGTGCTCAAAGGTGTTGGTCGCCGGAGTTGACCACCGCCCAGCGGAGTTGAAATGTGGGTCCTGCAACGCATATTTCACGCTCAAAAAACATGTCCCGCGGGTAGAGATTACCTGTCCTGGATGTCATCGTAATCTGCGTATGAAACGCCGCCCGGGCACCAGAACCATTGAGTGCCCTGCTTGCGACACGGAGTTTACCGTTCGATTTTGACCCCACGGTCAACGATTAGAGGTCAAAAAAATCCCTTTACGGCGCGCCGATTCGTCGCGCTCCTTATCTATGAAGAGAAGCCCATGAAGAAGTGGATGGGATTCCAATGGGTATGAGCGAAAGCCATGACAGTGAGGCAGTGGATGCGGCTCACACGGGTCAAGAAGCGACCGAACGGGTGACCCTTGCGTCGCTTCGTTCCCAGTTCACGTCGGCCGATACCTCCTCGTTGGACGATGCGTTGGGCACACGTGCTCGATTTCGACAAGAGGAGCGTTTGCGGGCAGATCTCCGACGAGAGCGGCGTCTACGCCAACAGGCCATCACCGAGCGTGTCAACGCCATGAAGGCGAACATCGCCAAGGATTTAGCAACGCAGCACGACATGACGCTTGACGCGTTGGAAAACGAACTCCGTTCCTCCATGGAAGCCGAACTTGAGACCATGGAGCGCGACGCACTCGCCGCAGAAGAATCTCGAGTTCGCCACGAATTGGACCTTCGTCTTGAGCGTCAAATACAGGCCATGCACGAGCAACACGGTGTTGAACAACACCAACGCTTGGAAGAGCGCAAGGCCGAGATGAAAGCCTCCATTGAACGCCAACTGCACGAGGAATACGACCGCCGGCTCGCCATTCAGAAGGAACGCTTGAAACTCGATTATAACCAAGAATTGCAACATCGTCTTCGAGAGGTTGAAGCCAACCTTGAGCAGGAAATGGAGCAGCGATTCGTTGAGATGGAACAGTTGGAAATTGGGCGCCTTGAAGACGGTCATGAGGCCTTGTTGACCGAACGTGAAGACCAATTGCGCCGAGGCATCCGAACCCGACTCGAACAACAACTTCGTCAGCGCCTCAAACAACGTGAGGCTCGCCTCAAAGTCGAATTTGAGCGACGTAGCCTTCGTCTGGAAGAGGATATTGCCCAGCAACTTCAGGTTGACATTGAACAACAACTCCGCCGAGAAACCGACGACCTCGAGGAGCGCATGCGTGAGGATGTGGAATTGGCCATCGCCAAGCGCCGTGATGAGCTCCGAGGTCAAATCGAACAGCAACTCAACGAGCAACAAGCCGAAAGGCTGGCTGAGCGAAAGGCTCGCTTGAAGTCGAAGTATGACCTCACCTTCAGCAAGGCCATCGACGACATCTCAAGGAGTTTGCAAACGGAGATTGAGGCGGAACTCGAACACCGAATGGAGAACGAATTCAGTTCCTACCGACACGCCCGAGAAGCCGAGATTCAGAACCGTCTTTCCCGCTACCGCTACGAGCGAGAGGCCGAGCTCCGCGAACAGTTGGAAGCCCAATACGCCGTCAACAAGCAGGACTGGACCGAGCGCCTGGACCTTGAATTCCAATCCCGAGAAGCAGCCGCTCGTAAGGCCATCATGTCCGAAGTCGATGCGCAACTGCGCAACGAGCGCTTGACCCACGAGACCGATCTTGACCTGCTGAAGGAAGAGACGGCGCTCGAACTTGAGGTTGAGATGGAAGAGCGTCTCCGTGATTTCAAATCCCGCAAGGAAGAGGAAGTCGCCACCCAACTCGAACGCCAGTTGGACAAGCGAGAAGAGATCATGCGCAACAAGGCGCTCATCGACGTTCGCAAGCGAGAAGCACAAATCCGTGCAGAAATCGAAGCCCAACTCGGCCTCAAGCGAGCCGAGATTCGCGACCGCCTCAAGGGGCTTGCCGAAAAGATGGATTCGTTCAAGGAAATGGCGGAGGAAAAGATGCGGGAAGCCGTTTCGCAACAAATTCAGGGCGAAATCGACGCCGACGAAACCGAACTCCGAGCACGAGAACAGGAATTCAGTTCGCTCCAAGCCACCGATACACGGGCCGAAAAGCGACAGAAATGGATGCAATCCATCTCCGGACAAGCCCCCGCTGCCTTTGGAGCGGGTGCCATGGACCCGACAGCCCTCGGTGCACGCCCTGACGGGTTGGGTGCAGCCGCTGGCCGACCACTTCGTGGCCTCATGGGCCAACAAGCCCAGGAAGAGCCTCGCCTCGGTTTGGGCAACATGCGAGCCCCGATGACCAGCGCCCGACCGCTGGCGGGTCAAGTGCCACCTGTCCGAACCGTCCGACAGCCCATCGCTCAACCCGAACCGGTCCGCAACATCAGGCAACCCATCGCTGCGGCTGAACCCGAATTTGTTCCACAAGAAGAAACCGCCATGGAAGATGCGAGCGAAACGATGCTCGAGGACGTCCCTGAACCGATGGAGGAAGCCACCTCCGTGGTCGAGGAGGTCATGGAGGAGGAAACGGTCGCCGATGAGGTGGTGGAAGTTGAGGCTCCAAGCTCAACCATGCAACGTCCAACGGCGCTCTTGAAGCCCATTCGTGGCACGCTGCGACCGCTCGAAGAGGAGGAAGAAGTTCGTACAGCCCCATTGACACCGGTCGGCCATATGCTCATCCCCGAAAAGAAGCGTGGACCACCACCCTCCTCGTCCATCGGGCAGAAAACAGCGACCCTCAAACCCGTTCGAGGCACCCTTACACCGGTGTCCAAAACCCCGGTGAAGCGCCTTGAGCCGAGTGAAGACCAAGACGAAGATTGAGGCCAACTTCGTTTACACACCCAAGCGCGTTGTTCATATCCATCGGGTTCCTCGGATTTCACATGAAGCGATGGCTTGCAGTTCTCGTTGTATTTCTCCTCGGTACGCAAGCGAGCATGGTGGGCACTGTTGCAGGTGACCTGTCGCTGCTGACCGACGGTGGACAAACGGACAGTCTTGACCGTCCTCTCGTCTTGTGGACTTCCCTCTACGATGGCCGAATTCTGACAGTTGACAACGAAGGCAACGTGAGCGTGAACGCCTTTACCAACGGTGTTCTCTCAACTCAGTGGACCGTTTTCCTTGATGTCGATGCCAACAACGCCCGGCTGGACGATGCTCAAGAATTGGTCACCATCGCTCACGACAATGGCGCCTATGTGGTGCAGATGAGCACCCAAACGGTCTACTGGAACATCACAACCCCCGACCCCGTGAACGATGTTGTTTTGGACAAGGAAGGCGACTTGTGGCTGGTCTACTACGCCGGAAAGCGTCGCGCAGACCAGTACGACACGACGGGATTTACTGGGGTCAGCAGCACCACCATCGCTTCAGGAATTTCGGCCTTTGAGATTCTTCATGACGGACGGGTGGCCATCGCCTCCTACAACAAGAAGATCTACGTTCACGGCGCCGACGGAACCTTGACAACTACCCTTGAGGAGCCCAACGGCATCGTTTCGGCCTTGGTTGAAATTGACAACACCACCCTCCTCGCAGGAACCACCGGTGGCACACTCTATCATTACGATACGACCACATGGGCATCATCCAGCCTCAGCCTGGGCCACACCAAAGAGAGCGTGTCCATCGACGGCTACAATGGCATGTATGTCGTAGGTGCAAAACAAGGAAAAACCACCTTCATCGATGAAACCAACTTCACGGTGCTCCAAACCTTCACGGCCTCTGGTGAGATCATCGCCACCGTTCCTCAGTTCACCGGCCAATTCTTCGCCATCGGCGTAGGGCCCTTGGACACCAAGGTGCGCTATTTTGACCTCGACTCCGACCAAGACGGCGTGAACGACCTCATGGACGCTTTCCCGGACGACGCCACCCAAACCCTCGACACGGATGAAGACGGCTACGGGGACAACCCCAACGGCAACCAAGCCGATGCGTTTCCCAACGAGCCCAGCCAATGGACGGACAGCGACGGGGACGGGTATGGCGACAACGTCGCCGGTGAAAACCCCGACCTCTTCCCCAACAACGCCGACCAGTGGGCGGATGCTGATGGCGATGGCTACGGAGACAACAGCGACGGCCAAGATGGCGATGTCTTCCCCGAGGAAGCCACCCAGTGGTCCGATTCGGACCGAGACGGCTACGGGGATAACCCGGAAGGGTTCAAACCCGACAGTTGTCCGACCGTCAACGCCTTCTCAACCCTCGACCGCTACGGTTGCCCCGACAGCGACCTGGACGGTTACTCCAACCCCGAGGAGAACTGGACGGTGGACGACGGCGCCGACGCATTGCCCAACAACCCAACGCAGTGGCTCGATGGCGACGGCGACGGGTATGGCGACGCCTCAGACGGTCAAAGCCCGGATGCATGTCCGTGGGAGTTTGGCACCTCGACCAAGGCGGTCAGCGTCGACCCGAACAGCACCAAGGGCTACGTTGACGTCCCATCGTTTGGATGCCTTGACGAAGACGGCGACGGGTATGTTGACCGAACCGAATCGCCACTCATGGACATCGACCCCAACGAGCATTTTGACGGCGACGGCGACGGCGTCGGTTCGAATTCGGATTACGACGATACACGCGGTTTCATTCAAACCGAGCAGGACCACTGTTTGAACGATAAAAACGACACTTCTGAAGCCTGCATGGGCTGGAATGACCCTGCCTATCAGGCCTACGTGAACAGCGTCGAGGAAGGCACACTCGTCTTGGGATACAATGCATGGAACACCACCAAAGACAATCCTCAGGGGGGCGATTCAACTCAGGGCACCGTTGACGATGACACCTTGAATCAAGTCATCATGGTCGGTTTGGTCGCCTTTGTTGGATTGACCGCCGTTATTTTGGGCGTCGCCTTCATCATGAATCGCCGAAAGGAGGCGGCCACCACCAAGGAGTACGGTGGCGTACGCCCTGGCATGTCAAGCAACGCCGCCAAAGAAGCCTTGGAAGGACGTGGAGGCTTATCCGCTGAAGGCGGCATCATCTCGGATGCTTCGTGGGATGACGATGTCGCCCAGCTCAACTTCGATGAAGAGGCGGATGGATTTGCAGACATGGACATCAAATCGGACGAGAACCTCGGCGAGGCGGCCTCAATGACGTATGAAGAAGAGAGCATGGAATCCATCGCTGGCGTGGAAGCGGACACTCCAGAACCAGCAAGTGCGCCCGAAACGAGCAGTGACACCCCCGAACGCCCGAGCGAGGCTCCACCTCTCCCAGAAGGTGGGCTACCTGACGGTTGGACCATGGACCAATGGCAATGGTACGGCCATGAATGGCTCGCAAAATACGGCAAGAATTAGACCCAAACGATGGGCAAACTTGCCTTGAGGGCGCCGAGTTCAACCCCCGTGTACAGCGGTTTTCCCTCTATTTTGCAGGTGTTCATCACCAGCCACAAAAAGCCGTTCCACGCTTTAGCGTCGGCGAACAATTCCACTTTTCCGTGAATCGCCGCCATCAGCAATTGTGCTTGTTCGGTCTCGTCGCTGCACAACCCTTTGACCAAATCTTTGGCTCGGAAACGATAACCTGGAGGGCGCCATGACATCATGGTGATCAAACCTGGAAGGGAGCGAGGTTGAGGCGCTCAGCGAGGTGGTCAACATCAACATCAACAGCCTGCTTCATGCGGTCTCGAAGGGTATCGATTTCACCCTTCATCTTGAGCATCTTATGCGTGCGAATCATCTCCGCCAACAACTCGTTCACGCTCTTGTGACCGCCGGTCGTACGCAACGTGTTCAATTGACGTCGAATCTCATAACTCACGCTCACGGATGTCATCCCTTCTGCTGTCATGCGCTAACCCGGTCGGTGTTCGGCTTGGGCCCATACTTAACCCATGCGAAGGGTTTCGGGGTCTACGGTGCCGTTTGGGAGGCGAAAGAGGTGCACCGGGAAACACGAAATCAGCGAATGTTTCGTTCTCGGCGCAGCCGGGATTCCTCGACCACGCCAAATTCTCGACGGACTTCCTGGACGCGCTGATGCACTTCCTTCGCCAGCGTCCAGTACTCCAAACTTCCAGCTCCTGCACCCGAATTCGTGGGTTTGTTAAGGATGACCGTCGGGGCACCGCTCCAGGGTGCTTCAGCAACCTTTGCCAGTCTACGCACGGTGGTGTTGAACAATTTATTCGGCATTTTCTTGTTGACCTGGTCGCACACATAGGTGCTGAGTTTGGAGCGGCCGTCCACCATGGTCATGACAATGCCGAAGATCTTGAGGTTGCGATTGATGCGGCGCTGAATCATCTTGATGGAGTTCATCAGCATGCTGAAGCCTTCCAAAGCGTAGTATTCGGCTTGAACGGGCACCATCACCCAGTTGGCAGCGCACATCGCGTTGATGGAGAGCAAGCCAAGGGAGGGTGGTGTATCGATGATGATGTAATCAAACTCGTCCATGATGGGCAAGAGCGCCTCTTGAAGACGGGTTTCTCGGCCGATTTTGTGACTCAATTCAATCTCTGCACCCGAGAGATGGATGTCGCTTGGAAGAATCCAAAGATGGCCGGCATCAATGGTTTCGGGGACTTTCTTGCCCCCGTTTCGGTTGCTCCACGCTTCTCGCATGGCCTTCGTGATCTCTTCGGGTGGAATGAGGTACTCCTCCATCAACGGCAATTCCTCACCGCCATCGTTGGTCAACAGATCGTAGACCGTTTTCTTGATCTTCTTTTTCTCAAGACCAAACGATGTCGCACAGTTGCCTTGTGGATCCAAATCAACGAGCAGGACCTTGGCGGGAGGCAACCCTTGTCGCCGAGAACCTTTGGCCAGCGCAGCGGCGACATTGACCGCCGTGGTGGTCTTTGCACACCCACCTTTCTGGTTCGCAACGGCGATGACCATTTTGTAGGGATTCACGATGTTTCACCTCCGGCAGATTCAGCAGGAAGAAACTCCCCTTTCAATGCGAGCCTCAAACGCCCCGGTTTCAAGCCGGTTGAATGACAGGAACGGGCACTTCGGAGAGGATCTTTCGCACGATGTGCATGCCGGTGATACCTCGAATCTTGGCTTCAGGCTTCATGTTGATTCGGTGGGAGATGATTTGCAAGGCGATGCCCTTGATGTCATCGGGGATGACATAGTTGCGTCCTGCAACAGCGGCCGCAGCACGGCCGGTCTTGAACAAGGCCTGACTGGCACGGGGGGAAGCCCCGTTGATGACACGGTGGTCCTCACGGGTGCGCTGCACGATTTCGATGATGTAGGAGAGAATGGCCGGGTCGACGTGGACCGTTTCAAGGGCTTTTTGCATGGCGACGACCTTCTTTGGCGAGGTGACCTGTTCGACCACGTGCTCGTCTTGTCCTCGCAACTTGCGTCGAGCGAGAATGGCTTTCTCCTCGGCCCGGTCGGGGTAGCCCATGCTCATCTTCATCAGGAATCGGTCCATTTGGGCTTCTGGAAGCGGGTAGGTTCCTTCCTGCTCAATGGGGTTCTGCGTGGCCAACACAACGAAGGGTGCAGGGAGTTTGTGGGTGATTCCTTCAATCGTCACCTGCTTTTCTTCCATGGCTTCGAGCAAAGCTGCTTGGGTCTTGGGCGGCGCACGGTTGATTTCGTCAGCGAGGAGAATGTTCGAGAACAAGGGTCCAGCACGGAGTTTGAACTCGCCTGATTTTTGGTCGTACATGTAGGTCCCCATGATGTCAGAGGGCAACAGGTCGGGCGTGAATTGGACACGCTTGAACTTACAACCCAGTGCGCGAGCGAAGGTGTTGGCAAGCAGCGTTTTCGCTAGACCGGGAAAGTCCTCAAGCAGCATGTTGCCGTTGGAGAGGATACCGACCGTGACACGGCGCAGGTTCTCGTTTTTACCGATGATGACTTTGCTCACCTCGTTCATGAGGCTGTTGGAAATAGCCGAGACGGTCGCGATCAAATCTTGGGTACGTGCGCCACCGGCGCCTGCTTGCATGCTTGCTTCCATCTCAAGACCTCGTTTGCAAACTGATGTCTTCTCATATCTTATATGAATGTGTGCGCTTTCATCGCCAAAAATGCTCATCCGAACATCATCGCTGTGGCCTATCGGCCCCAGAAATGATTGTCCTTCCGGTGAAGAGCGACGATCTCGGCCAAAATCTCCTCTTCAAGAGGCGAGAGGTCCACCTTCTTCAGGCGCTTGACGTGGCGTTCGGGAACGTCGACATAGAATTCGTCCAATTCCTCGATGTGGCGACCAACGGTGGGTCCTTGAACCGCCACGGCGACCTCTTCGCCCTGCATGGCTTCCTTCACGTCCTCGCTTGCACGGGTGCGCAAACTCTTGACCTGCCCAACCGGCGTACCGTCCAGTTTCATCAATCGCTGACCGACATGAATTCGCCCCCCGAGCACCCGCATACCGACGATGGCCGGGCCCTTGGCGCGGAAGGTGTGGTCCTTCAGATAACGCACTTTTCCAGGGTAAACCAGCGCTTCACGCTGCTCTTCCTCAATGGCGGCTTTGGTGGTTTCTTGCCACTCCTCAAAGGCGTCCATGATGTGGTAAATGATGGGGCCGGAGATGAATTTGACCTCACCTTCGTCATCCGCGAGTTGTTGAGCCACATCGCTCGTGTTCGCCTTGGTCGAGAAACCAAGAATGACCTTCTGAAGCGGGTCGGCGGCGGATTTGGCCATCAAGACGTCCTTCTTGTTGACGGGCCCAACCGTGGCTTGACGCACCGGGATGTTTCGTTGATGCAACTCAAAGGCAAGGGCTTCCAATCCGCCGACGGTATCGGCCTTGATGACCACGCCCGTACGGTCTTCTTCCGCTCCGCGACATTCACCTTTGGCGGTGTGTTCCTGGAAGGATTGACGAGCAAAAATCTCCTTGCACGAAGAGCACATGACCGGCATGCTGTTGAAAATCGCCCGCCATTCTTCCCGAATCGCTTCCTCGGCGACCTCAATTTCTTCGGCAGTGTTGGCCAAATGCAGCGTTGTACCGGCGATGGTGGCTTCGAGCTTTGGCGCCACGATCTTGACGCCACAGGCGGCTTCTACGCCGTCAAAGTTGACCCAGCGCTTTCCGGCGTCTCGCATTTCCGCCATGCCCTGAGGCCGCTTAAGCCCCTTGATGTGGGTCCTAAACGGTCCGTCCTGACCGGCGAGCATGATGGTGTCGCCGACCTTGAGTTCGCCCCGATAGAGGATGACATCGACGGTTTTGCCCATGCCAACCTCGTCTCGCATCTCCAAAACGGTTCCTTGAGCCGACCCGAGGGTATCGGTCAAACGGTCCTCAAGGAAACGCTCGGCCAGGCCGACGGTGACCGCCAGCAGGTCTTGGAGTCCCTCTCCTTCCTTGGCCGACATGGGGACGAGAGCGACGTTTTGTCGGAAATCTCGGATTTGGTCGTAGCGCTCGAGGTTAAACCCGTGCTCTGAAAACTGACCGATGGTCTTCCAATACCGATCTTCAAACAATGCACGAACATCTTCTCGTTGAGCCTGGAACGACTCGACGAAGGAACGCCCTCGCTCGCTGCGCCATCCGTGAAGGCGGTCAATCTTGTTTCCAGCAATGACGAACGGCGTGCGGGTTTCCTTGAGAATGTTGAGGGACTCGATGGTTTGGGGCTGCAAGCCCTCCATGATGTCAACCACCAAGACGGCGATGTCAGCTACCGACCCGCCTCGATTTCGTAGCGATGCGAAGGAATGGTGGCCCGGCGTGTCAATGAACAACAATCCGGGTGATTTGAAATTCTTCCCACCCAACATGGCGGCGCACGTTTCGTTGAGGACGTCCGCCGGCACTTCGGTGGCGCCGATGTGTTGGGTGATGCCGCCGGCTTCTCGGTCCATCACGCTGGCTTGGCGCTGGCTGCCGATGGAGCGAACCATGTCGAGGACACTGGTCTTTCCGTGGTCGACGTGACCGAGAACCGATACAATCGGCTGTCGGTTGTGACCGCGTGGAGGTGCCTCGCCTTCATCGGCGGTTGTGACCTCTTCGTCAGCCATGGTATCACCACTCAATGTGCGGTGTTATGAGGGTTCACTCGTAAACCCATGTGCCCATGGTGTTCTCCCAGGACATCAAGCCTTCGGGGAACCACAAGCCGAGCTCAAATTCGGCCGTTTCCGGAGCATCTGAGCCGTGAATCATGTTGTAGCCCATGTCCATGCCGAAGTCGCCACGGATGGTGCCGGGGTCGGCGTTTCGGCCGTTGGTAGCGCCGATGAGTTTGCGAGCGACGGCAATAGCTTCAACACCCTGCCAGGCCATGCAAACGACGGGACCGGAGGTCACGAATTTGATGAGGCCGGGGAAGAAGGGGCGTTCCTTGTGGACATCGTAGTGTGATCGAGCGATTTCTTCGGTCGGCACCATGGCTTTCAGGCCGACGAGTTTGAGGCCCTTTCGCTCAAATCGTCCAATAATTTCGCTGATGAGGCCTCGCTGCACGCCGTCGGGTTTGATCATAACATAGGTCGTTTCCATGGTGTTCACCGTACCGACCCAAAAGTGACCCGTTTATGGGCGTTGCTGTGGGGCTGTGCGCACGTCAGCGTTCACTGAATGCCGCCCTTGACGTAGTGGCGAGTCCACTTCACCTTGCGAGCGTTGCGCTTCAGTTGGAGTTGGTTCTTGCGAGCCTTGCTGCTCTTGAACCAAAGAACACTGCCGTCCTTGCGGACAAACATCATGCCGGTACCGGGTTCAATCTCTTCGCCCGTAAAGTTGCAAATTCGTCGTTCTGGCATTGTTCTCACCGTGCGTTCAACTTGCGGGCTTCACGGCCCGTGTCCTTGAGCATCAAAATGTCGCCAACTCGAATAGGTCCGACGACGTTTCGGCTGATGATACGGCCAACGTCCCGGGGGTTGGGAGCGTCGTTGACACGCACCTTGACTTGCGTTGCTTCACCGGTCATACCGGTTCGGCCGACGATTTCGACCACTTCTGCTGGCCATCCACCAAGTTCTTCACTCATCGTACTCAACTCGTAATGGACGCTCAGTTGTTCTTGAGGCCTTTGATTTCCTCAACAACTTCGTGGAATTTCTCTTGGGCACCTTTGGTGATTTCCATGACAGCGATGGAGGCTGCGGTGGTGTCCTTTGGCATGCCGATGCCCTTGGCAAGGAATTCTTGACTGGGCACGTAGCCGTATGGAATGTCTTTCTCCTCACAAATCAACGGGATGTGGGCGAGCAACTCAGGAGGGTTCACGTCCTCGGCGAGGATGATGAACTGGGCCGTACCGCGCTCAGCGGCTTTGGTCACTTCGTTGCTTCCTTTCTTGACACGACCGTTCTTGTTGAGGTCGATCATCTCGTAAATTTTGTTGGCTAGGTCTTCTGGGGTTTCAAATTGCACATGTACACTCATTGGAATCTCTCCTTCCTCGTGATAGGGGCATCCCTCCGCACGACCCCGCGGATATAAACGCAACGGCGAGATTAACGGGGTGTATTTTGTCCCGCTTCCACCCAAATGGTGCGCAGTGTCCTGTTTCTCAGGATGAAAGGCCAAGTTCACCCAAGATTTCGTTCACGCCCCGAGCCAGCGCCGGGCCTCCAGAAATGACGTCCCGAGCGTTGGGCAGAGAACCCGTCGCATGCACACCGTCCACGTAGCGAAGCAGACGAGCGATGGCACCGCCGGTGAACAGACCGTGGCTGCAAGCAGCGTGAACTTCCACAGCACCCTGGCTTCGAAGCGCCTCAGCAGCTCGGCAGATCGTTCCGCCGGTGGCGATCATGTCGTCGACGATGGCGACCGATTTTCCATCCACGTCCAAATCTTTGGCCTTGTGAACGATGGTGTGTGCATCGATTCGCGTTTTCTCAAGGTAGGAAAACTCACAGCCGATTTGCTGAGCCACACTGGAGGCTCGGTCGATGGCGCCTTTGTCGGGCGAGAGGATGAAATCCGGATTGACCGATGCCTTCAGATGGTCGGCGAGTTCGGGCATGGCGCTGATGCAGGCGACTGGAATGGACATCTCGCTGAGCACCGCCGGTGCGTGGAGGTCCAAGACCACCATGCCGTCGCAACGCGTCGCCAACATGTTCGCGATGGCGCGAGCCGAAATCGATTCACCAGGCTTGAATCGCTTGTCTTGACGAGAGTAGCCAAAATACGGAACGGCCAAAATTACACCTTTTCCGACATCAGGCAGGGTCTGAGGGCCGATTTCTCGCAAATTTTGCAAACGGCCCGCTCGAACGTCTTGGATGGCGTCCAACATCAGCAAGGTTTCCACGATGCCAGAATCGGGGAAGGTGTTTGAAACGAGGACGACCGGCTCATCGCGGAGCGCTTGAATCGTCTCCGTAGGGATTCGAATGTAGCCTTCCGTGTCGGGGAAGCGCCGAGTCTCGAGGGCGTGGTGTTCCCAACCCATCGCTTCGGCGAGTTGGCTCGCCATGGACGCTGCGTTGCTGCCCGATACGACGACCATGCCATCCCCTTGGTCAATCCCAGCGGCTGGCCCTTCATGTTCTTTGCGAGACGCTTGGAAAGCGAAGGTGGTGCGCGAGGCAGGACTTGAACCTGCGACCTCCCGGTTATCAGCCGGGTGCTCTAACCGACTAAGCCACCCGCGCAAG